>ERZ842401.2344-NODE-2344-length-25413-cov-6.137314_pt1 | contig 25413 bp, 20 predicted proteins | sample MGYA00521270_ERZ842401 | MGnify/ENA primary metagenome ERZ842401 (study PRJEB31892, sample SAMEA3878208) | bioreactor metagenome | biome: Moose rumen | place: Sweden | collected 2011-10 | study: EMG produced TPA metagenomics assembly of the PRJEB12797 data set... | reverse complement strand
GATTATTCCCCATTTTACACCTCCGTGGGTGTCCTAATTTATGGGGTCAGTTCAATAAAAATGACATTTTGCTTCATTGAATAAGTGTAGCAGAATGCAGGATAATCTTCAATATAAAAATTCAAAGGATGCGGTAGTCGGGACAGTCTCCTGCATTGTAAACTTTTACCTCAGAGTCTTCCATGGGAACAGAGTCGCAAAAGGAGGCAATGTCGCAGGCGCTGGGAGAAAGCAGATCGTCAGGACTGTAGGAAAGATGTAGGACAGATTCTTCCCCTTCTGCAACAAGACGGGAAAAGGCTCCGTTTAGCACAATCAAATCTCTTACTGCTTCAAACAGACTGGAACGATTTTTTTCTTCATACTTTTGCTCAAGAAAGACAAGCTGCATTTTTTCAATTTCCCCATGAGGAGTTTCGTAGGGATTAAAATCATTTTCGATTGAGCAGTTGTTACACCGCTGCCATTCCGCAAAGTCTGCAAAAAAAGAAGAAGGCTTTATGCGAAGACTTTCAAGCACGCTCTTAAACCATGCAACTGCCCGCCCCTCGGAATAAAAAGTCTGGCATGCAAAGGCAATGTCTCGGCACAGTTCCATGTCTCTAGAAGAAAAAACCGCAGTACCCTTCTGCACAGACCTGTCTTCCAGCTGCCTAAAATTTATGTGGTTGGGATACTGGTCAACTGCAAAGTCTAGCCGTTCTCTAAAAAGTTTTGCCCTGTCACCAGGTTGGGAAGCCCAATCCATGTCAAAGCCGAACACTGCTCCAGCCTGATTTAAAAGGGCGGCTTTTTTTGCGTAAAGGTGTCTGTCAAAAAGAAGTGCGTCTCCCTTCTGCTGGCACAAGAGTGGAACTTCCAAAGAGCAAGAAAGCTCTGACGCCCTTGCACACAGTTCCCTGTCAAGGGCGCAAGCGTCAGTCAGCAGGGAAACAAAAAGAGGAAAGTCCAGTTTTTCTACGGCAGAAAGAAGACGAAGTAGTTCAGCCTTGTTTTTTGAAAGAGATACATCGTGCACAAAAACTTCCGTGACGCCCTTTTCTGCTAAAGAATCAAGTTCCTTAAAAAGAGAGTCTACGGAAAATTCTATTGCACGAATTTCTTTCTTCATGACTAAAGAAGGGGAACTCCCTGTTTTTTGCAGTCAGAAATCATCTGGTCGGGCCATGTGCTTACCTGCACTTCGCCAATGTGGGCCTTGCGCAAAAAGTACATGCAAAGCCGTGACTGTCCAATACCGCCTCCCAAAGTTTGGGAAAGTTCTCCGTTAAGAAGTTTCTGATGGAATGAAAGTTTTTCTCGTTCGGGACAACCTCTCTCCTTAAGCTGAGCCCTAAGGGAAGAAGGACTTACGCGGATTCCCATAGAAGAAAGTTCCATTGCAATGTTAAGCACGGGGTTCCATACCATAATATCGCCATTAAGACCCTTGTGACCGTCATGCTCAGTAATCCAGTCGTCATAGTCAGGCGCCCGTCCGTCGTGAATGCTTCCATCGGGTAAGGTTCCTCCAATTCCAATAATGAAGACTGCTCCGTACTTTTTGGTAACTTCCGTCTCGCGCTCCTTAGGCGTAAGGTTGGGATATTTCCTCTGCAGATCATCGGCATAGACGAAGGTAATTTTTTCTGGCAGCAAGGGCGGAATGTTTTCGTAACGGTCGTAGATGTAGAATTCAGTGCGCTTTAAACAGCGGTAGAGTTTTTCAACCACACCCTTAAGATAGTCAATGTTTCTGTCTGCCTCGTTTATGCAAAGTTCCCAGTCCCACTGGTCAACATAAAGAGAATGCAGATTGTCAAGTTCTTCATCGGCACGAATTGCGTTCATGTCGGTATAGATTCCAAATCCCGGTGCAAGACCAAGTTCCGACACCTTAAGGCGCTTCCACTTTGCAAGAGAATGTACGATTTCAAGCCTAGCCTCGTTCATGTCCTTTACAGGAAAAGTAACTGGCCGTTCCACTCCGTTAAGGTCATCATTTATTCCAAGGCCCGACTTTACAAAAAGCGGTGCAGTTACGCGCGTAAGGCTAAGTTCAGTGGAAAGTTCAAGCTGAAAGAAATTCTTAAGAAGAACGATTGCGTTTTCCGTTTCTTTTTTGCTAAGCAAGCTTTTGTATCCCGCAGGAACCGTTAATTTAGACATGGCTGTTTCTCCTTTTATTTATAAAATGCTGATAAATTTTTTGAATGCTGCCTTACCCTGTTCATTGCGCTTGTAGACGCCGGCATGTTCAAGAACCTTTGCAAACACAAGACCCACTTCCTTCTGTAGGATATCCTCCACATTGGAAGCATTTACATTCTGATACTTTGGCAAAAATTCCTGAACCCAGTCAGCATGTTTAGAAAGCACTTCGTCTGAGCGCAGGTCTCGTCCAGTAAGGATTGCCTCTCCCAGTTCTGCAAGTTCTGTCTTTAATCGAGAGGGAAGAACGGCAAGACCCATTACTTCTATAAGGCCAATGTTTTCCTTTTTAATATGATGAAGTTCCGCATGAGGATGGAATACGCCAAGAGGATGTTCTGGAGTTGTAATGTTGTTGCGAAGAACCAGATCAAGCTCAAACTTGTCTCCACGCTTACGGGCAATGGGAGTTATGGTGTTGTGCTTTTCTCCGTCAGTTTCAGCATAGATAAATGCATCCACATCAGTGTAGGCCCTCCACTTGTTTAGAATTCTGTCGGCAAGGGCCACTACCCTGTCGCTACTTGTTGAGTCCAACCGGATAACGCTCATGGGCCACTTTACTATTCCGCACTCAACATCCTCAAATCCAAAGACAGTAAACTTTTCTTCAACAGGAGCCTTTGCCATTGCAAACTCGTAACGACCGCCCTGAAAGTGATTATGAGAAAGAATTGAACCGCCAACAATGGGAAGGTCGGCATTGCTTCCAACTGTGTAATGAGGAAAGAGTTTTACAAAGTCAAAGAGGCTAAGAAAAGTTTCCCTGCTAATTTTCATTGGAGTATGCTCAGCGCTGAAAACAATGCAGTGCTCGTTGTAGTATACATAGGGAGAATACTGAAGACCCCATTCCTTACCAGCAAGTTTTAAGGAAATGATTCTGTGGTTCTGTCGTGCCGCATGATTTACACGGCCTGCATAGCCCACATTCTGCTTGCAAAGAAGGCAGGCAGGGTATCCGCTTTTGGGTGCGTTTCGTGCGGCTGCAATTGCCTTAGGATCTTTTTCGGGCTTTGACAAATTGATTGTAATGTCCATGTCGCCATACTCTGTGGGACTCTTCCATTTGACATCCTTGCAAACCCTGTAACGGCGGATGTAATCAGTGTCTTGAGAAAAAGTGTAGTACCAGTCGGTTGCCTCTACGGGAGACTTTTTGTACATCTCAAGAAATTTCTTTTCTATTTCGGAAGGACGGGCTACAAGGCATGACATGAGTTTTGTGTCAAACAAGTCTCGGTAAACAATACCATCGCCCTGCAACAGTTTGTGAGAAGAAGCATAGTCCAGCATAACTGAAAGAATTTCTTCCAACTGACCACGCTCTGTTCGGGGAATGTTGGCAGCCTGAGCGTCACTTTCAAATCCGTCAAGAGAAAGTGTTTCCAGAAGACGGTTCTGCGTAAAGATGATGTCTTCCTGTTCTATAAGTCCGGTGGTAAGTCCGTAACCGGTAAGTGCATTAATGGCTTCGTAGATGTTCATGGGTGCATTGTAGCATAAAGACCCACTGATTTTCAATGACCTTGCACTCTGTAAGCATGGAATGCTATACTAAAAGCATGACAGACATCTTTTCACAAATGGAAGAGACAGGACTTGTTCCTGTAATACAGATTGACAGTGCGGAAGACGCAGTTCCCCTTGCAAAGGCTCTTCTTGCAGGCGGAGTAGACATTGCAGAAGTTACATTTAGGACAGAGGCAGCAGAAGAAAGCATACGACGCATTACATCGGAATGTCCCAAGATGACGGTTTTTGCAGGTACGGTGCTTACCCTTGAGCAGGCAAAGAAGGCCCTTAGTGCAGGAGCAGAGGCAATCGTTTCTCCCGGTTACGACGACCAGATTGTGGACTGGTGCATGAAAAAAAATGCTACGGTGATTCCCGGAGTTTCTACGGCCAGCGAAGTTCAACATGCTGTAAAGAAAGGGCTTTCGGTGCTAAAGTTTTTTCCGGCAGAAGCTTGCGGAGGAACAAAATTTCTTAATGCCATAAGAGGTCCCTTTGCAAAAGTGCGTTTTATGCCTACCGGTGGAATCAGCGAAGAAAATTTTACCGCCTACGCAAAACTTAAAAATGTTATTGCGGTAAGCGGTTCATGGCTGTGTACAAAAGAAAACATAAGGCTTAAGGAGTGGGACACAATTACAGAAGCCTGCAAAAAGTCCCAGAGGGAATTTCCCCGCTCCTAAAGGTTAAAGGACTCTATTTTAGCCGCAAGTTCAAAGGTATTCTTCTGGTTTGCAGAAGAGCTGTCAGAAACGAGCCTTACTGCAGAAGTAATACCTTCTACGCTTTCACTCATTGACTGCATACTGTCTGTAATGCGTCTGGTAACTTCGGCAAGAACTTCCATTTCCTTTACAACCTGATCAGCACCTACAAGCATTTCTCCAGAACTGTCCCTTACCGAGACAGTAGAATCGTTAATGCTCCTCATGGCCTCAAGAACCTGCTTGTTACCTTCGTTCTGCTCTTCCATTGCATTCTTAACCACAAGTTCCTGAGAGCGTACAGTCTGTGCCAAATCGTAAATTACATCAAACTGCTGCTGAACTTCGGCAATACTTTCTGTTATCTGAGAAATTGATTCGGAAAGCCCCTTAAGACTTGTGTTGATATTCTTACCCTGCATGTTAGACTGCTCTGCCAGCTTACGAATTTCGTCCGCAACTACAGCAAAACCCTTACCCGCTTCTCCTGCATGGGCGGATTCAATAGCGGCGTTCATGGCAAGAAGGTTTGTCTGGCTTGCAATAGTCTGGATGATTTTACTTGCGTCCATGAGTCCAGAAGACTGTTCCAAAACTTCGTTAGAAACTTCAACTGCATGCTTAACTTTTCCACGACCTTCTTCAGAGGCGTTTCCCAGCTTATTTACGGCTTCAGTATTTTTTTCAAGAATCTGCGTTACGGAATTAATGTTTGCAACCATTTCGTCAACAGCAGCGGAGGACTGGTTTACAGCAGAAGACTGGCTTTCTATGCTAGAGTTTAAGTCCCTAATTCTGGAAACAATCTGATTTACCGAAGCATTGGACTCTTCCACACCTGCAGACTGGTTGCCCATTTCGCACTGAACTATATCGATGTTTTTTGAAATTTCGTCTACATTGCTTGAGGCTGTGTCAAGATTGTTCTTAAGAATGTCGGCAGTCTTTACCGATTCGCGAGCGGAATCCACCATGTCTCCAAGAAGGCCCTTTGTTTCCTCTCTAAAGTTGTTTATGTTATTGATGAGAGTTCCAATTTCGCAACGGCACTCAACTTTAAGAGGCTCCAAGTGATAGTTCTTTTTTGCAAGTTCCTCAGTATGTTTCTGGACGGCGTTAATGCCTTTTCCAATTGCCCTTACCGTAAAGAACATGTTTGCAAGGTGAATTAAGGCAAAAACAACAGCAATAGGTATTACCTTTTTAAAAAGAAGATATGTCGTACCCTTGGTAAGGTTTCCCGGAATGGAGATAACATGAACCAGCATAAGAACAAGGGATACAACGGCAAAGAACATTACTATAAGAGCACGCTGATTGAAGGGCATAATCTGAACTTCCTTGTTGTGGGGAAGCCAACTCATGGACCGTTCACCTTCGTCCAGCAAGCTAATAAATCCGAAGAGAGCAAAACTAAATGCAACACCCCACAAAAGAGTAAGCCATGTGTAGTAACTTGACCAGTTTGTTTCAAAGGCCGAAAGTTTAAGCCCCGTAATTGTTGTATGCCATACGCAGAAACCTGCAAAGAGGGCGTAAAAACCTACAACAAGACCAATGTTAACCATGTACCAAACCTTGAACAGTTTGTTGGTCTTTACAATGGATTTTTCGGAACCGTCATATGCAGCAAAACCTTTGAGAAGAACAGTATAGGTTATGCATGGGGTAACGATAAAAAAAACGGCCGCAACAAGAAGTACAAATGGATTAAAGGCAATCTTTATATATTCCTCAACGGTAACGGCTTCAGAAAAAATACTGATTGGACCAAATACCAGCACTGGAAAAAGATAGCTAAACATAAGGTATCCGAAGACTTTTTTATTGAACTTTGCACGATTCTCCAGAGTATACTCCATGGAATCCTCCCGAATAAGTTTTTCTCAGCATAATTTTAACACAGAATTCCAAAATAATCAACGGTAAGCGAAAGACTAGGAGTGTAAGAAAAAAAAGCGGCACTGACCTTGCCCAACAAAAGGACTCAGACGGTGCCGCCAATGCATAAGCCTTGAATTAAGGCCTACCTAAAAATAAGAATAAGTACCTGAGAAACTACCACAACAGCAATAAGTGCAATAGGGTATGTAGATGCATAGGCCGAAGCAACCTTTTCTGTTCCAGCAGTCTGGATAAGGGTTCCCAGTGCAGGAGTAGAAGTCATGCCTCCGCAGATTGAACCAAGGTTGTTCAGCAGGTTAAGTTTGAGGACATAGCGTGCAAAGATGTAGCCTATGATCATGGGGAGCAGTGTCATTATAATTCCGTAAATGAAGTATACCCATTCGAAGTATTTTACGAAACTTGCGCCACCTGCAACACCGGCACCAATAACGAAGAACATAAGTCACAGTTCGCGGAAAACCTTAAGTGTGCTTTCCTTAGGCGTGATTGAAACATTTCCGATTTTTGCCACATAGCCCAGAATAAGAGAAACAAGAAGACATCCGCCTGTAGTTGTAAGGGAGAAGTTTCCGATTTTAAATGAACCAACAAGAACACCCAGAATTGCGGCAATACAGAAAGCACAGAATCCGAAGGTGTCAAATTCAAGTTCTTTACCTGTAAGTTTTGAAGGCTGCTCAGGGTTTGCCTCTGAAAGCTTTGCCCTTTCCTTTGCCATGTCTGACTTTGTAAACTTGGGCACAAGCTGAACAAAGAGAACAACACCCACAACGCCAAAGAGGTATGCAATTCCGTGACCTACCGCAACAATAGACTCAAGTTCCTCACTGGCAACCGTTGCCTTTGCGGCAGAGAATGCAGGAGTAGAAGTAAGAGAGCCAGAAAGAAGTCCCACCAGCATTGCAGCAACTTCTTCATACTTGCGTCCGAACACTTTTGCATCGAACACAATGCAGCCAGCACAGGCAAGTCCGCCTATAACAATTATAAGAAGTCCAAGCAGAATGTATGACTTGAAGTTCTTTTTAAAGTCACCAAAAAATCCGGGACCTGCAATAAATCCTACTGAAGTTACGAAGAGGATAAGACCGATGTTCTCAACGATTTTAAGTGCGCTGGAAACATAGGGAACCTTAAGGGTTTCATCCAAAGTCTGATGGGTGTATGTAACTACAAGCTGGGCTCCCAGATCGGTGTAAAAGAAAGCACCGAACAGAAGAGCTACAATGAATACGCCAGCAGTTCCCAAGGAAACACCCTTAATGGTGATTCGTCCGAGCAGATAGCCCAATGCAGCTATTGCAAAAACACAAAACGTCAAAAATGTAACTGACGTGATTGAAAGATGTCCTCCTAAAAAGACCATAACAAAACCTCTATATATTTAGATAAGTGTAGAAAGAGTATATAACTATGCAAAAAAATCTGCAATAAGGTACGGTATCACTTTTTGTCGTAAAAGCCTGAATCTTCCAGATACTTGCGTCTAGTACGCACCAGGTCTATAAGTTCCTGATACATGTTGTAGTCTATTTCGAGTGCAATGGGAAATATGAAATACTCAGTCTCGTCACAGTAGCGTTCTATAAACTTGCTGTCGGTAACAAAGCCCAGGCTTATCATGTTGGAAATTCTGTCGGCGCACTTTAAGAGTTTGGCGCGGTAGCTTCCATGATCTATTATGCCCCTAAGGTAGTCTGCCTTATCCTGACCTTCGGCCTTAGTTACTTCCAGCACTAGCTTAAGGACTTCTTCCCCCTCCTCGTCTGCAGTACGAATAAGGTTCTGGTCAAATCCGGGAATGTCCTCTACAGTGTCGTGTATGCAACTTGCCTTTAAAAGAACGCTGTCTATGTAGCCGTAGTCAATCAGTATGCTCATGGTGTCAAGCTGATGACGGAACATGTTGCCTCCAGCCCGCCGCTGTTTCCCAATTAGACCAGTGGCCAGCTGCATGTAGGGGGCAAGGAAAATGCTCTTTAACTGGAGCATGTGCTCTTTATCCATGCGGTCAGGTTTTTCTGTTGCCATGTTATAAAGTTGCTTGCCCATATCCACCTCCCTAAACTACAGGCTCTTTAGGTAGGACTGAAGTTTTTCTATGCGCCTCTTGCATTCCGCAAGTGCATCCCGTTCAGCCTGTACAAGTTCCGCAGGTGCATGCTGGGCAAAGCTTCCGTTCAGTTTAGATTCGCTTCGTTTTATTGAAGACTCTTCCTGAGCGATTGCCTTTGTAAAGCGAGCCGCAAGCTGTTCCTTGTTTATGCTTTCGTCAACAAGCAGGAAAGCCTCAAACCCTTCGCCTACGGTTCCTATTGCACGGGAGGGCTTTTCTTCTACAAAGTCAATTCCCTTTACTCCGCACAGAAGTTCTATCATGTCGGTTTTTTCAAAAATAACTTCCGCTGCGCTACCCTTTGTTACCATAACAGCAATGTGGATTTTGGAGGCGGGGTCTATTCCGCATTCAGCACGAAGAGCACGAACATTACGGATTAAGTCCTTAAGCACATCAAAGCGTCTTGTAATCTCAGGCACTACGCGTCCTTCCCTGTGTTCGGGGTAAGAGGCGTTTACCAAAAGACCGTTCCATACATCATTGAACAAAACAGACTGAACTCCGGCCTTGGTGCGGTTCTGCATAATCTCTTCAAGGGGCAGTTTTGCATAAATTTCTTCAGTTACGAAAGGAATGTAAGGATGTAGGAGTCTTAGGCTTTCTTCAAGGACATTAAGCAACACTGATGCAGCCCTGCCCTTTTCATGGTCGTCTCCGTTCTTAAATGAAAGTTTTGTAGCCTCAACATACCAGTCGCAGAAGTCGTTCCAGAAGTATTCATACAGAGCCGAAGCGGCATCGTTGTAGCGGTATCCTTCAAGGGCTGCCCTAGCCTGAACTACGGCGTTATCCAGACAGGAATAAATCCATTTGTCAAGTTCTGTCAAATCCGAATCGCTTACGGGAATAAGAGTGCGTCCTTCCAGATTGCCCAAAATGTAGCGGCTTGCATTCCATACCTTGTTGCAGAAGCGGCTTCCCATTTTAAAGCTGTCCTTGTCTACCAGAACATCCTGCCCCTGTGCGCACATGTAACCCAAGGTAAACTTAAGGGCATCGGCTCCATACATGTCGATTATTTCAAGAGGATCAAGACCGTTACCCAAAGACTTGCTCATCTTGCGCCCCTGCTTGTCGCGAACAAGACCATGAATGTAAATATCTTTGAAAGGTGCCTGCTCCGTAAATTCAAGACCAGCCATAATCATGCGGCAGACCCAGAAAGGAATAATGTCGTAGGCTGTAATAAGAGATGTAGTGGGATAAAATTTTTCTAGGTCGGCAGTTTTTTCTGGCCAGCCCAAAGTACTAAAGGGCCACAGCCAAGAACTAAACCAAGTGTCAAGAACATCAGGGTCCTGTTCAAGCTTGTCTGCACCAGAGCCACACTTGGGACACTTTGAAGGATCTTCTCTACTTACTATAACTTCTCCGCAGGACTGGCAGTACCAAACTGGAATGCGGTGACCCCACCAAAGCTGGCGGCTTATGCACCAGTCGCGAATGTTTTCCATCCAGTGACGATATGTATTTTCCCACTTGCGAGGATAGAATACAATATCTCCCTTCTTCCAGCATTCCAATGCCTTATCTGCAAGGGGACGCATCTTTACAAACCACTGGTCAGAAAGGTAAGGCTCTACAACAGTTGCACATCGGTAACAGTGGCCTACAGCATGGGTAATTTTTTCCTCACCCTTGTAAAGTCCCAGTTCTTTCAAGTCTTCTATGATAAGTCCGCGGGCCTTTGCGCAGGTAAGACCCCTGTATTTTTCGGGACAGTTTTCGTTTAATGTTCCGTCGGGATTAAGTATGTTTATTACTTCCAGATTGTTTCTTTGACCAACCTGCCAGTCGTTAGGGTCGTGGGCTGGAGTAATTTTTACCATACCAGTTCCAAACTCCTTGTCTACATAGGCGTCGGCAATGAGGGGAATTGTACGGTCGGTAAGGGGAAGTTTTAACTTCTTACCAATTATGTTCTTGTAGCGTTCGTCACTGGGATTAACTGCAACGGCAGTATCGCCAAGAAGTGTTTCGGGACGCGTAGTTGCAATTTCTATTCTAGTACTTCCGTCTGGAGCAGGCCCGTCGGCATATTCATACCAAATGTGGTACATTGCTCCGGGAGTGTCTGTGTGATCAACTTCGTCATCGGCAAGGGCGGTTCCACAGCGAGGGCACCAGTTTACCAGATAGTGTCCCTTGTAAATGAGTCCCCTTTCGTACAGAGTAACAAAAACATCCCTTACAGCCTTTGAAAGGCCTTCGTCCATGGTAAAGCGTTCCCTGTCCCAGTCAGTGGAGTTACCCAACTTTTTCTGCTGCTTTACGATTGTTGCGTGATGGTCTTCCTTTACAGCCCAAGTTCGCTCAAGGAATTTTTCTCGTCCCAAGTCGTTGCGGGTCTTGCCTTCTTTTTTAAGAGCCCGTTCCACAACATTCTGAGTTGCAATTCCTGCATGGTCTGTTCCTGGAATCCAAAGAGTATCATCCCCTTTCATGCGGTGATAGCGAACAACGATATCCTGAAGAGTATTGTTCAGTCCGTGTCCCATATGAAGCACACCTGTTACATTTGGAGGAGGAATGACGACTGTATATTTTGCTAGACTGGGATTCTTTGCCTTTTTGTCAAGATAAGTCTTATGCAGAGGGGAAGCCTCGTCTGATGCCGGCTTAAAACAACCGGTCTTAACCCATTGGTCATAAATTCTGTCTTCAAATTCTTTTGGATTGTATGCCTTTTCCAATTCGATTGCTTTCATTAAAAAACCTCGGAGGAGCATTATAGCACTTTTGCACTTTGTATTCTAGACCCATACTGCTATTGAATAATGCACTTCAACAGCATATAATATGTAGAAAGGAGTTTGTTATGGCTTCGGGCGACAAAGTAGAAGGACTGGGAAAGGCTCTTAAGATTACCAACATATCTCTTCTGGCAGTACACACGGTGCTGTTCTTTTTCTTTTTCTACTTTAAAGTTCGTTTCATGTACTTTTTCAACATTGCAAGTGTTCTCTTTTACATAGGCGGAATATTCATCGTAAGAAGCCGAAAACTCTTTCTGTATACCACGCTGGCACTTGCCGAAGTTCTCCTGCATCTGGTTTTTGCAACCGTCTGTGTAGGTTGGGAAGCAGGATTTGCCATGTACACAATGCCCATAGTCTTCATTGCCTTTTACATGCGCTACATTTTTAACGACAACAGATTTTTGGGCAAGCTCCCCGAAGTTGCAAGTTTTCTTAGCGCTGGAACATTTTTAAGCCTAAAGCTGTACACAATTTTTCAGACTCCAAAATACACAGTCTCTCCCATCATAATGAATGTCATGTACCTTGCAAACTGTGCCGTAATCTTCGGATTCATAATCATTTGCATGTATGCCTTTACATCTTTAATTATGAACAGGGAAACAAGCCTTGCGGACTTTGACGAACTTACCCAACTTTACAACAGGCACAAGATGAGAGACATTTTGGACAAGGCCTATGCAGACTCTAAGGAAGGAAGCCTGAGCTTTGCAACTGCAATCGTAGACATAGACGACTTTAAGAAGGTAAACGACACATTCGGTCACGATGCAGGAGACTATGTACTAAGGACCATTGCCGAAATGATGAAGCATATAGGTCAGTCAGCTATCGAACAGAAGGTGACTATTGGACGCTGGGGCGGAGAAGAATTTCTTGTGGTACTGGAATACGATGAAAGCCACTCTGATGCAAGAGCAAAATGTTCAGACTTCATACAGACAATAATAAAGAGCGTTGAAGACTACAGTTTCATCTACATGGAGAACAAATTCAACCTTACCATGACGGGTGGACTCGCCTTCCACGATCAGAACGAGCCCATTTCCGTAACCATAAACAGAGCCGACCGCTTCCTCTACAACGGCAAGGAAAGCGGAAAGAACAAGCTTGTATTACAGTAAGTGAAGTACTTTGTACTTCCAGCCTACTGACGGGTAAGTTTATGTTAATTCAAATGCACGGAGGTGCAGGCACCTCTACTGGAATCACTTCGTACTTCCAGCACACCTTAGGCTAAGCCTTATGTCAGTTCGAAGGCACCGGTGTACAAATCGTAATAGCGGCCTTTTTGGGACATTAGGGTGTCGTGGTTGCCGCGCTCTATAATTCTGCCTTTTTCCAGAACAATTATTTCGTTTGCATTGCGGACGGTTGAAAGCCTATGGGCAATGACAAATACAGTGCGTCCTTCCATAAGGTGGTTCATGCCTTTTTCTATAAGGGCCTCTGTTCGCGTGTCGATTGAACTGGTTGCTTCGTCAAGAATAAGAACAGGGGGATCCGCAACTGCAGCCCGTGCAATGGCAAGAAGCTGTCTCTGTCCCTGACTCAAGTTTCCGCCGTCTCCGGTAATGATGGTATCATAACCATTTTCAAGATGAGTAATGAATGAATGGGCGTTTGCCAGTTTTGCCGCCGCCACAACCTGAGCCTCAGAAGCCTCTAGGTTTCCGTACTTAATGTTGTCACGAATGGAGCCTGTAAAAAGATGAGTGTCCTGTAGAACCATGCCCAAGGACTTTCTAAGAGCACCCTTTGAAATTTCCTTTATGGGAATTCCGTCGTAAGTAATTAAGCCCTTGTCATCATCAATATCGTAAAAGCGAGTAAGCAGATTTGTAATTGTTGTCTTTCCGCTTCCTGTAGAACCTACCAGTGCAATTTTCTGTCCTGGTTCGGCATGAAGTTCTATTGAATGAAGAACTTCCTTTTCAGGAACATAGGAAAAACTTACATTCTTAAACACCACATCTCCCCTAAGTTTAACAAGCTTAAAGTCCTCACTGTCGGCAAAACTTTCCGCATTCTCAGAGTCGTCAACTGAAAGACCAGAAGGAACGCGCCAAGCCCACTCTCCAGTATTTGCAAAGGCCTGAACCAAATGACTTCTGTTATCACTGGAAGCCTCAGGCAGAGTTTCGCTTGCATTTACAAGAAGAACCTTACCCTCGTCAACCTCGTTCTTTTCGTCTATGGCGGCAAAGATTCGTTCGGCACCGGCAAGAGCATTAAGAATGCCGTTAATCTGCTGGCTCATCATGGTAATGGGTCGGCTAAAGTTACGCGTATACTGGAGGAAGACAGCAATGCTTCCCAAACCCATGTGTCCGCCTATGACGCGAATTGCTCCCACAATGGCAACAAAGGCATACTGAATGTGGCTCATGTTTCCCATTATGGGCATAAGTATGTTTGCAAGAGTGTTTGCCCTTGTACCCGCCTCGCACAGTCTGTCATTAAGTTTGTTGAATTCTTCTATGGATTTTTTTTCGCGATTGAACACCTTTACAACTTTCTGCCCAGAAGTCATTTCCTCAACATAACCGTTAACTGCACCTATTGCATCCTGCTGCTCACGGAAGGCCTTTGCACTGCGTTTTGCAATTGCTCCAGCAAGGGCCATCATCATAATCATGGTAACAACCATAATCAGCGTAAGGAGAGGACTTGTTATCATCATCATGACAAAGACCGAGACAACTGTTATTACGCTAGAAAAAAGGTTGGGAATACTCTGACTCATCATGTCGCGAAGGGTATCAATGTCGTTTGTAAAAAGGGACATAAGAGAACCGTGAGTGTGTCCGTCAAAATACTTTAATGGAAGCACTTCCATTTCGTCAAACAAATCCGTTCGAATGCGGTAAAGAGTGTTGGTTGAAATGTAAAGCATAAGTCTTGCGTTAACCCATGAAGCCAAGGCCCCAAAGGCAAACACAAGTGCCATAATTCCAACCAGCTTAAGAAATGGAATAAAATCCGCAGCGGCAATTACTTCTCCAGCAGTCCACCGTTCATACAGGGGAATTATGTAGTCGTCTATTGCAGGTCTAAGCATGGAGTCTCCAACGACAGTTGCACCTGCGCTAGCAAGAACCGCCACAAGCACTACAAGAAAGAGAGCCTTGTAAGCTCCCATATAGGAAATAAGGCGCGAAATTGTACGCTTTGCATTTTTGGGTTTTGCACTTACTTTTGTTCTAGAACCTGGTCCCGGCATAATCTTCTCCTTTCACGCTCAGTTTGCTGCCTGCTGAGACTGATACACTTCCCTGTAAATCTCATTGGATTCAAGAAGTTCTGCATGAGTTCCGCAACCGTTTATTGAACCGTTGTCAAGAACATAAATGATGTCCGCATCCTGAACAGATGTAATACGCTGGGCAATGACTATCTTTGTAGCGTCAGGGGCACTACTTCTTAAAGCCGCACGAATGCGTGAATCTGTTGCAGTATCAACCGCACTGGTACTGTCATCAAGAATGAGAATCTTCGGATTTTTTAACAGAGCGCGAGCAATGCAAAGGCGCTGCTTCTGGCCCCCTGAAACATTTACTCCCCCCTGCCCCAAATCTGTGTCAAAGCCTTTTGGGAATGACTGAATAAACTCGTATGCATCCGCAGCCTTGCAGGCTTCAATAAGCTGTTCATCACTGGCGTTCTCGTTGCCCCACTTAAGGTTTTCCCTAATTGTTCCGCTAAAGAGGACATTTTTTTGCAGAACCATTGCAACACTGTCACGAAGAGTTACCAGATCGTAATCTCTGACATTTTTTCCGCCCACAAAAACTTCTCCAGAAAGGGCATCATACAAGCGAGGCACAAGAGAAACAAGTGTAGACTTTGAAGAACCTGTTCCGCCTATAATGCCAACAAAGGAACCGCTGGGTATATGTAGCGAAACATTGTTAAGAACGCAGTTGTTTTTATCTTTGTGGTAAGAAAACGAAACATTCTTAAAGTCTATAGAGCCATCGGCAACTTCTGTAACAGCATCTGATTCAGGTCCACGGATTTCTGGCTCCTCTGAAAGAACTGCAACAATTCTGGAAATGCTCGCTCTAGAAAGAACCATTGTAATAAAGACCATGGAAAGCATCATGAGGGACATGAGTACCTGAGTTATGTAAGAGATAAAGCTTATGAGCTGACCTGTCTTTAAGTCGCCCACTACAATCATCCTGCCACCAAACCAAAGGGCTGCAATAATGCAGGCATACACAACAATCTGCATGAGTGGCATTGTAAGCACCACAACTTTTTCTGCACGCACCTGAGTCTTACGGACGGCATCGGCTGCATCAGAAAACTTTTCCTTTTCGTATTCACCGCGGACAAAACTTTTTACAACGCGGATTGCAGTAAGGTTTTCCTGCACAGTGTTGTTCAGATTGTCGTACTTTGAAAGCATGATCTGAAAACGAGGATATGCAACAAAAGCAATTATGACAAGCACTACCGCAAGAAAGGGAATGGCCACAAAGAAAACGGTAGAAAGCTTTACATTAATAAGGCAGGCCATAATGGTACCTGAAATAAGCATAAAGGGTGCCCTGACGCACATTCGGATAAGCATCTGGTAAGTGTTCTGAACATTTGTAACATCAGTGGTAAGCCGGGTTACCAGAGACGAAGTTGAAAAATGGTCTATATTTCCAAATGAAAAATCCTGAACCTTTGCAAAAAGCCTTCTGCGTAAATTCCGTGAAAATCCCAGTGAAGCAACGGCCGCAAAACGACCTCCCAAAGCTCCGCAGGCAAGAGAAAACACAGCCATGCCCACCATAAGGAACCCCACGAGCAGAACATAATTCAAATCGCCACCTGCAATTCCCACATCAATTATCTTTGACATCATGAGGGGTATTGCCGTTTCCATAACAACTTCGCCCACCATAGAAAGAGGACTGAGCAAAGAGTAAACCTTGTATTTTCTTTCAAGGCCATTTAGTAACATACCTACTGTTGACATGAGAAAGATTGTATCGAAACTGTGAACTTTGCACAAGAGAAAGAATTAAGGGAGTTAACAGGAACTATATTGATGACTGGCGAAGAGTATGTTAATGTAACTAAAGGCAGCAGAAAAAGCACCTGGAAAATAGGAGATAATGCAACCTATGTCCCATTGTCCGAAGTTGCAAGCATCAGGGCCTATTCAAAAAGTAAGTCAAGGTAAATCAAATGAAGAAATTATTTCTTTCGTTTTTCTTATTAACTTTCATTTTTCTCTTTGCCGCCTGCAGGAAGGGAAATGCAGAGCATAACAGGACGGAGTCGCAGGAAGATACTGAGCAGCAGGAAGAACTAGTTCAGCAAGTTTCCCAACCAAAGTATGTTCCCCTCTTCAATATAGCAGAAAAAAAAAGCGCAGTTCACTTTGTACGAACTTGGTAACGGCGTTACGGAAACCGACATAGATTCATTTCTTAGTGCATGCGGAATTGCAGTGCGCTTTAATTATGCAGACATTGCCGACCGTGTGGAGTATGCCACAAACGAAGACGGTACCATCACGCTGCAATATTTTAACCAAGACGGAACTGTAGGATTTAAAGCAAAAAATGAAAGGAACTTATGTAAATTTTATGATGACATAGGCTATACCGGTAACGGTGAAGTTCATTCTCTTCTTATCGATACTACGGGCGACAACCGCAGGCTTTTAATCATGAAAAATTCTGCTACAGACGAAATCCTTTCACTTGTCTTCATAAACAACAAACAGTTTTCCTTTTCGGCAGGAAAATCGCACTATTATGCAGAGTACTGGTATCCCTTCTATTGCAAAAGACTTTCATATTATATTTTTCAAAACCAGGAAGACATTGGGACAAAGTTAATGGCTGTAGTCAGCGCAGACAAAACCACCCCCTGCTCACAACCCGATGCATCGCTGGCCGGAATGTATGAATACAGCAAAGGATGCGAACTTCTTCTTACGGAACGCAGCTCAATGCCCTTTCCCTACGGCAAAGAGGATGTCTATTGGTTCAAATGTGCGGACGGTTGGATTCCTGCATGCGACCTCTATCTTGGTAACGGTGTTTTTGAAATGCTTCCCATATCAAAAGAAGAATTCACTCAAAAGGAGAAATACAAATGAAACGATGTTTTCTTATGACACTGGCGCCGCTTGTCTTTTTTCTTGTATGCATCAACTCGTGCAAAAAGCAGAAGGCTGAGGAACCAATTCCCCAAGTGCAGGACATGGCAGTTGAACAGGAAATGAAGAAAGAAGCACAGGGCATGGCAGAAGAGCCTGTCTACGACGAATGGAAGCCTACGCTTTTGTATGAGGCAAAGGACATTTCATCTGTTGCAACAGAGCCTGTTCCATACGCATACGAAGCAGACCTTTACGAAGCAATGGACATGCAGGTTTTTACTCCCGAAGAATTGGGGGAACGCTTTAAGTTCATGCAGTGGAAGGAAAATCTGTATTCAGTCATAATCTACAATCAGGACATGAAAACTGCATTGTTCTGCGCCCACAGGGAACCGAACGTCGCCTCACAGTATGGCACCAACAGCACCAGCGACTATTATGCAAAACTGTTTTTTTCAGGAGACGGAGAAGACTGTCGCAGGCTTCTTGTCATACTTGACAGGGCAACCGACGAAGTAACAAAGCTCATCCTTATAAATGAAGTCTGGGGAGAACCCATGTATGCCGATGGCTACATACGCTTTATTGCGGACGGAGCGGAATCTTACGGATGGGCACAGTTCGAAGTATATACTGACGGAATATACAAGGGCGAATGCAATGCCTTTACCGTAAAGGATGCGAACTTTAGGGATTTTCCCGGAGCAAGTAAAAAAAGAGACTACCTTGAGTCATTCTGCACGCTCTCCGTTACAAAAAGAACAGCCGAACCAATCACCTGCAACGGCGAAACCTGCTACTGGTACAGTGCTGACGGCACAATATGGTATCCCGCTACAGAGGTTTACCTTATGCCCGGCACATTTGAAACTCTTGAGTCTGTAGAAGTTCCTGTTTACGAAAGCTACGGAAAAGGCATCTGGCTTATGCCAAATGACGAAGAAAAAACGCCAGTAACCACATTCAAAAATATTGACTTAAAGGAAAAAACATTTTATCAGACAAACACCCCCGGACTATATGCAGTTGCAAAATTTACGAAAGGCGGCAATGCTGTTTACGAAGTCATTTTTCCTCAGGCAGGCTATGTAAGCGAAAAAGAAGTTCACGCTGTTGAAGAGCCTGCATGCATTCCAAAAATGATTCCGTATTCAGGTGGAGAATCAGCATCCATAAATGTAAAGGGCGGAATAGTTTCTTTATATGAACTTCCCACAGAAGATTCAGAACTTGTGCAGGAGGTTGGAGAAAGTCGGATTATAATAGACGCAAAAACCGACGACGGCTGGTACTTTACTAGCACGAAAAACTACTGCGGCTGGTTTAAAAACAGTGAGTAAAATTTTTCTTAGAAAAAGTTTACTTAGGAAAAATTTCTGGACTCAAATTCCTCAAGGGAAATTGGCTTTGAAAAATAAAATCCCTGGAACATGTCGCAACCTGCGGAAGTTAAAAAGTCAATCTGCTCTTTTGTTTCTACACCTTCAGTAATGACTGGCATGTGCAACTGATGAGCCATTGTAATTATAAACTGAAGGATTGTCCGAGCTTTTTCCTCATCATTTGAACTGCGCAAGAAGAGCATGTCCAGTTTGAGTATGTCGAACTGGAGGTTCTTAAGCAGGTTGAGTGAAGAGTAACCAGAACCGAAGTCGTCCATTTCTACAATAAATCCGTCACCCCTAAGCCAGTTTATAATCTGCATCTTGCGCTCAACATCGTTTATCATTACGCTTTCCGTAATTTCAAGACGGAGCTGGGAAGGAGAGATTCCGTAGAATTTTACTAGATGAGTTATTTCTTCATAGACATCTACAAAGTAAAAGTCCTTTGGCGAAATGTTCACCGAAAGGTAGAGGGAAGATTTTCCTTCATCTCGCCAGCGGCTTAAAATGGCACAGGAGGCTTCCCACATGTAGCGGTCAAGGCGGACAATGTCTCCGCTCTTTTCTAGAATTTCTATAAACTTGCTTGGACCAAGAAGTCCCAGTGTAGGATGCTCCCAACGGGCAAGAACTTCTGCACCTTCCATAACACCTTCCGCATTAACCTGAGGCTGAAGATAGGGCTTAAACTGATGCTGCTCAAGGGCGTCTTCAAAGCTGGCCGTTACCTGCTGCTCCCAAAGAACTTCTTCCCTCTTTCTTCCGTCATACCATGCAACCCTCTGCTGCACGCTGTTCTTTATTTCTTCCATGGCAAAGAAGGCCCTGTCCACCATAATTGAAGGAGGAACAGTTCTGTCCTTTACCTCGTAAATGCCTATGTGGATTGTTATGGGGTAAGAAACATTTCCTTCCTTATGAATGAATCCCTTTGAACCCCTTACAAAAAGTCGTTCGTCAAAGTCCTGCTTGCGCATCATAAGGCCAAACATATCTCCACCTATGCGTCCAAAAATAGAATTTTCGCTGGCATAGCCTTCAACATTTTGGGCAACATTTTTAAGAATCTCGTCGCCTGCTTCCCTTCCAAAAATGTCGTTTACAAGTTTAAATTCCTTTATGTCGGAACAGATTACAAGATATTCGGTGTCAGGATTTTCCCTAAGCTTCTGCTCCATCTTGTGCAAGAAGTATTCCCGGTTGTAAAGCCCCGTAAGACTGTCGTGGGTTGCAAGATACTGCTCTTCTCTCTTTTCTGCTTCTTCTTCAGTTCTGTCCTTTATGCTTACAAAGGAGCCAGCATAGATTCCCAGTCTGTCGTAGATTTTCTGGTACTCGATTTCAAAAATGCGTTCTGAACCTTCCACTTCAAAAGTGCGTATTACCTGAAGGCTTTCGCAGTTGTGCATGTCGGTGTCGGTAATGATTCCTCTTATGGTTTTCTTTGCGGCAACATAGTCACCGTCTGCAAGGAAGAAGAGTCTGGAGGCACTTTCGTTAAAGTAAATGCAGTTGTCCTTATTGTCAAGGAAGAGAACTGCTCCCGACATGTTTGACACGATTGAAGAAAGAAGTTTTGCGGTAAGGAAAAATGGAAGATATTCAATCGTAAAGTAGTACATCAGTATTCCACAGACACCGTAGCCTAGCATTGAATGGTCTACAGGAGACTTGGAAAGAACATACCAGGATTCCCATATTGCAACTACCACAAGGGAAATAAGAATGACAAGGTATTTTTCTATGTAAAGTCGGGAAACAGAAAATGTCTTCTTTACAAATACAGCAAATGAAAAAAGCACAATGGAATATGAGAACACAAGATGAACCACATGTCCAGTATACGAAACAATCTTGTAATACAGGTCTCCGTCTGCAAGAACAATCTGCTCAAGTCCAAACACATGATGGAAGATGGGATTAAGCAGGACTGAAACAGAATCTAAAATTGTCAGCGCAAGGATTATGACATGCAGGGGAGTAAGCTTAAATTTGTAGTCGCAGTACCTCATGCTAAATTCCACAAGGAAGAAGAAGAGCCAGTCAGTTCCAATAAGGTAGAGCATGTAGCCAGCCACATTCACCCTGTAGGAATCCGACAGAATAACCATCAGGTTTCCAATAATGGGAATGATGACATAAAACATGAGCATGCAAACGGAAAAGGCTATGTCTTTTTTGCTAAGTGCCGCACGAATGATGCAGACTACGAGAATTACGACAAATGCCAGAAGGGTTATTAAAAACGGCTTCATGCAGTAGTTCCCTCTCCCATTGCAGAAGGAGAATCAGAAATTGAAAAGCGGTTCTTTCCAGAGCGTTTGCTGTGATAAAGGGCCGAATCTGCTGCGTTGAATATGGAATCGTATTCCATTCCTTGTGAAACAGACTTTATACCTACGGAACATGTTATGTGAACCTTTTCGTCTGCAAAGGTCTTGTCTATTGTAGTAAAGAGGTCTGAAATTTTTCGTTCCACTACAGACACATCCATGTCGGGGAAGAAGATCGTAAATTCATCTCCGCCAAATCTTGCGACAACATCAGTACGACGGGTGTTCTGCTTTATGCAGTTTGCAACCTTTACAAGAACCTCATCGCCATAAAGGTGTCCGTATGTATCGTTGACTTTTTTAAAGTCATCCAAGTCGATTATTACAAATACTCCCGAAGAACCGTGAGACAATTCTGCAGTTGTAATGATGCGAGCAGACTGTTTTGTAAGTAGCCCTGTAAGGAAATCAGTATCCCTTTCCTTTTCTATGTAAAGACGGTTTGCTAGGTTCCTCATGTTGCGGGTTGCAAAAATCCAGTTGCAGACGCAAGCAATAAAGAAAACAAAAATAGTGTTTACAGTATCTAGGGCAACTACCGAAGGAGCTTTAAAATGCCTTATGAGCAGGCAGTACACCGTAGAGCTTACGAGAAGCAGGGGAATGAGTCTGGAAGGAACGTCCGTAAATATGAGGGGTACCACCAGAAGCACTACAACAAAAATGGTTCCGTTTGAATCCTTAGAGGGAGCAAAAATCGCACTGTTTAAAATGCCGAATGTAAGAAGGGCAAGAGACTGGAAAAAGCAGATAAAGTAGGACAGTTTAAATCCCGGAGAGCGGAAAATCTTCCTTAGGATGACAAGAAGCAGTGAGGAAAAAAACAGAAAGAGGTAGGCTGGAAGCACATGATGTTTTAGGACTCCAAAAAAAGACAGCAACGAAAGCAGGGCGCCAAAAACAGTTGTCATTATGGCGACACCGTTAAGGGTACTGTTGTTTTCTTCCGACATAAGCTGAGAAATGTCCTTGTAGACAGTCCTTGTAAGAGTACCGTATAAAAAGAATTGCCTCAGGCTGAATTTTCTGCTCTTATGCATAAAAAACTCCACCTTAAGTATACCATAACATCTACTTTCCCGCAAGGATAAAAAACTGCTTGCGATTTGTACGCGTTAGTGCTATTGTTTGCCCTATGAAGTCTATACATGCCTCCTTTTCAAATTCAGACCGCTCCATAACCGAGGGAACCATCTGGAAGGCTTTGCTTAGCTTCTTTTTTCCAATCCTGTTGGGTACGCTTTTTCAGCAGTTATACAACACTATAGACGCCTTTGTAGTAGGTCAGTTTGTAGGAACGGAAGCCCTTGCCTCTGTAGGCGGAACTACGGCAGTGTATGTAAACCTTCTTGTGGGATTTTTTGTCGGACTTTCAAGCGGTGCCGGAGTAATGATTTCACAGTTTTACGGAGCAAAAGACAGGGTAAACATTTCGCAGGCAGTGCATACTGCAATAATGCTGAGCGTTATTGGAGGCGCCATAATTATGGTGCTGGGTATGCTCTGCACAAACCTTATGCTAACCCTTACAAAAACTCCCAAAGATGTTGTGCCCCTTTCCAGAGTCTACCTTCTCATCTATTTTACAGGAACAATCCCCATGTTCATCTACAATATGGGTTCGGGAATTCTGCGTGCAGTAGGAGACTCCACTACTCCCCTTGTAATAATTGCAATAGGCTGCGGCGGAAACATTCTTCTAGACCTACTTTTTGTTCTAGTACTGCATCAGGGGGTGCGAGGTGTGGCCCTTGCAACAGTGCTATGCCAAACTCTGTGTGCGGCAATAGTAACAACTCTTCTTCTAAAGTCCCACGACTCCTATGCCCTCCGCCTAAAAGACCTTAGGTTAAGCGGACACATCCTTAGGGAAATGCTAAGAATCGGTTTTCCTGCTGGCATTCAGTCTTCACTTTACACCATAAGCAATCTGATAATTCAGACAAACTTTAACCTGTTCGGAACTCAGACTGTAGCCGCCTGGGCTGCCTTTGGAAAAATAGACGGTGTATTTTGGATGACGGTAAACGCCTTTGGAATAGCGGTTACGACTTTTGCAGGACAAAACGCTGGTGCAAAACATTATGACCGGGTTAAGAAGGGAATGTGGCAGACCCTCCTTATGACAGTAATTGCAACTGCCGTTTTCTGCCTAACATTCTGGTTCTTTGGAGAAGTACTCTACAGGCTGTTTGCAAAAGACCCTGTGGTAATTGCAACGGGAATGGACATTCTTCATTTTATGATTCCTTGGTGGATAACCTACATTGCCATAGAAGTTTTAAGCGGAACAATCCGCGGTGTAGGAAACAGTTTTGTTCCCATGATTATAACCGTATTTGGTGTGTGCGGACTTCGCATACTCTGGCTTTTTACTGCAGTAGCAAAAAACACTACGCTCCACATGGTTCTTTTAAGCTACCCCATTACATGGATTGTTACCAGCTTGGTCTTCTGGATTTATTACCTTAGCGGAAGATGGCTTCCAAAAACTTGACAGGTCTAGCCCCTTTTGCTACAGTTATGGAATGAAACAGTTGATGTTAGGAAACGCAGCGGCCGCACGCGGTTTATATGAAGCTGGTTGCTCTCTCATTTCAAGTTATCCTGGAACACCCAGCACAGAAATTACAGAAGAAGCCGCAAAATTTAAGGAAATCTATTGCGAATGGGCGCCAAACGAAAAAGTTGCCCTTGAGACTGCATTTGGAGCATGTCTTGCAGGAAAAAGAGCTTTCTGCGGCATGAAGCATGTAGGACTTAATGTGGCAGCAGACCCCCTCTTTACCATGAGCTACACAGGTGTAAATGCAGGGCTTGTAATAGGCGTAGCCGATGACCCTGGAATGCATTCAAGCCAGAACGAGCAGGACTCACGGCACCATGCAATCGCCTCTAAAGTTCCCATGCTAGAACCCAGCGATTCTGAAGAAGCCCTAAAGTTTGCCTCCCTTGCATTTGACATAAGCGAAAAGTTTGACACTCCAGTTCTTTACAAGATGTGCACTCGTATTGCCCACAGTCAGAGCGTAACAGAAACTTCTGACCGCCGAGAGCCTGATGCAAAGCCTTACCAGAAGAACATTGCAAAGTATGTAATGGCTCCTGCGAACGCAATAAGGCGGCATCCCTTCGTGGAACAGCGCATGAAGGACATAGAGGCATGGTCTTTAACAAGCGGAATAAACCGCATTGAAGAAGCAAAAGATTCATCAGTAAAAACCATACTGGGAACAGACGCTAAAAAAGTGGGCATTGTAACTTCCTCCACATGCTATCAGTATGCAAAGGAAGTTTTAGGTTCCTCTGTAAGCATATTAAAGTTGGGCATGGTAAATCCCCTTCCCTCCCAAATGATTAGGGACTTTGCAAAGGGTAAGGAACTTCTACTTGTAATAGAAGAGCTTGACCCCATAATTGAAAACTTCTGTCACACTCTAAATCTAGACATAAAAATCCGTGGAAAGGACATATTCCCCATCTGCGGAGAATTTAGTCAGAACCTAATTGCATCAGCCCTTGGACTAGATGTTCCCCAGGGAGTAACTCTTAAGACAGAGATTCCTGTCCGTCCTCCAATAATGTGTGCAGGATGCCCCCACAGAGGAATGTTCTATGCCCTTAACAAACTTAAGGTAACTGTTTTTGGCGACATTGGATGCTACACCCTAGGTTCAGTAGCTCCCCTTTCTGCCATGGATGTAACACTCTGCATGGGAGCCTCTTTTAGCGGACTCCACGGATGGAACAAGGCTGGCGGTAAAGAAAACGAAACCCGTTCCGTTGCTGTAATAGGCGACTCTACTTTCATGCATTCAGGAATGACAGGACTTGCTACAATCGCCTACAACCAGTCAAACTCCACAGTAATAGTTTTGGACAACTCCATTACCGGCATGACGGGACATCAGCAGAACCCCACCACAGGAAAGAACCTGTACGGAGACCCTGCCGGAAGAATAGACCTTGAAGCACTTGCAAAGGCAATGGGCATAGAACACATAAGAGTTGTTGATCCCTACAACATTGCCGAATGCGAACAGAATGTAAAGGAAGAACTTGCATTTGAAGGTCCAAGCCTGATTATAAGCCGCCGTCCTTGCGTACTTTTAAAAAGCGTTAAGGCCAAACCAGCCCTTAAGGTTGACGAAGAAAAATGCAAAAGCTGCAAGATGTGCATGAAAATCGGTTGCCCTGCAATCTCTATGAAAGGCGGTAAGGCTAAGATAGACGACACCCTCTGCGTAGGCTGTGGCGTCTGCACCCAAATGTGCAAATTTGGAGCCCTGTAAGCAAGGTTGGCAGACAGTAAGAGCCTCTAAGGATGTCTGCGTAACAATGAGTTAAACCGCACAGGCCTTGAGCCTGTGTCGGCTTTGAACTTCTTG
>ERZ842401.2343-NODE-2343-length-25420-cov-9.124226_pt1 | contig 25420 bp, 27 predicted proteins | sample MGYA00521270_ERZ842401 | MGnify/ENA primary metagenome ERZ842401 (study PRJEB31892, sample SAMEA3878208) | bioreactor metagenome | biome: Moose rumen | place: Sweden | collected 2011-10 | study: EMG produced TPA metagenomics assembly of the PRJEB12797 data set... | reverse complement strand
TCATCTTCTCCGTACCGCTGGGCAGCCTGCGTGACAGCATCGGTTATCAGAGCACGTTCCTGACGATTGCCGGGATTGTCATGGTGGCAACTTTGTATGCCTTCTTCATTCTGAAAAAGGATGATAAGGATGTAGAGGGGCAGCCGCTGGAAGCTTAAAAAAGATTGTAATACAGGAAGCGTCACGGTGAGTATGCTAATGGGGGCGCTTCCTTATGCGGAGGGAGAAAGTACAATGAAGAAGAATCTAATCATGGGCGGCCTGCTGCCGGCACTGGTACTGGGAACATACGGCGTGGCCGGGGCACAGCCGACAGCCATGGATACCCTGACAGCAATGGAGTAGAATCCGGGCACAGAAAGTAAGACGCAGGTTTCGACGGAACCGGTAACGCAGGAATCCCTGCAGGAAATGCGCAGACAGCTGGAGGAGCAGCTGCGTCAGGCGCAGGACTTGCAGAACAGGCTTAACGCTCAGTTAGGCAGCTTGGAAAAACGCATGAAAAAGGTGGAGAAAAGAAGCTGGGAGCCGCCAGTGGAAATTCACGGCTATGGGCGTCTGCGCTGGGATAAGCAGAACTTTGAGGGGCTGAAGGGCGCAAAACAGCAAACAATCTGGCTCAATTTATTCACCAAATATCGCATCAATGATACGTGGTCCATTCATAGTGAGCATGAGTTTGAGAACAATCTTTCGAAGAACAGCGGTGCTTATGAAGGCGATGCTGGCTATGATGCTGCCGGTGGCAAGAAGTATTCCCGTCCGGTTCTGCAGCTCTATACCGAAGGCCGTATAGGCGGGCTTAATGTGAAGCTGGGACGTTATTATCTCCAGTCACCCTACAAATTTACCTTTGATGAAAAGATAGATGGCTGGCAGGCCAGCTATGGATTGCCAACAAAATGGGGCAGAAAGGCCATGTTCACCATTAACTCCGGTAATACGTTCAGTAAAAATCTCTATGGCGATACGGAAAATGAGATGGATCCTTGGAACAAGGGCGGCAGTACCAATTTCCGCGTTTTGTCCCTGATTAGTGAAATCCCTGTAGCTAAGAATACGAATATCACCTCGCATTATGGGCGTATGACCCGTCGCGATGACCACCTGCAGCGCAAAACATGGTCGTTTGGCTTTGATACGAAATTAAATCGTGATTTGAAACTTTGGGCAGGTATTGCCAAATCGGATTCCAAAACGTTGAACAAGTCGCATTTCCTCCAGTTGCAGTATAAGGAGGCTCGTCCGGATATCCCCGGTTCCTTTGATATCTATATCAAGAAATATCTGCAGCGCGGCCATACCGGCATGACGAACTGGTTTAATGATGATATTAGTGATGCCAGCATGAGCGATTATGAAAAGGATATTGATAAGGACAATCCTGGTAAAATGTGGGATCATCGGGCTGGTGAGTTCAATGGCCTCCGCATCGGTGCTGATTTTGTGCCGGTTCGCAATACCAAGCTGCTCCTGCACTACACCTTCGGCAAGCTGGGAATCTTCGACCCCGGTACGGGCTATCTTACCGGCAAACGTGATGATTACAGCTTCTTCCGCGCCCAGTGGGAAATGTATTTCTAAGCGGCATACAGTATAATGAAAGGAAGGCAGAAATAAATGAAAAAACAGATTTTGGCCGCCTTGCTGGCCGCATCGACCCTTTGTGTGAGCAGTTCCGATGTGTCAGCGCATCAAGCGCTGTTCCCGAATACCGGCTACAGCTGGGTGGGGGACACCATGCCCTATTATGATGGACAGCAGTTCCGTATTTTCTATTTGGAGGATATGCGTGACGGGGATACAGGCTTCCATCCTTGGAGCCTCTGGACAACGAAGGATTTTACCGATTTCCATCATGACAGCTGGGTAATTCCCTACGACCAGACGAATGAATTTGCCAAGGATTCAGCTCTGGGCACCGGCTCCGTGGTACGGGATAAGGACGGTCTTTACCATGCGTTCTATACCGGTTTTAACTGGCGCACTATGCCAAAAGAAACGATTATGCATGCGGTGAGCACCGATTTGGTAAGCTGGCAGAAAATGCCGGAGGATTCCTTCCGTGGCAGTAAGCCCTATATCTATGATGACACGTTTCGCGACCCCAATGTATTCTACAATCCGGACTATGATGAATACTGGATGCTGATTACGACCCGCAGCCAAAAGGCCCGTGGCGTAATTGCCCGCTATACGTCAAAAGACCTCAAGCATTGGGAAAACAAGGGGATATTCTTTGAAAACGATATGGGCAGTGATGCCAATATGGAATGTCCGACTCTGGTGAAATATGGCGATTACTGGTATCTGACCTTCTCCGACCAGTGGCCGTCCCGTGTCGTCCATTACCGTGTAGCCAAGGATTCTAACGGCCCCTTTGAGAAACCGGCTCAGGATTATTTTGATGCCAGCGGTTTCTATGCAGCCAAGCTGGCCAAAGATGATAAAGACCTCTATCTGGTAGGCTGGACGCCGACCAAGTGGGACAGTCAGGACAAGCGTCCGACAGACTGGGCTGGCAATATGGTGACCCATCAGCTCAAGCAGCGCGCAGACGGCAGCCTTTATCCGGTGCCGGTTGCCAAGGCAGCGGAGCGTTTGAATAAAGCCGAGGTTTTAACGCCCGTAACGCAGAGCGGCGATGTGACGGTAAGCGGGCAGGATTACCACTTTGGCGGCAAAGGCTATGCCGATGTGGTGCTGCCCAGACTCAGCGGCATCCGGAAAATCACCGGTCATTTTACGCCCAACAGTCAGCAGGGCAAATTCGGTCTGATGTTTAATGTTGGCCCCCAGCAGACCGGCTCGCTGAATCTGGTCTTTGACCAGGCTAACCAGCAGGTGGCATTTTATAATACCGATACCGGTAAAATAAATAAAGCCAAGCCGGAACTTTCCGTACCGGTCAGCCTGCAGCCGGGCGAGAGCTATGATTTTACCCTGCTCATCGATGGCACGGTGGCTGTGCTGTACATCAACGACCAGATGGCACTCAGCACGCGTATGTATGCTCTGCCTGAACATCAATGGGGAATTTTTTCCACCGATAGTGAGGTTTCCTTAACCAATCTGCAAAGCAGTACCTTTTGAATAACGTAATGATTATCAGAAGCCCTAAAAAATTAGCGGCTTCTGATTTTTTTTATCTGCAGGCAAAAATACGCAGAAATAATAAAAAATAGCAGGAAATACGTGTCTTTTGTAGAAGTCTCATTTAATTAGAGAAATATGAGAAAAAGTGTATTAAAAATGAGGAGGGATTTTATGTCAGAGTCAAGACAAGCGGGCTTTTCCTTAATCGGTGTTTTAGTGGCCGTGGCCATTATCGGTGTTATGGCAGCAATTGCCGTGCCGAAGTTTACGGCAACCATTATGACAGCCAATACCGCGAAAGTTCAAAGCGATTTGACTACCTTGGATGCTGCTATTGCTGTTTATCAGCTGGAGAAGGGATATGAACCGCCAACTTTGGATGAATTGGGTGAATACGTCAGTGATTTGGAAAGCCTTAAGCCGCCTAAGGGAAAATGCAGGTTAAAGGACGGCACAATAATTACTTTGGAAGATGCAAAGTATACGCTGCGCAAGGGAACGGCAAACGGAATTGAAGGTGCACGGGCGGTTTGTGCTGACCATACGGCAGGTGAGTTTGGCTATGTACAGTAAAATGTGGAAGGACGTACCCTTGCATTTTGACTGGTCAATGTGGCTGGAGGTGCGGGAGATATGGTGTGCTTTTATGATGATTGTCGTGGTGCTGGCATGGCAGCAGCCTTTTTTGGAATTTTGCTTATTGCTTGTGATGGCAAGTGTGCTCGTGCTTATTGCGATTTATGATATACGGTATGGGTTGATTTATGACCGGTTGGTTTTATTGTTGCTGCTGCTGGGTCTTATTCCTATGCTTTGCGGGTACATTACCTGGGAATCGGCTTGTCTGGGCGCACTGCTAGGCGGGAGCCTGCTGGCAGGGCTGCGTTTTTTATCCCATGGCGGCTTGGGGCTGGGGGATGTAAAACTGGCTGTTCCCCTGGGAATGTGGCTGGGCTGGGAGAATTTGTTCCTATGCCTGCTTTTGGCATCGGTATCCGGGCTGATTTATGGAGGCTGGCTGCTTTTATGCCATCGTATGCAGCGAAAGTCACCGCTGCCCTTTGGCCCGTTTCTGGCATGGGGCGCACTGGCGGCTTTTGGCTGGGGACATGTGATAAGAGGATATATTGAGGGAGGGCTATGCTGGTAAAAGAACGTCAGGCCGGAGCAATGCTTTGGGAAATTTTATTGATTTTGGCTTTGCTGGCCATAATAAGCGTTCATGCTGTACCACAGGCTGCTAGGTTCTATCGACAGGCGGTGGTGGAGTACGAAGCCGAGCAGCTGCTTTCCACAATCCGGTATTGCCAGAATATGAGCAGGATTACAGCGGATAGCGCTTGGGGATATGGCGCGAAGAGTCCGACAAAGCGTTATGTTAGTTTACAATTATCTGCAAAAGGCAATCAGCTTTTGGCCGGAGACCGGGATATTATTGCCAGCCATACTTATCTGCCCGGAGTAAATGTGGCTAAGGTTTATCAGGAACAGGGAGAGAATCATTATGATGCATCAATCAAACTGTCTTTTACTGCAAACGGAAGGCCGGGACTTTCCGGGATGATGACCCTTTTTATTTATTATCAGGGATATCCGGCAGAAGGACAGAAAATCATGATCAGCAAGGGCGGCAGAATTCGTCTGGAGCGTGGTACTGGTGAAAAATAATAAGCAGGAAGGATTTTTCCTTTGGGAAACCATTTTGTTGAGTATGCTTCTGCTGGCGATGGCTGCATCAGCAGGGATGTATATGCGGGCTGCACAGTTGAAATATGCAGTGGCCATAGAAGGGCGGGCCGATTATTTGGCACGGGCACAAATATCCTATGCGCAGGCTGTACTGGATAAGGAAGGACGGCTGCCTCAGCGGATGGATTATTGGGGAGATAAGCATGATTTGCAGTTGAATGGCATTAACTATCAGTTGAACGGGGAGGCTGCAGCCGATGATAAGGGGCTTTGGCAATTACAGGTTGAGGTTTCTTGGGAGGCAAATGGCCGACAGGGAAAGCAGGAATACAAACGCTGTCTGGCAAAGCACAAATGAAGGAGGATTTGTCTTTTGGGAGACATTGATTGCTATGCCGATGCTGGTGGTTCTGCTGATGTCGGTGACAGGTCTTTTTATGTTTTGCATGCGTACCTATTTTTATCAGCTGGCTGATGGTGAACTGGTACAGGAAGTGCAGGGGGCTTTTTCATTAGTAACGGAAGACGTCTTAAATGGACAGTATATTGAAGTGGGGAAATCTCAGGGGGAGGGCTTTTATATTATCGGCAGGCGAAATCCATTATATAATGACAGTCGTCCGGACGAACTAAAAAAGGAGAGTTATTGGCTGCACAGCATGGCGGGGCTGGTTAAGCTGGTTCGCGGCAGCGTGGATGCTCCGTTGACCGGTGACCATACATTAGCCCAGGTAACAATAGTAGAATTTTCTGCAGTAAGAGATGAACATTATCCTCAGGTTTACAAATTGCGTCTGACGGGCAGGAGCGAGATGACCAAACATGAATATACGATGTGTACCGCTGTCTATTTGCCGAATCCGTAAAAACTGCAGCCAGAGGGGCTTTGTCTCCATAGTATCTTTGGTTCTGTTGGTTATCCTGATTTTTATGGGCAGGGGGCTGCTTTGCTTTTTGCAGCAGGGAGCAGAAAATAGTTACTCTTTGCGGCAGAAAATGCAGCTGCGTTTGGCAGCAGAAAGCATGGCAGAAAAACAATGGCATTTGCTTCGGACAGATAACACCAAACTGCAGGAATTGCAGCCTGATTCGATGGCTTTGCTGGAAAAGGGAAAATATGAAGGCATGGATTATACGGTTTTTGCCCGCAGCAGGGGTGACGAGGTTTATATTATCGCAACGGCTTTTTGTCGGGAAAGCGGCAGGGATAATTTATTGGAACCGCATTTTATGGCCAAAGGTGTGCTGAAAAAGGTGGAGGAAAAGTATGAATGGCGTGGCTGGGCGCCTTAAAGCTTATTTTTATAGAACGGATAAGGCTTTTGTGGCTGTATCGTTAAGCAATGCAGGCTGCAGACTGGAGAAATATATTTGTTTTGAAAACTGCTGGCAGTTGGAGGAGGAAAGTATTTTGTCTGCCGCAGGAGGGTCATATGGACAGCAGGAAATGGTTGATTTTGAGGCGGCTGTTGAACAGGCTGCCATGGAAATTTCCCGCAAGGGCTGGCAGGGGATACCTCTTTTGTATATCGTGCCGGAATTTGAGCAAATGCGTTATGCACTGAATTTGCCGCCGGGACTGACTGATGTGCAGCAACGGGAAGCTGCTTATTGGGAGCTGGATGATCAATTGTTGGCGCAGGGGCTTAGTGCGGAAAATTTTGCCTGTGTTTGCTGTATGAATGATGAGGCAGGAGGTGGCTGCATAATCACGGGCGTGAGCAAGGAATATCTGCGGGGCATAGAAGAAGTCTTTGCCCGGGCTGAACTGGATTTAGCAGATATCGTTCCTGCCCCGGGGGTGTTGGATTATCTCAGCAGCAGCCATCGGGAACTGGCCGGTTTTAAGGGACGGCCGGGAACAGGCTTTGCAGCAGGACGGCTGCTGGCCGTCTGGCTGGTATTTTGGCTGACCGCAGGCATAGCTTTATTGTCGGTGGACCTTTTTCACTATTGGCAGGCGGAGAGTTTAGCAGAAAAGCAGCAAAATGAGTTGGCTATGCTGGCAGCTGAAGAACGGGAAATGCAGGAGCTGACCACCATGGCAGCGAACATTGCCGCCAGAGAGAAAAAAGTGCAGCTGCTGGGACAACAGGGAATGCCTTGGTACAGCTTTCTGGTGCATCTGGGGGTAAATACAATTCCGGGCGTATCCCTTACCGGGATAAATGCCAGTGTTGATGAGCACAAGCTCCGTTTGGCTGGACAGGCTGTGAATTATGACTGTTTGGCAGAGTTTGTCGGCCGTTGTGAAGCCGATAAGGCTTTTTTCATGCAGGGAATAACACTGGAAGATTCCACGGTGAACAAAGGGAGTGGCGGTGAGCCGGATAAGGTGAACTTTTCTGTGTCGGTAAATTGGGAGTTAGAAAATGGACAAATTCCTGAGAAAGATTCAAACATGCAGTAAAGAAGATGCTTATAGGATAGTTGCGAGCCTGGCAGGTACATTGCTCGGCGGGCTGCTGTTTTATTTTGCCCTGCATAGGCCTTTGGCTGTGGCTGCTGAGGAATATGCCCGCCAGGCAGCAGAAACAACACAGAAAATCACGGCAGTCACGAACTTTCAAAATGCACATTTGAACATGAAGGAGTATCGTGGTGAACTGAAAAAACGGGAGCAGCGTGTCCAGCAGTATCTTCCGGAAAGTATGGAACAGGGCGGATTTATCCTGTATTTGAAGAGGCTGGCTCTGCAAAGTAAAATGGAACTGCAAATGGTCAGCCCGCAAAAAAATGAACCTTTTGGGGAGGCGCTATGTCTGCCAATAAAACTTAAACTGACGGGAACATATTTTTGCCTGCTGAAATTCCTGCAAGGCTTGCAGGAGGGAGAACGTCTGGCCGTGGTAAAAAATATGTCCATAATATCCAGAGGAGATGTTTTGGAAGCCGATATGCTGGTAAATATCTATGCTGTACCTGCCAAATAGACAAAAATCCGATATAGAAAACTTGCTTTATACACAATGATACATTAAACTATACATAAATGTGAAAAATTGCTACGATGAGGTGTAGAGTATGAGTGAGTTGCGTTTTATGACGGCAGGAGAATCCCATGGGCCAAGACTTACGGCAATTTTGGAGGGCCTGCCGGCCGGGCTGAAGCTGAATAAAGAAGATATTGACCGGGAACTGGCCCGCCGCCAGCAGGGCTATGGTCGGGGCGGACGGATGAAAATAGAGACGGACAAGGTGGAAGTGCTCTCCGGCATGCGCTTTAACGAAACTTTGGGCGGCCCGCTGACCTTGCAGGTAATCAACAAAGATTTTGCCAACTGGAATGGCCGCATGGCCGCCTTTGGGGAGCCGGAAGGGGAAAAGGTCACGGCAGCCCGTCCCGGTCATGCGGATTTGACGGGGATACTCAAATACAATCGGGAGGACGTGCGGGATATACTGGAGCGTTCCAGTGCCCGCGAAACCACCATGCGGGTGGCGGTAGGTGCTGTTTGCAAGGCTTTCCTGCGGGAGCTGGGCATAAAGGTCGTTTCCCATGTGACGAATATCGGCGGTGTGGCGGTTGACCCGTCAAAAATTGACCGGTCAAAACTTGGTCAGGAAAATGGTTCGGAGCTGAATTGTTACGATAAAGATGCCGAAGTCAAGATGAAAGCCCGCATTGACGAAGCCAAGGCTGCAGGGGATACCTTGGGCGGCATTTTTGAAGTAGTTGTGCAGGGCGCGCCTGTAGGACTGGGTAGCCATATTCAGTGGGACAGGCGACTGGATGCCCGCCTGTCCGGCGCGATGATGTCCATTCAGGCCATCAAGGGGGTGGAGATTGGCGCGGGGTTCGAGTGTGCCAATCTTCCCGGCAGTCAGATTCATGATGAAATCTATCTTGAAGATGGTAAAATTCAGCGCAAGACCAACCGGGCCGGTGGTCTTGAAGGCGGCATGACCAATGGGGAAGATATTGTCGTGCGGGCGGCAATGAAGCCGATTCCCACATTGATGACCCCGCTGAAGTCCATTGACATTGCAAGCCGTGAAGCGGTGCTGGCTTGCAAGGAGCGTAGTGATACCTGCGCAGTATCGGCGGCATCGGTGGTAGGTGAAGCCATGGTTGCTTTTGTCATTGCACAGGCCGTTTGCGAGAAGTTCGGCAGTGATGCCCTGCTTGACTTGAAGGCAGCTCTGGCGGCATACAAGCAGCGTATCGGAAAGGACTGGTGCACCCATGCGTAATGTCATCTTGATTGGCTTTATGGGGACGGGCAAATCCAGCACGGGAAAAATGCTCGCCCAACGGCTGGGCTGTGCTTTTATCGATATGGATAATAAAATCGAGGAAGAATCGGGCTTGAGCATTCCCGAAATCTTTGCCAGGTTTGGGGAAGACCATTTCCGTCAGCTCGAACATGAACTGGCGGTAAGGCTTTCGAAACGGCGCAACGCGGTGATATCCACCGGCGGCGGTACGGTGAAGAATCCGGCGAATATGGAGGCATTGAAATCCAGCGGTGTGCTGGTCTGCCTCAAAGCAAATGTCGATACGGTGCTGGAACGCACCAAAAGCCGCGGTACCCGCCCGGTACTCGACCGGGAAGATGACGGTGACCGCCGTCAGGCCGTGGAAAAATTATTGAAGGAGAGGGAAGTGCTGTATAATCAGGCGGATTTTACCGTTGATACCAGTGAACTTTCGCCCTTGCAGGTGGTGGAAATCATCACCAAAACATTAAAGACGAGAGGTGTTCTCCATGCGTAAGGTACGGGTGGATTTAGGTGAAAAAAGTTACGATATAATTATCGGTTATGCTATAGACCGTGAACTTGTGGACTTTGTCAAAGGTGCAGGTTACAGCCGTAAGGCACTGCTCGTTACGGATACCAATGTGGGTCCCCTGTATGCCAAGCAGGTTCAGCAGCTTCTGGCAGAAGCCGGTTTGGAGGCAGCTGTGGCACAGATTCCGGCAGGGGAAAGTTCCAAGACGCTCACAACGGCTAATGAACTATTTACCCGGGCAATTGAATTGGGGCTTGACCGCAAATCCCCCATCTTTGCATTGGGCGGCGGTGTAGTCGGTGACTTGGCGGGTTTTGTCGCCGCAACCTATATGCGCGGTGTGCCCTTTGTGCAGCTTCCCCCAAGTCTTTTGGCACAGGTGGATTCAAGTGTCGGCGGCAAAGTGGCTGTAAACCATGTGCTGGGCAAGAACCTTATCGGCGCCTTTTATCAGCCGCAGGCGGTCTTTATGGAGCTGAATTTCATGAAATCCCTGCCCAAGCGGGAAATCTATACCGGGCTGGGGGAAATCATCAAGTACGGCATTATCTATGATGCAGAGTTCTTTGCCTTTTTGGAGTCCAATAGGGAGGCGGTATTGGCACTGGAACCTGAGGCACTGGTGCATATCATCGCTCGTTCCTGTGAGATAAAGGCAGCGGTGGTGAGTGAGGATGAAAAAGAAGCGGGTTTGCGCCGGATTCTGAACTTTGGTCATACCATTGCCCATGCCATTGAAAAGGAAACGGGCTATGTGCGCTATAATCATGGTGAGGCCGTGGCAACCGGTATGGTGGGGGCGGCTTATATCAGCCGGGAACTGGGACTGATTGGCGAAAATGAATATAACCGCGTGCGGGAGATGATTGCACGCTACAACCTGCCCCTGCAGGCCGCCGGCGTAACCGTGGAGGCCATGTACGGCGATATCTTCCACGACAAGAAAACCGTAGGCGGTAAAGTGACCTGGGTACTGATGGAAAAAATAGGAAAGGTTATCTGCCGGAATGATGTACCGGCAGAAACTGTAAAAAAAGCTATGGCGGCAGTAAGTGTCTGAAAAAATTGCAGGGAATGTGCTTTATAGCGCAATCATTGCCAATGGCGCTGATAGCCGTTGACTTTCACCAGGATTAATGTGATAATTAGGTACAGTGAAATGAATGTGAATGGTGAACATTTTTTACTTGCAGGAGGGCTTTTTCATGAAGAAACCGATTTTTCGTGGCGCAGGTGTAGCCATCATTACGCCGTATACGGAAGATGGCATTAACTTTGACGAGCTGGGACGGATTATTGATGACCAGATAAAGAATCATACGGATGCCATCATCATCACCGGTACTACGGGTGAGTCTGCCACGATGAGCGATGCAGAACATCGTGCCGCCATCAAGTTTGCCGTAGACCATGTAAAGGGACGCGTGCCAGTAATTGCGGGGACCGGCTCCAACGAAACCAGCTATGCGGTGGAGCTTTCCCAGTATGCGGAAAGCGTGGGCGCGGATGCCCTGCTGGTGGTAACGCCTTATTACAATAAATGCACGCAGAAGGGACTTATCGCCCATTACACGGCGATTGCCGATGCGGTAAATATCCCCATTATCCTCTATGATGTGCCTTCCCGTACGGGGGTGGCGATTGCGACCTCCACTTATGTGGAGCTGGCTAAGCATCCCAATATCGTAGCCGTAAAAGAGGCCAATGGCGACCTGTCCAAGATTTTGCGTCTGCGCGCGGCTGTTGGCGATGATTTGGTGCTCTATTCCGGCAATGATGACCAGATTGTACCGATTCTGTCACTGGGCGGTCAAGGTGTAATCTCTGTGCTTTCCAACGTGGCACCTCAGCAGACGCATGATATGTGTCAGGCGTTCTTTGATGGCGATACGAAAAAAGCAGAAAAAATGCAGGTGGAATATGCTGACCTTATCGATGCCCTGTTCTGCGAGGTCAACCCGATTCCCGTCAAGGTTGCTATGCGCAAATTAGGTTATGCCGCAGGCCCTCTGCGCATGCCGCTGTCGGAGATGGAGCCACAGCACGAAAAACAGTTAGAAGATGCCCTGCGCAACCACGGCTTGATTAAGTAAGAAGATTTTAAGCCTTCCCCTATGGGGAAGGCTTTTTTAATGAAGGAAAGGGATATTATGCACGGAGTTTTTGATATTGTCGGGCCGGTGATGATTGGCCCCTCCAGTTCCCATACCGCAGGGGCGGTACGACTGGGGCTGATGGCTCGGAAAATTTTAGGCGAAGAAGCGGTGCGGGCGGAAATCAACCTGCACGGTTCCTTTGCCCGTACCTATCGGGGGCATGGCACGGATAAGGCCCTGATTGCGGGGATTTTGGGATTTGCTCCGGAGGATGAACGCATCCGCAGCGCTTTGCAGATTGCTGCCGGCAAGGGCTTGGAATTCAGTTTTCAAACGGTGAATCTGGAAGAGGCCCACCCCAATACGGCGGTTATCTATCTGGTGGGGCAGTCCGGACGTACGGCAAGAATCCGGGGCGCTTCTGTCGGCGGCGGCAATATCATGATTTCCAATATCGACGGCTATCAGGTGGAACTGACCGGAGGATATCCTGCCCTCATTACCATTCACCATGATTGCCCCGGTGTCATCACGCGAGTTACGCAGATACTGGCGCATGCGGCGGTCAATATCGCCTTTATGCGGGTATCCCGTCAGAACCGTGGCGAAACAGCCATGATGATTATGGAACTGGACGAGGAGCCTGCGGCAGAAGTTATTGAGGAATGCCGGCAGGCTGAAAGCGTGGAATATGCCTTTGCTATTCCGGCCATTTGAGATTTGAGGAGCATAGGTTCATGATTAACTTTAATAATATCGAAGAATTAATCGTTCTGGCCGAGGAAGCGGGCACATCCCTGCATGAAATCGTCATCAGGCGGGAAATGCAGGACAGCCAAAAAACGCGCGAAGAAGTGCTTCTTTCCATGCAGAAGAACTGGCAGGTTATGCAGGCCTCCATTGAGCGGGGGATAAAGAATACGGAAAAATCCCTGAGCGGCCTTACCGGTGGTGATGCCAAAAAACTCTATGCCTACCGGCGGCAGGGATACATGGGGCAGGAAGTGCTAAGCGCCGCCGCCTATGCAGTGGGCATCAGCGAAGTCAATGCGGTCATGGGCCGTATCGTGGCCTGTCCCACTGCCGGTTCCTGCGGCATTGTACCGGCGGCACTCTATGCGGCAAAGATGGAACGTAATGCAAGCGATGAAACGATTGTAAACGCCCTCTTTACCGCCGCAGGAATTGGCATGGTCATTGACCAGAATGCCTCCATTGCCGGAGCTGCGGGCGGCTGTCAGGCCGAATGCGGCACAGCCGCAGGCATGGCGGCTGCGGCCTTAGTTGAGCTTGCGGGGGGAAGCCCCAAGCAAATCGGCAATGCGGTGGCCTTATCCATCAAGAATCTTTTGGGACTGGTCTGCGACCCCGTAGCCGGTCTGGTGGAAGTTCCCTGTGTCAAGCGCAACGGCTTTGCCGTAATCGAAGCCATGCTGGCGGCAGATATGAGCATGGCAGGAATTGATTCGGTTATCCCCGTAGATGAGGTTATTGACGCCATGAACCGCATCGGCAAGGCCCTGCCCAAAAGCCTGCGGGAAACCAGCGAGGGCGGGCTGGCAACCACGGCTACAGCCAGAGAAATTGAAAAACGCATTTACAAATAAAAACTGAAGATACGTGTCTATATGCCACGCTTTGTTTTGAGCGCAAGATGTATTGTTGCTGTTACAGCAATATATCTTGCGCTTATTTTATTGCAGAAAAGAAAAGAATAAATACTGACATCTAGAAGATGAGTTCACGAATGCATATTATCCAGTACTTAATACCATAGAGTTATATCTTGCTATGATAATCGCATGATAAAATATAAATTTCTAGTGCAAAGTATATTGCAAAAATATAATTCAATGTGGTATCATTGGGAGTATGAAAAACTTATGGAGGTAGGGATACTGTGTTTGAAGTAAAACAAACAGATGAAATGGCTAATAAGACATTTCGGCTCCCCGTGCCGCTGTTAGAAGAACTAACCAAAGTAGCGGAGCATAAGAAAGTGTCCGTGAATAATTTGGTGCGGCAATGCTGCGAATATGCATTAGCAAATATGAGTCCGGATAAAAACAGCTAAGGAGAACACTCTAGATGGATAATATGCAAACAGAAGAATCAATTGACTTAGGAAAATTAATGCAAATTATGTATGGCCGCCGCAAGACAGTAGGCACTATCGTGGGCGGCTGTACAGCACTGGCGCTTATCGTGTCCTTTGCCCTGCCTAAGACCTATGAATCCACCACATTGGTGCAGACGCGCAGTGTAGAAAATGGCGGAGCATCCTCTATGGCCGCTGCTATGGGGCTAGGGGGAGCTTCCAGTCCAACCTTAAACTATATCGAATTAATGAAATCCCGCACAGTTCTTGACCCGATTATCGACCAGTTGGAATGGGAAGACGAAAAGAAGAAGCCAAAAGCTAAAGATTTTGCCAAGAAAGTGCTCAAAATCGAAAATACCAAGCAGACGAACCTGATTACCGTCACGGCAACCGGCAAGACGCCTGAGGAAGCACAGATGATCAGTCAGGGCGTTGTGGACAACTTCCTGGCCCTGCAGACGGACAAGGGCAAGCAGACGCAGAGCACCCTGATCCAGTTCCTCAATGACCGCATAATTGAGGCGAAACAAGATGCCGAAGATGCCCGTACGAAGTTCGCGGAATATCAGCAGGCCCATAAAGTCTACAGTCCGGATGAACAGGCAAAAGCCGCTGTATCCAAAATGAATGCCTTTGACGAGGCCCTCAGCAATATGGCGGTTCAGCAGAAAGCCGGTCAGGCAAAACTGGATGCTGTGTCGGCAAAACTGGGTGATATCAATTCCAGCAGCCGAAACTTCAATATCAACGATAATGAAGCAGTCATGGCATTGCGCAAGCAGATTGTCGATGCGCAGGTCGGTCTTGTCGGCTTACAGGAACATTACACGGAAGAAAATCCCAGTGTGATTTCGGCCAAAGAACGAATTGCCGCTCTGCAGAACAAACTGGCTGAGGAAGTAAATACCATCGTGGCTTCCAAATACACGACCATGAACCCCACGCAGGCCGCCCTGGTTGGTGAACAGGCTAATGCTCAGGTCAGCATGGCTGTGGCTAAGGCAAGCGAATCGGCTATCCGGGCAAGAAAAGAAGAAAAGGAAAAAGAACTGGAAAATTTCCCGCAGGATGTGTTGGAATACCTGAACCTGCAACGGGAGGCCAGTATCAAGGAAGGCATTTACACCAGTCTGGTTAAGCAATGTGAAGACAGCAAGATAAAAGAGGCCATGGAATCCATGGATATCCAGATTATCGACCCTGCGGATTTACCGGATGAAGACAAACCGGCAGGTCCGAGAAAGAAATTGATTACCGCCATTGGCTTTGTTATCGGCTGCTTAATCAGTTTTGGCTACGGCCTAATCCGGTATAAAAAAGAAGAAGCATAAAGGAGCGTTGGATTTGCAAAACCGCAAATTTCCCCAATCACGGAAGTTAATATTGTTTTTAGGTGATATGGCATTGATTGCTATAGCCTACATTATTGCTACAAGCATAATTTTAGACAGAGATATTATCGTCAATAATATTTATTTGTATTCCGGCATGCTGCCTGTAACTATGGTCATCAGTAGTCTTTTGCTGAATATTAACGGCTTGTATTCCATTGGCAGAAAGCGTTTTGCAGAAATCATCCTCAGTACATTCGTAGCGAATCTGTGCACGCTTATTCTCGTGATGGCACTGAGTTTTTTCTTCTATGAATCTTCCTATTCAAGAGGAGTTATCGCATTAAGTGCGGTGCTGTCTACGGTTATGTTGATTCTATGGCGTTATTTTGGCTGGCAATTGGAACAGAAACTGCATAGTAAGCGCACCGTCATGCTGATGGGCTCTGCTGAGGAATGCGGCCATGTATACAATCGGCTGCGCTTGCAGCCACAGCTGAATTTAAAGCTTAAATATATCTGTACAGAGATAGAGACAAGCGACTGGCGCAAGGCAGCGGAAGATATAGATGTCATTATCCTTTGTCCGGAAATGCGCCATCGTTACAAAGTGTCCGTTATCAATTATTGTCATCAAAATGGCAAGACAGCGCTATTGATTCCGAATACCTATGAGATTTTCTGTGCGGGAGCAGAATTAGACAAGATTGACGATATTCCCGTATTTAGGCCACAGAGTCTTTATCCCAGTTTAGAAGTGCGCTCGTTGAAGCGTTTGCTGGATATCGTATTATCAGGGATTGGATTTATCTGTGCCTTGCCCTTTATGACCATAACCGCTATAGCCATAAAGATATTCGACCCAGGCCCAGTTCTCTACAGTCAGATACGTACAGGTCGAGATGGAAAGGAGTTTCGTGTATATAAATTCCGCACGATGAAAGTCGATGCTGAAAAATACACAGGCCCCATGTTGGCACAGGAAAATGACCCGCGAATTACCAAGTTGGGGAAATTTCTGCGTACAGTACGTTTGGATGAACTGCCACAGATATGGAATGTAGTTATTGGCGATATGAGCCTTGTTGGCCCTAGACCGGAAAGACCGTTCTTTGTAGAGCAGTTCAGCAAGGAAATCCCGGAATATGCTTATCGTCATAATGTTAAGCCTGGTATTACTGGTATGGCACAGGTCTATGGCAAATACAATACGACACCGTTTGACAAGCTTGTTTATGACCTGATGTATATCGAAAAATGCGGGCTTTTGATGGATTTGACCATAATTATTCAAACGGTAAAGGTGCTGTTCACTAAGAGTGCTACGGAAGGTACGGGCATTGAACAAAAGTCTTTGAATATAAAAAAATATGATATAGGAAAAGATGTTTATGGAGACTTTTAAATAAAGGTAAAAGAGAAAATGAAAAAAATATGTTTTATTTCGGGGTATTACTATCCGGATGTAACAGCTGATTCTCATCTAAATTTGACATTATGCGAAGGGTTGAGATCTTTAGGATATGAAATCCACGTTATTACACCGTTCCCGTCTAGAGGATTGACGAGGGAGCTGAAGGAAAAGTATAAAAATATAAGAGATGAGATTACCCCAAGTGGAGTGATGATACATCGGGTAGGGTATCAATCATGTCCTCGAAATATGATGATGAAAGCATTTGATTGGCTGGCGAAAATTATATTTATATACGTTAAATCAAAAAAGATAGATGTGGATATATTTATAATAATGAGTACTCCGCCGATGTTAGGGTTATTGGGGAGATATATAAATAAAAACGCAAAAGTAATATATAGACTGCAAGATATATTTCCTGACAATCTAATTTTGACAGGAAAGTTTAACACAGATAGTTTTTCTTTTAGACTATTAAAAAAACTAGAGAGATATATGTATCAAAAAAATGATGCAATAGTAACGATATCTAATGATATGAAAAAGTATATTATAGAGAATAATAATATAGCAAACAAGGTGGAAGTTGTTTATAATTGGATAGATATTAATAAATGTATTCCGATAGAGCGTGAGAAAAATGTCCTTATAAAAGAATGGAATATTAAGAGTGATGATTTCTGTGTTGTGTATGCAGGGAATCTTGGTATTGCTCAAAATATTGAAACAATTTTAAAGGCATCGGAGCTGTTGCAAGGTTATGATAATATTAAGTTCATTATAGTTGGAGATGGTTCTAAGAAGAAATTTGTTGTCGATTTTTTGGAAAATAGTAATTGTAAAAATGTTAAATTATATAATATGCAACCCATGAAGCTAGTGTCACATGTTTATAGTTTGGGTGACGTCGATATCGTGTCTTTAAAAAAAGGTGTTTCTAGGTTGGCAATGCCTTCAAAGACGTGGTCAATTATGTCTGCTGGGAGGGCAGTGATTTGTGAAATAGATTCCTATTCTGAGTTGAATGAGATTATAAAGAAAAATAAATGTGGATATACTTGTGAACCGAACGATTATAGTGCAATGGCAGCGAAGATATTGGAATTATATAATGATAGAGAAAAATGTAAGGCTATGGGGTTGAATGCTAGACGATTTGTAGAAAAAAATTTAACGGTGGAGCAAGGTATAGAAAAATTTAATGCAGTTATAAAACGCATACGCTAAAAATATTGGTATAGAGGGAAAATGATGAGAAATATATTGATAGTATCACTAAATTATTCTCCAGCGTTCACTTCTCATATGCTAGCTTATGGTGAATGTTCTAAAATAATAGGTTGTGATCCTTATTATTTGGTAAATGATAAATATGTTGATGAATTAAAAGCTTCGGTTGATCGAGAACATATAATTGATGGGGTTAATAAACGAAAATATTTTGCAGCAATAATATGTAATGTTGGATTAGAACATATGGTTGTAGCTACTTTGCTTAAAATGAAGGGGGTTCATGTCTTTTATGTTTTTCATGAGCCAGATTTCTCATTTCATCGTATTATAAATGAGTCAGTAATAAATGGAGTGAAACTAGTAGTAGCGAGCATATGCTCCGCGTATATTTCAGCACTTTCATCGAATGTGCTTTTGCCATCAAGAAATGCGATGGAAATGTATAGAAAAAAATTCTCTGTGTTTAATAGTAGGTATACAATTTTTCCTTTACTCTTCTCTGATGAATATAGTTGTTCAAAAGAAATACAAAGAGATTATTTTTCTTACATAGGAACTGCAACGGAATCTCATAATTTTGAAGATTATATAAAACTAATTAAGTATATAGCTAATCATGAAAAAAGTATAAAGTTTTGTATCGGAACCAAAAATGATATAAGTGACTATATTGATGACGACATGCATGATTTGATGAAAATTGGTAGATTGATTATTAATTCGGGACGTGTTTTAACTAATGAAGAGATTAATTCGTTGACAGAACAGAGTTTTTGCGTATGGAATGCATATAAGGTTAGTACTCAAAGTGGAGTGTTGGCACGTTCGTTTATGATGGGGACACCTGTTTTAGCGACAGATGTTGGTAGTTTTAAAGAATATATAAAAGAAGGTTATAATGGAGTTTATATAAAAAAAGATCAAGATAGTGCTGGAATACTAAAAAAAATAATTTCGATAAAAAATAATATAAAAAAGTATAACATGAATTGCAGAAAATCATATGATGACATGTTTAGTACTAGAAAAAATGCAGATAGGTTTAATCAAATAATAAATAGCTAACAATATATAGTGAGGAGAGTTGAATGATTTTATCAATTTGTATTACTTCATACAAGAGAGTTAATGAATTAAAACGATGTTTATTAAGTATTAGTACAATATATAGTGATGACGTCGAGATAATTATTAGTGAAGATTGTTCGCCGTTAAAGTATGAAATAAAAAAAATGGTTGATTCATTAAGGGATAGAATATCATTTAAGCTAACATTTAATTCTAACGAAGATAATATAGGATACGATCGTAATTTGAAAAAATTGATAGATTTGGCAAACGGGAAATACATTTTATTTTTAAGTGATGATGACTCTATTTATCCTGGGGCGTTGGATAGATTGATCCCTTTTTTGATGAAGAATAATTATAAATTTATATATACCCCGTTTGAGAATTTAAATGGGGAAATGGCTAGGAAATCAATTGATAGTTATGAAATAAAGAATGGAAAAGAGTCTGCAGCTAGAAATATATATAATTTTATTTTGTTCTCAGGGTTAATATTTTTACGAGAATCAGTAAAAGATATTTCAGCAAATAGATTTGTTAATTTGAATTACTTTCAAGTATATTTAGGACTTGTTTCTGTATATAAGTATGGTGGCTATTATTTTGATTGTATATTAGTAAAAGAACATGGTGATGGGGAAAATGCGTTTGGTACTACATCTTTGGGAGAGCATGCTAAAGGTTTAGTTGATAGGAAAAAAAGCTATTCAAATATTGAATATAACAAGGGATTAATTAACGTTATTAGAATTTTCGATAATGATTTTAATGAAAATACCATGTCTTTTTTTGAAAAAGAGTATGGACTGAGGACAGCTAGTGGATTAATAATAGCTGCGAAAAACAATGAATTAGAAACGTATTGGGAAAAATTAAAGGAGTTAGATATTAAATATGGATTATTACCCTATGTATATTATTACGCGATTAAGATATTAGGAGTAAATATTATGGAAAAAATTTTTATGTGTCCCAAAAAAATACTGTTAAGTAAACGAAAGCGTGAATTGATGTGAAAAATATATGTGCTTTAATAGTTACATTCAATCCAGATATTAAGTTGTTGCTGAATAATATATATAGTATTAAAGATCAGGTGGATACAGTATATATTGTCGATAATTGCTCTAGTAATATTAACGAAATAAAAAAGCATATTTGTAGTATTGATAATTTACATATTTTTTGTAATGAAAAAAATTATGGGATAGCCTATGCATTAAATAAAGGGTTTGAATTAGCAAAGAAAGATTGTTATGAATGGGTGTTAACATTAGATCAAGATAGTATTTGTCCAGAAAAAATGGTGGAAAAGTTTCTTCCGTTTATGGATGCTGAAAAGGTTGGTATTGTATGCCCCTTAGTTGATTATAAGAATTATTATAGGAAAAAAGACCATACGGGAAATGAATTTGATTATGTGAAAGCTTGTATGACAAGTGGAAGTATGACATCTATAAAAGCATGGGAAAAAGTAGGTGGATTTGACGAATGGCTGTTTATAGATTGCGTTGATAATGATTTTTGTATAAAATTAGAAAACATAGGTATGAAGATGATCAGAGTGAATAGTGCAGTTATAAAGCATGAGTTAGGAAATGCCTCTAAAATAAAATGGGGGCCGCTTAAATTAACTGTTTTTAATTATAATTCTGTTAGAAATTATTATATTGTTAGAAACAATTTGTATTTAAATTATAAACATAGAAAAACAGTATTTGTTACAAGAAATCTGATTATATTAATGTTTAATGAGATAATTAAGGTTATCTTTGAGAAAAACAAAATGAAGACTATTATTTCTTTTATGTATGGATTAAAAGATGGAATGAAAAAAATTATTTTTTCATAAAATGCAAACTGTATTTAATTATAATTAAATGTAAATCATGATTTAAAGGGCCGTTATGAGAAAATATATCGAAGACGAAAAAAGTAAAGTTCTTTGCGATTTGCAAAAAAATAGGAATTTATTATTGTTTTGCCCAATTGGTGCATTTTATTCAAATAAAATAAATAAATTTTTTATGCTGTTATCATACATTTTCAAACATATATATCATAGGTTGTTTAAACGTAAGTTGTATGACGTTGATTTTTTTTATGATATGAACGAGGATGTGACATATAAAAAGGATATTGGAGACGATAAAATTGTTGTTTATACATGCGTGGTAGGGGAATATGATACAATAAAAGAACCTCTGTATATAAATCCAAATATTGATTATATAGTTGTGACTGATTTAGATGTTCGAGAAGATTCGGCCTGGAGAAAAATTGATATAGCAAATTTAAAATTACCTAGTAATATGACTGCTTCTCAAAAGAATAGGTATGTAAAAATGCATCCACACTTAATCTTTCCTGAATATGAATACAGCATATATATCGACGGTAGCATTAGAGTGGTAGCTGATATCATCCCTTTAGTTTATAGCATGGGAACTGCTTGTTTTTTGGGCATGCATAATCATCCTGTTCGAAGAAAAATATCGACAGAATGTAATGCAGTATTGTTTAGTAAAAAAAATGTAGATGAAAAAATTTTAAAGAAACAGGTTTCTAATTATTATAAGCAAGGTTATGATGATTCGTACGGAATATTGGAGGGGACTGTTATAGTTAGAAAACATAACAATTCTGAGTGTATAGATTTGATGAATGACTGGTGGGATGAGATGAAAACATATCCAACTCGTGATCAAATATCGCTACCTTACGTTTTATGGAAACGAAAGGTATCAAATAAGCTGATTCATAGATTTCCAGGCTGTGTATTTACAAATTATCGAATATCTTGGGAAAAGCATTTAAAATAAAGATGCGGAGGTCATTATGAGTGAGGGGATGTATTTATATGTATATATCTTGCTTTTTAGTGTATTTAGTTGGCCAGTTATCAGATTTCTAGGCGTCGGGGATTGTAAAAAAGCATATTTCATTATAAATTATAGTCTTTTATTTTTGGTATCAGCCTTAAGAACAGAAAATGTAGGTGGTGATACATTAACATATACACAGGCATTTTCATCACTGAATGAAATTGTAATTGATGGCTATATTACAAATGGATTTGAAGTTGGATATATCATATTTGAATATTTTCTAAGCTTATTTTCGAATGATGGTCAACTTATAATCGTAGCTACTTCTTTTATTGTAATTTTTGGGGTAGGTGTTTTCTTTTACAAGACTTCGGAGAATTTATGGATGCCAACTGCCTTTTATATAGGTCTAAATCTTTTTGTCGATATGATGACACCGTTAAGACAAAGTTTATCAGCTATCTTGCTGTTATGGGGAGTTTATTATTTAGCCCAAGGGAAACAAATTAAATATTTGTTATTTAATTTGTTTGCTGTTACCTTTCATTTTAGTGCAGTTGCGTTTTTTCTTTTTATGTTTTTAAGAAAGTCAAAAAATATAATATTAATAATCGTAGGTATTCATTTATTTGTCTTTTTACTATTAAATGGTTTATCGGATCAATTGCTTTTTTTGTTGCTTTTTGATAAATATAGTGACTATGCTAATCAAGTAAATTCTTTAGGTTTTGGAATAATCCGTGCTCCAATAATATTTGTTATTTCAGCTTTTGCTATAGCTATTGTTTGGAAACGTTGTTTCAAGACTGAATTGTTTTTTTCTGTTACCTGTATATCTGCAATTATTTCTATGTGTGGAGCTATCATGCTGTTGATAGGATATAAAGTACCATTTTTAAGTCGCTTATCATATACATATATGTTGTTTTTTTGTTTGCTACCTAGTGTAGTTATTAATAAAATATCTCCCGTTCATAAAACTATAATTATACCAATAGTTCTAGTTTCGTTGACAGGATTATTGATATTTTCATTAATGAACTCAGCTTCATATAATAATTATGAAAGTATACTTTAATTTATTATTATAAATATATATCTTGATTTAATTATTCAATGCTTAAATCCATGGAACTTTACAGCTGTAGCACTGAAGGGATTCTTCAAATCTTTATTGCATTCATTATAATTTTAAAAGGAGCATTCCCGTTAAGAACAAAATCCAAGTTTGAGAAATAAAGAAAACTCCCCTAAACTAGAATTACAAACCGGGTCGTCAAAGCGCCCTAAAAAATCTAGTTAGGAGAGTTTCCAATATGAATTCTACACAAAATATCAAAATTAGTCAAATCACTGAGGACATTTTAATCGTTGGCATCGATGTTGGCTGCTTCACGCATTACGCCCGTGCCTTCGACTGGCGTGGCATGGAAGCCAGCTATGTTTTCAAATTTACCAATTGCCGGGATCAGTTCGAGAGGTTCTTGTGCTGGATGCGCAAGGCAGCCCATGAGAACGGCAAGAAAAAGATCCTTGTGGGGCTTGAGCCCACGGGCCATTACTGGTTCGCACTGGCTCAGTTCCTTGAGGAAAACAATATTGGTATCAGCATGGTCAATCCATACCATGTGAAACAGACCAAAGAACTTGACGACAATAATCAGACCAAGAACGACCGAAAAGACCCCAAAGTCATCGCCAAGCTTGTCACAGAAGGGCGCTACAGCTATCCGTACGTTCCTATGGGCATCTACGCAGACCTGCGCAACTTCCATAACATGTACCTGGATTACACCAAGGACCTTATCAAGGTCAAGAACAAGCTGGCCCGGTGGTTCAACATCTGGTTCCCGGAATATGGGGAAGTTTTCAAGGATATGGGGGCTAAGAGCAGCCTCCTGCTGCTCGAAAAGGCTCGTACTCCAGATGCAGTCATCACACTGGGTGCTGAAGGCATCAACGCCATCTGGAGGGAAGCCAAAATCCGTGCAGTAGGCATGAAAAAGGCCCAGCGCATCGTCGATGCAGCCAAGCGCAGCATTGGCAGAAAAGCAGGCCGCAGGTCGGCAGCTTTCGAGCTGGAAATGCTTTTGTCAGACTACTGCAAAATAAAAACTCAACTGGATAAGGTTATGGCAGAACTGGAAGGACTGTGCAAGGAAATCCCTGCGGCGAAGCAAATGCTGGCCATCAAAGGGATTGGTCTCAAGACCGTGGTGGGATTTCTGGCTGAGGTAGGAGATATAGGACGTTTTCAAACACCGAAGCAGATACAGAAACTGGCAGGTCTTGCCTTGAAAGAGAATAGTTCAGGCAAGCACAAAGGTGAAACCAGCATCAGCAGACGCGGAAGGAAGCGCCTGAGAACGGTGCTGTTCACAGCTGCAATCTCACTCATTGGCAAGAATAAAGCTTATCAGAAGCTGCATCAGCACTACACCCAGCGGCTGAAAAATCCGCTGAAGAAGAAGCAGTCTGTCGTAGCCATTGGCTGCAAGCTTATCCGCATATTTTTCACACTACTCAGTAAGGGAGTCGCTTACGACGAAGAAAAGATGCTGAACGACATTGTGTGGGAAGAGGAAGCAATAGCGGCCTAAGAAAGCAAGAACTATCTCCGATTTTTGGTTAGACGTCCACCGTAAGGTGCCAGACATTGGGGCAGTACAACAGGATATGAAGAACTGGTAGCCAGGATTTTTTCCATTAGAGCGCATAAAGCGACTCGGCAAAGGAGCATACATGGCACCCGGATATGGATAAGCGGAACGAAGGAATTTAGGACTCTGCATAGTCAGATGATCCTGTTAGACATGGGAGGTTCGTTACCATAAGGCGAAGGGATTATATTGGTCTTCAAAAAAGCAAGGCAATGACGTTAGCCTCGCTATACCCAAAATCCCGCTTACGCCGTGCATAATGCACCACTTATTCATGTTATGCTGTTCTTTAAAAATTAAACTGCCATGAAAAACTAAGAAAACCGGAGATATTCAAAGATAATTAAAGATTATATAGGGAGGATTTTCATTTGAAAATTACAATTGCAGGTACAGGCTATGTTGGTCTGTCCAATGGAATCTTATTGGCGCAGCATAATGAAGTTGTTGCGCTGGACATTGTGCCGGAGAAGGTGGAAATGCTCAATAAAGGGATTTCTCCTATTGTGGATAAGGATATATCTTTTTTTTTGACACACAAGGTTCTTAATTTCCGTGCGACACTAGATGCGCGGGAAGCCATGGAGAGTACAGATTTTGTTATTATCTCGACGCCAACTAATTATGATCCAGATAAGAATTTCTTTGACATATCTTCTGTTGAGGTTGTTATTAAAGAAGTCTTGGAAATTAACCCGCAGGCTGTAATGGTTATTAAGTCGACTGTTCCTGTTGGTTATACAGAACAGGTTAAAAGCCGATTTAAGACGAAGAATATCATTTTTTCGCCGGAGTTCTTAAGGGAAGGAAGGGCGTTGCATGATAATCTATATCCTTCGCGAATTATTGTAGGTGAACGCTCGGAACGTGCGAAAGTCTTTGCAGGGCTTTTGGCAGAGGGGGCGGTGAAGAAGGATATCCCCACGCTATTTACAGGCTCAACAGAGGCGGAGGCCATTAAGCTTTTTGCGAATACTTGCCTTGCACTGCGGGTGGCTTATTTCAATGAATTGGATTCCTATGCAGAGTCACGTGGTTTGGATACTGGTGAGATTATCCGTGGTGTCAGCCTTGATCCGCGCATTGGGGATTTTTACAACAATCCATCCTTCGGTTATGGCGGTTATTGTCTGCCGAAAGATACAAAGCAATTGCTGGCTAAC
>ERZ842401.2342-NODE-2342-length-25421-cov-104.364267_pt1 | contig 25421 bp, 15 predicted proteins | sample MGYA00521270_ERZ842401 | MGnify/ENA primary metagenome ERZ842401 (study PRJEB31892, sample SAMEA3878208) | bioreactor metagenome | biome: Moose rumen | place: Sweden | collected 2011-10 | study: EMG produced TPA metagenomics assembly of the PRJEB12797 data set... | reverse complement strand
TGCCGTCATATTCTGCAAATCAATGACAATACGAGTATCATTACCGAAATCCTTCATATAGGGCTTACTCCAGTAGTTGTTGATATCGAACAAACGGAATGAGGCACTTGCGTTCTGCTTTTGTTTCAGTTCTACAACCAGGTATTTATAAGCAGAAAGATCAACACCTTGAGGGTATTGCCAACCTCCGAAGCCCCACTGGCCCGTCTTTAATTCACCCGTTGTTTCATTGAATGTACCTTTCTCCCAGATGTTGGGGTTGAACCATTCTTCAGTCAATGAGAACAAAGGCTCTTCTTCACGGTGGTACCCATAGCTGGGATCATTGATCTTATCGCGATACTCTTGGGTGGCATATTCCTGATACCAACGGTAACAGGGACGGGGACAAGCCTCAGGGTCGGTCAAGAAGGTTTCACCGTCGGGAGCGGCATCGTCGTATTTAGCCAATAGTTCTGCGCCTGTAAAAAGTAACCAACTGACATTACATGTCTCATCAACAATACGACGGAAATTAGCACCAAAGCCCTCGCCGCCAGCTACACCTGTGTAAGCAAAGGCAAACGAGCAACGGGTGTCGAATACCTCATTGCCGTTGGAATCCTTGTGAGAAGGGCTATACTTTTTGGGTCCCCAGTCCATCTCCGTAACAACTATAGGAGCCATTTCCGCTATAGGACCTATCTGCGATTCCCATCCACGTTTGAATTCACGATAGGTAGTACTAACCTCACCTTCATGACCGCTATTGTACCAACCAGGATAACAGTGAACAGCATAGCCGATATTGTCACCTTGAACAGGATACTTGGCAAAACCGGCATATTGCGACTGATAACCCAAGCCAGGAACAAGCAGGATGTTATTACAATGCTGGCGCATCACATCAACAATAGCCTGGAAATATTGCGAAATAAGCTGGTCACGATTGCCTTCACCGGTAATATTCACTGGTTCATTGGCCAACTCAAACATCACGCATCCATTGTCCTTAAGATCTTTGTGCTGAGCCACATATTCCCAGACCTTGATCAGATACTTCTGATAGTCATCGCCTATGGAGATATTCTCAGGACAGACTCCAGGTGGGCGCATAATGACATAAAGTCCCTTCGACTGCATGTATTTGGCCATTGGAACAAATACTTCATCGAGATACTTCTTGAAACGGTCGAAATCGAAATACCGGATGTCACTCTCGGGTACGTAATAGACCCCAGACGGCAGAACGTTGCTCCAATGAGGATCCATGTGAAGACGGCAGAAGTCCATCTTCCAGCCTGCTGCGAGAATCTGGTCGATCAGGCCTTTGTTGTAACTGAGGCATCCATCGACGTCAAGTCCGCTCCATTTGGTACCTTGCTCGTTGAACCAAGGGCTATAGGTCTGGGCAAATCCGTGTAGGACAACCCGCTCGCCTTTGGCGTTCACAAGGTAAGGTCCATCGACGTGTAGGGGTGAAAGTGCCTCCTGGGCATTACTCTTGCTGCTGGCTGTCATCAGCAGTAGGATGACGAGCAGCAGTCTTGTTAACTTTTGTTTTTGCATACTTTTAGATTCTAATCAATTGATTCTGAGCGCAAAGATATGCAAAAAGCGCTTATAGCTATTTGTGCGCAGTAACACGGATTTTACGTTTTGTAACACTTGCCACAAAACGTCTGAAGAAAAAGTGTTTTTGTTACACTTTAGGTATTTCTACAATGAAGCGGCAGCCTTCTTGGTAACTGCTGTCGAGCGTTAGCGTTCCACCCAGATTGCTGACGTGGCGTTGCGATAGGGGGAGGCCCAGTCCGAGTCCTTCGCTCAAGTCGTTGACCTTCGTAAAGAACTGGTACATGCTATCATGGTAACTCTCGGGTATGCCTATGCCCTTGTCTTCAATGGTGAAACGTATGGTGTGTTCTGTTTCCGTGATCTTCATGGCTACATGTTTGCCGTCTGAGTATTTGGCGGCATTGTAGAGTATTTCTCGCAGGCTACGCATCAGGTAGAGTCGGTTGGTATGAATGTGTAGCGTATCGGGGATTGCTGTCTCAAACAGGATGTCCAGTTGAGGGAAATGCTCCGAGGTGTCGGCAATGCTCTCGCGGGCTATATCATTGCATGGTGTAGCTTCGCGCATTTGGCTATCGGAGAGCTCCTGCGTCAGTCCCGTGTCAGAGCTGTCGAAGAGCATCAATATCATGCGGTTCAGCGTCTTAGCGTTGTGATCCATGGTCTCGATGATGTTCTTCATTTCGTCTTCCGAGAGCATGTCAACGCTGTCGCGGATGACCTGTGCGAAGCCCATAATGATGTTCAGTGGAGTGCGTATCTGGTGTGTCGTATTTTGGATGAAGGTCATCTTCTGGCGGTCAGCCTCCTCTGCCAGATGGGTGGCTCGTGCCAGTTCTTCGTTGCTGCGCAGCATCTCTTTGTTGGTCTGTTTGATAGCATTGACGTGTGTGTTCAGCCTTGTCACCATGACAGCAAAGCTGTTCTGAAGGCGTCCAACCACGTGGGTTCTTTTGCTATGTGCTATCTGCTGGTCGTAATGGCCGGCAGTAATCAATTTCGACTGGTTGAGCAACTGTTTCAGGGGGCTGATGGCATGGCTGACGGCAAGGCGGCAGAGTAGCACAACAGCAAAAAGACCTATAGCAGCCAGCAGTAGAATGAGAACGGTCAGCACGCGGTAGCTTTGCAGAATGTCGGATTCGGGACACACCAGAGCCAAGCTCCATGTTGTGTTGGGCACGGCAGCATAGTTCACCAGACATGGGGTATCGTGAAGAAGCTTTGTCGTGTCGGGATGAATGAGGTAGTGTCCATCTTTGCCTATCAAGACGAAGTAGGAGTTAGGGTAGGGTTTCTCTGAGTTGATTGTCTCTTTTAGTCGGCGTAGGGAGAGGTCTGTGGAGATGACTCCAATGAACTTCCCCTTCTGATACATCGGCTTGCAGTAGGAGGCAATGAGTTCGGTGGTATAAAGCGTCCCCTCATTATAGTCGTCGAAAGGTTCTACCCAGCAAGGCTCACCCAGCGTTTTGGGTGTTTTGTACCATACCTTGTTGAAATAATCGTATTCTCCTTCGCGGATTGTTCTTACCGAATCACCTTCCTTGATGGAGTAGGCAGAGAAATATCTTCCGTACTTCTCGAAAAAGTAAGGTTCCATCGTGATAGAACAGCCATTGACGTTATGGTTCATCCATGTGATGCGCCGTGTGTATTCCAGCAGAGCCTCCGGCCTGAGGTCTTCCATAACCATCCACTCGTAGGAGTTGGTGGCGGTCTCTATGGTGTTCAGATAGCGGTTAACGCGTTGCAGTGTGGTGTTCAACACCGCTGCGGCTCGGCTTTGGGCTTCTTCGCGGATAATATAGCGCGACTGTAGGAACAGTGTGCCCAGGGCGACAATGAAGATGGGTACGGCCAACAGGAGGAAACCCAAACCGAGTTTCATCGATAGCGATTGGCGTATATGTCGTATCAGCTTCTTCATTTTTCACTTCTCACTTCTCACTTTTCACTTCTCTCCAGCATTCCTCCCAGTAGGTCAGTGATGGTCTGACTGTCTTTCTGGATGCTATCTACTACCTTGGCTGCCTCTTCTTTGCTCATGTTGCTCCACTGCTGACACAGCGTGTCTACGCTAGTGAGGATGGTCTGCGAGGGGGCTATCATCTGGTTGGTCATATGGTGTAGGAAAGCAGTCTTCAGTTTATCTGCCTCCTGGGCTCTTTCGTATGCCGTTCTCAGTTCTTCACCCTGTATTTGGAGCGATGCCCTGAGTCGATTCAGTTCGTTGACGTGGGTAGCCAATGACTGCTGCATCTGTTGGAACTGCTCCTGCAGTTGGCCAATCTCGTCCTCCTGCCTGCTGTCAGGGATAGGGTCGTTGTAGTCGCCTTCGGCTATCCGTTGCGCCGATTTGGTCAGCATGCGCAAAGGGAGCAGACGACGATGGGTAAACCACTGGCAGAGTACCAGTAGCATGAACAGTCCTGTCAGGGATATGGCCACCACTACATAGAGCATTCGGTTATATTGTCCGAAGATATCGTCCTCAGGATATGCGATTCCTGCGCTCCAATTCAGTTTCTCCATGGAGCGACCGGGCAGCACCGAGCGGTTAAAAGGTTTGTAAAACACGAACCAGTCTTTGCCGTTCTGTTGGAACTCCTTGTATCCTGTTTGCCCTGTCACCATGGCTGCAGCTGCCTCCTTGATGCTTTGATTGTCACTCTCCTTATAGTAGGAGTATACTGTCTCATGCATCAGCTTCGTGCTGTCAGGGTGTACAATGTAGGAGCCGTCGCTACCCAGCAGCGTGCAGTAGGAGTTGGGTGAAGGCTTGACAGCCAGCACTATCTGCGACAGCTGTTGCAGTGCTATGTCGACACCCAACACGCCAACTCTTGCTCCGTCACGGTTATAGATGGGCAGGCAGAACGAGATAATAGCACCGCCCTCTGTATCCGTATTCTTCAACGGACCTATCCAACAGGGATGCCCAGACTTCATAGGCTGGGTGTACCATTCTTGTTCGGTGTAGGGACGGTTGCCGAATGTTTCAGCTTGAATGATAGGTGAGTTGGTGGATGCCATTCCTGTCTTTGTCTGATGGGTATAGGCCATGAAGTACTTCGAGCGATTCTTATAATAATAGGGCTCCATAGCGATGGCACAGCCGGTAATATATGGATTCGTTTCCACCAATTTGCGGCAGAAGACTTGCATGCGCTCAGGCTTGTCTAGCTGCTCCACCATATTCCAATAAGTGTTCCCTGAAGCCTGTTCCACACTCAGCAGAATGTTGTCGATACTCTGTACTGTAGCCTCCAGCGTCTGTTCTGCTTTCTGCAAGGTCTCCTGTTTGATGGATTTACGCGAGAAGTGCAGCATCACCAACAGCGCAGCCGTGAGAATCAGGGCTGTAGGCAGTGCTACCATCAGGCTCAGTCGTACGGACAAGGTGTGGGCCATATGTTGGAATGAAAACTTCATGCGTTAGGCTTATGAGCTATTAACAGCTGCAAATTTAGATAAAATTTTCGATGATGATGCATAAAAAACTCTAAAAAAATGCAGAATGCGAGAAAAAGATACAATCCGAAAACTCTGTGTGACATAACGGAAAGTCATTTCTGTGTTTTTTTACTACCTTTGCATCCGAAACTAAATATATAACACCGAAAACAATGAAACGACTATCCATGCTTTGCGCTGTCCTTGCGGGCAGCCTGATGGCCGCAAGTGGCCAGAAACCCATGACGCCCCCTAAGGGAGGTAAGCTCATCAGTGACGAATTGATTGGTATATTTTTTGAGGATATCTCTTCGAGTGCCGATGGTGGACTCTATGCCGAACTCATCCAGAATGGCTCGTTCGAGTTCAGTCCTGCTGAGCGCGACGGATGGGGAGCAGGAACAGCCTGGCGTCAGATACGACCAGGCCACTCGTTAGGCACCATGGAGGTGCGGAAGACGGAGGGAATCCACCCCAACAATCCCACCTATATGCGACTGTACACAGAGCGTGTCAAGGAGTATTACGACTACGATGGCTGGAAGGGCTACGGGCTGGAGAACGACGGCTTTAAGGGCATCAGTGTAAAGACTGGTCAGCACTACGAATTCTCCGTCTTCCTGCGCAACGCTGGTGCAGCCAAGCAGGTGCGCATTGTGCTGGGTGTGCCTCAGGGCTGGGGCAAGAATCCGAAGATACTGGCTGAGGCCACGCTGGATGTCAGCAGTGCTCAGTGGCAGCAGTATAAGGCTGTGCTTACTCCTACGGACGACTGCTCAAATGCCGTCTTGCAATTATTGGTGCTCAATACGGGGGAACTCGACGTCGATATGGTTTCGCTGATGCCACAAGATACCTATAAGGGACATGGACTACGCAAAGATCTAGCCCAGGCACTGGCTGACCTGCATCCAAAATTCATGCGCTTTCCAGGCGGATGTGTTGTACATGGTGGTGGCGACGGTTTTTGGAATACCTATCGTTGGAAAACTACTATCGGACCAAAGGAACAGCGTCGCCAGCTGAAGAATACATGGGGTTACCACCAGTCTATGGGCTTGGGATACTATGAATATTTCCAGTTCTGTGAGGATTTGGGCATGCAACCCCTGCCAATCTTGCCTTGTGGTGTGAGCTGTCAGGGTACCAATGGTGGCTGGGGAATGAAAGACCAAGCACAGGACGTCGTGCCTATGTCCGAGATGGATGAGTGGGTGCAGGATGCTCTTGACCTCATCGAGTGGGCCAATGGCGATCCCGCTACCTCGCGTTGGGCTAAGATGCGTGCTGACGCAGGTCATCCTAAGCCCTTCGGACTGAAGTACCTGGGTATTGGCAATGAGGAGCGTATCTCACCCGAGTTTTGTGAACGTTTTAAGTATATGTATGAGCGCATCATGAAGGCTTATCCCGAAATCATCATCGTCGGCACAGCTGGACCTGGCTCCCATCCTGGCAATCCTGATTTGGAGAACGGTTGGCGTCTGGCAGAAGAACTGGGTATGCCTATCATTGATGAGCACTATTATGAGCCGCGTAACTATTTCCTTTCTAGTCGCCAGTACGACCAGTATCCTCGCGACCGTAAGACAAAGGTCTATCTGGGCGAATATGCTGCTAAGGACAAAAAACTCATTGATGCCTTGGCGGAGGGGCTCTATCTGCTTCATGTCGAGCGCAACGCTGATATCGTTTGTATGACCAGTTATGCTCCGCTTTTCGCCAAGAAAGATGCCACGAACTGGAATCCCGACCTGATCTACTTCGATAATGAGCGTCCGTATCTTACCTGTAGCTATTATATCCAGCAGATGTTCGGTCAGTCGAGTGGACAATATTACTATGGTGACTGTGTCACTTTTGGAGAGCAAGAAACATCTAATCTGCAGGGCCAGAGTGTCATCCTTAACGTGAAGACACGTCAGCTTTTCGTCAAACTCTGTAATGCCAGCTCGGAAAGTAAGACGGCTCACATTGACTTGTCCCGTTTCAAACTGAAGAAGACTTGTACTAAGACGACACTCACAGGTGCTGCTGACGCTGAAAACAACTATGAGGCTCAGCCCATCAGTCCTCAACAGCAGACCATGAAGGCTGCTAAGAAGATGACGCTTCAACTCGCTCCCTATTCATTTACCATGTTACAGTTTTCACTATAATACGCGATGATGAGTATTATCCTGTCACTATTAGCATTAACGACACTCCTGCCTTACCAAAATCCTAACCTGTCGGCAAGAGAGCGTGCCGTTGACCTCTGCAGTCGTCTGACTTTAGAGGAGAAGGCTCTGCTGATGCAAGACGAGTCTCCTGCCATTCCCCGTTTGGGCATCAAGAAGTTCTATTGGTGGAGTGAGGCCCTACATGGTGCTGCCAATATGGGTAATGTCACCGTATTTCCTGAGCCCATCGGTATGGCTGCTTCCTTCAATCCCGACTTGCTTTATCGGGTGTTCGATGCCACCAGCACCGAATTCCGTGCTCAGTACAACAAACGTATGCTCAACGGTGGCGAGGATGAGAAGTTTCATAGTCTCAGTGTGTGGACCCCTAATGTTAACATCTTCAGAGATCCGCGATGGGGACGTGGACAGGAGACCTATGGCGAAGACCCTTACCTGACCTCTGTCATGGGCGATGCTGTGGTTCGTGGTCTGCAGGGCCCTGAGACATCTAAGTATCGTAAGCTATGGGCTTGTGCTAAGCACTACGCAGTGCACAGTGGTCCCGAATACACTCGCCATACCGCCAACCTGACTGATGTGTCGCCACGTGACTTGTGGGAGACCTACATGCCTGCTTTTAAAAAACTGGTGCAGGAATCGCAAGTCCGTGAAGTGATGTGTGCCTATCAGCGTCTGGACGATGAACCCTGCTGTGGCTCACAACGCTTGTTGCAACAGATCCTGCGACAGGAGTGGGGCTTTAAGTATCTTGTGGTCAGCGACTGCGGTGCTGTCACTGATTTCTATACTACACATAAGTCTTCCAGCGATGCTGTCCATGCTTCCGTTGTAGGTACCCGTGCAGGTACTGATGTGGAGTGTGGTTTTGGTTATACCTATGCTTCTATTCCCGAGGCTGTACGTCGTGGTTTGATGACCGAGGAAGAAGTCGACTGGCATGTCATCCGCTTGTTAGAAGGCCGCTTCGACTTGGGCGAGATGGACGATCCCTCGCTGGTAGAGTGGTCAAAGATACCATATTCCAAAATGTCTTGTGCTGAACATCGCCAGCTCTCTCTCGATATGGCACGCCAAAGTATAGTGTTGTTACAAAACAATTTCGGTATATTACCCCTTGCCCCAGGAAAAGGGGAGCGGATTGCTGTTATCGGCCCGAATGCCGATGAAGAGCCACTGTTGTGGGGCAACTATAATGGAGTGCCCAACCAGACAGTGAGCATACTCAAAGGTATTCTCCAGAAGCATAAAAGAGTGACCTACCTAAAAGGTAGTGATCTTACTGATGATAAGGTGCTCCAGTGTCTGATGTCCGTATGTTCCATCGATGGCAAAAAAGGACTGCGTGGCACATTCTGGAATAATACCGAGATGTCTGGTCGTCCTGTCACTACACAGTATTACAAGAATCCGTTGGCTGTCACTACCAATGGTATGCACGAGTTTGCACCAGGAGTACGTATTGCTGACTTCTCTGCTCAATACGAGACAACCTACGTGCCCCAGCAGGATGGCGAGTTTGTCATCAACGTCGAGGGTACAGGCCATTTTGAGGTCTATGTAGATGGTCAACTGAAGGCAAAGGAACATACATGGCGTACCACACCTACCCGCACCCCTGTTCAAGGCATCAAAGGCAAACCTTGTCAGATAGAAGTACGCTACCAACATGTCCGCACCTGGGGCGCAAATCTGAAGATCAATATCGCCACCGAGCATCCTATTGACTATCAGTCTATCATCGCTCAACTTGAGGGTATCCAGAAGGTTATCTTCGTAGGTGGTATATCAGCAACCTTAGAGGGCGAAGAGATGCCCGTCAATGCAGAAGGTTTCAAGGGTGGTGACCGAACCAGCATCGAGTTGCCTCGTGTACAGCGTGATTTCCTGCATGCCTTGAAGGCAGCAGGTAAAACGGTTATCTTCGTTAACTGCTCAGGCTCAGCTATTGCATTGGAGCCAGAGACTACAACATGCGACGCTATTCTCCAGGCTTGGTATCCAGGACAGGAGGGTGGACGTGCCGTGGCCGATGTCCTGTTTGGTCAGGTCAATCCATCAGGTAAGTTACCTGTCACGTTCTATAAACGCACTGACCAACTGCCTGACTTTGAAGACTATTCTATGCGTGGACGTACTTATCGCTATTTCAGTGATGCCCTCTTCCCCTTCGGTTATGGCTTGTCATACACCACATTCCAGATTGGTGAAGGTCAGCTTTCTCAACAGGGTGATGTAAGAAGTCTGAGCATTCCTGTCAGCAATACAGGTCGTCGAGACGGCTCGGAGGTACTACAGGTCTATGTTCGCAACACTGCCGACCCCGAAGCTCCACTGAAGACACTCCGTGCTTTCCAACGTGTCGATTTGAAGGCGGGCCAAAAAACGACGATAACCCTGCAGTTATCGCCTACGACTTTCGAATTCTTTGACCCTGAGACCAATACCATGCGTGTCAAGCCTGGTCGATACGAAGTGCTTTACGGTACCAGTTCAGCCGATCAAGACTTGAAGTGCTTGACGGTTGATCTCTGATTTTTCCAGTAACAAGAATGATTGAGATGATGAAAAGAAAAATTTTCGTAATGTGGTGCCTGTTGCTGACTACAATGTGTCTGCAGGCACAGGACTGGGTAGGTACATGGGCAACAGCCATTGAACGCTGTGGCCAGACCGATATGCCCAAGCAGGTGAGTTTGACGAACAATAGTATTCGTCAGGTTGTTCATGTCTCCCTTGGTGGCAGTGTACTGCGATTGCAACTGTCGAATCATTTTAGCGATGAACCGGTGGAAATCAAATCAGTCTATATCGCTGATGCGCTGGATGCCGAGCATGTCAATGCCAAGACGGCCAGATATTTGAAGTTCAACGGGAAGAAGAATGTCACCATTGCTGCCCATGAGATGGTATTCAGTGACGTGGTGAAATATGAGCTTCGCCCGTTACAGCGACTGACTGTCACCATCTGCTATGGTGCCACAGCGGAGACGGCTTCTGGTCATCGTGGCTCACGAACTACATCGTATATCATGCAAGGTGAAAGCAAGCCTAATAAAGAGTTTCTCGTGGCTGAGCAGTTGGACCATTGGTACAATATAGCGGCTATTGACGTTCTGGCAGAAGACCATAACTGTTGGGCCTGTCTGGGTAATAGCATTACAGATGGGCGTGGAACGACCACCAACCTGCAGAACCGCTGGACAGACATTTGTGCAGAGCAGTTGGGCGGTCATGTGGGCATTCTGAATCTTGGCATTGGTGGAAACTGTGTGCTGCAGGGAGGATTGGGTGAACCTGCCATCAATCGCTTTGAACGTGATATCATGAGCCAGCGTGGGTTGACGGGAATCGTGATCTACGAGGGTATTAACGACATAGGAAACAGCAGGAACAGTGAGCAAACTTCTCAGCAACTCATCAGTGCCTACCAAGATTTCATCAGCAAAGCCCATCAGCGTGGACTGAAAGTGGTAGGAGGTACTATAACCCAAATGGGAAAGACAGACTATTGGTCGTTTTTCCACGAGGCGGTACGGCAGACTGTAAATGAGTGGATACGTCATAGTGGTCAGTTCGATGCCGTCATTGACTTTGATCAGGTTTTGCTCGACCCCGCTAAGCCCACCCAGATGCGTGCTGACTACCAGTATGACTGGTTACACCCTAATGCGGAGGGCTATAAGGCGATGGGGCAGGAGGCCGCAAAAGTATTGCAGAATGTGAAGTAATTCAATATTTTATGCAGGTTGTTGCATGTCGCAAAGTCTGTGTTACACCAAATAATGGCATATAGAAAAAATGTTGCTAACTTTGCACTCAGAATGAAAAGATTTGTTTTAGTAGTAATATCATTAGTAGTTTGTTTTGTTACGTCAGCGGCTGTCGGAAAGCGTTCCGACAGCGCTGATGCTTTTATTCAGAACCCGATGTTATGGGCCGACGTGCCCGATCCCGATGTCTTGCGCGTGGGCGATACCTATTATATAATGTCTACAACGATGCACCTCATGCCGGGTGCACCGCTGATGCGTTCTCGCGACCTGAAGAATTGGGAGACCGTAGGCTATTTATTCGACAAACTGACTGACTCACCGAAATACGACATGAAGGGAGGAACCGTTTATGGGCGTGGCCAATGGGCTACATCGCTTCAATACCACAAGGGACGGTTCTACGCACTGATGTCTCCCAACGAACAAGGTCCAATGGGCAATACTTATATCTTCACAGCGGATGACATAGAAGGTGAGTGGACGTTGGTATCTCGCTTCCGTCACCTGCACGACTGTTCGCTTTTCTTCGACGATGACGATCGAGTATATGTCATTTATGCTACAGGTGAGATGATGGAGTTGAAGCCAGATTTATCCGACGTGATAGAAGGCTCGCATGTCAGATTATTCAATCGTGGTCCCCAAGAACAAGGACTGTTGGAAGGCTCACGTATGATAAAACATGGAGGACGTTACTATTTGCTGATGATAGCATGGCCACCAGGCGGACACCGCCACCAGGTTTGTTACCGGTCAAAAGATATTCGTGGACCCTACGAACGACGTGTCGTGTTGGACAGTGAGTTCGGTGGATTCGGTACAGTCGGACAGGGTACTATTTTTGATACTCCTGACGGTGACTGGTATGGTGTGATATTCCAAGACCGAGGAGGTGTGGGTCGTGTGCCTATGCTGATGCCCTGCCGTTGGATTGATGGGTGGCCGATGTTAGGCGACGAAGAAGGACGTGTACCAGAGCGTATGCGCGTATTGAGAAGTGGTGAGCCTGAACGAGGCATCGTTTGCAGTGATGACTTCTCGTCCACACAGTTGGGCAAACATTGGCAGTGGAATCATAACCCCAAGGATGAGGCATGGTCGTTGACGGAGCGTCCAGGATTTCTACGACTAAAGACTAGCACGGTTGTGGACAATCTCTATTTGGCACCTAATACGCTTACGCAGCGTATGGAAGGTCCAACGTGTAGTTCTGCTGTCCAGATGGATTTATCACACATGAAGGATGGCGATTACGCTGGATTGGCAGCTTTCAATAGTGAGACCGGTGCGCTGGCAGTCAGGAAAATCGGTCGCCGATTGGTCTTGGAAATGGTGGAGATGAATGTCACCTTAACGGATAACGACAAAGCCGTAAAACAAGTCACTGAACAATGTGTGGATAGTGTGCCTTTGAATCAGAATACGATATGGCTACGTGTGGATGCCGACTTCCGATTAGGTGAACACGGCGGACGTGATGCTGCTAATTTTTACTACAGCCTCGATGGCCAGCAGTGGACGAAAATCGGATCGAATGACTATAAGATGCGTTTCGATTGGCAACGTTTCTTTATGGGTTCTAAGATTGCTATTTTCTGCTATGCCACCAAACGAAAGGGTGGATATGTAGACATTGACAGCTTTAATTATAGCAAGGATTAAGGCCCCTTTTCTTCGTCAGATATATCTAAAACTTTGCGTCATGTAACATTTTTCGATGTTACGTGGCGCAAAGTTTGGTTGGTATTTTAGAATTTGTTACCTTTGCCCCCAGATTCAAACTAACTAATGATTACAACGTATGAGAAGTAAAGTAGTAATACTGCTAACACTGGTGACACTAACCATCGAAGCACAGACGGGGAAACACTTTGATGCTGACAATATGATGTCGAGCAGTTTCACCACACAAGTATTTATCGACCATGATGGTTTTATTTGGTCGGCCACACGTAACGGATTAAACCGCTACGACGGATACCAATATCAGATATTCAAAAAAGAGAAGAACGGCCAGATGGGTATGGCGAGCAACTACGTGAACTGTATGTTGCAAGACCGTAACGGGTTGTTCTATATCGGAATGTGGGGAGCCATCCAGACGTACGATGGACAACGGTTCCGTAACGTGAAGACTCATGCTGTGGATGGTCAAGTGCTGCCATGCTATGTGACCAGTCTGGTAGAACGGAAAAATGGAGACATATTGGTGGGCACGTCAGGACATGGAGTGATGCGGATGACGGATGGTGAGAATGCCCACGAGATTGGTGGCGTATTAGAACCCTTGAAAATGGTGGCAAAGCTAATGGAGGATAGCAAGGAGCGTCTTTGGATTGTCACTCAAGACCAAGGCCTTTGGTTATACGACGGCAAGGGGGTGAAACCGTTTTTCAGTGGTGAGACAGAGCGGGCATCGGTGCTTGATGTGTGTGAAGACCATCAAGGACAAATCTATGTGGGCACGTCAAACGACGGTATGTTCAAATGGCAGAACGGACGTTTCGAACACATAACCGCCACGGGTTCGATGCATATCGCCGTGCTTTACGTGAACCGTGCTGGCGACATCATGATGGGATGCGACGGAACGGGGTTGGCCATATACCATCCACAAACCGGACTGTTGGAGGATAATCCTTTCTACAGCCGAGAGGTTGACTTGTCCAAGACCAAAGTTTATAGTATTGTGGAGGATCTGAATGGCAACTATTGGCTAGGATTGCTACAGAAGGGTGTCTATATGCAGCCTGCCAGCGAGTCAGGTTTCTCATACATGGGATATAAGTTAGGAGACCACAACGTGATCGGTACCGCCACTGTCACGAGCGTGCTTAAAAGTAAGAATGGCTATGTATGGGTGGGAACGGACAAAGATGGACTGTACTGTTTGACGGCTGAAGGCAAACCGATAAAACATTTCAAAGAGCATTTTCCCGCCACCATACTCGGCATGACCGAGGACGGGCAGGGACGCGTATGGACAGGAAGCTATAAGGAAGGTATGGGATGGATTGATACGAAGACGTTAACCTACCATCCCCATCAGTTGCCACAAGGACCAACCGTCAGTGTGTTTGGCCTTGAGGCTGACAGGCAGGGACGCCTATGGATAGCAACCATGGGACAAGGCTTGCTTCGACTGGACATGAATTCCGGTGAACTGAAGGCCTATACATCCACAGAGAAGTCAACCCTTGATCGTAAAGTCAATCGTATTGTCAATGACTATATTTCACATCTCTCGTTGTCGCCTGACGGCAAGCGTGTCTATGCGGCTACGACAATGGGTGTCTGTGCGATGAATATTGAGACAGAGAATTGGCTGGAGACATTTGGTGGCGTAAACTGCCCTAACTATGGTGTGCCCATCCGTGTCGTTCGTGAGTTTGGACATAAGCTACGCATCGGTACCAACGATGGACTACTTTGCTACGACTTGAAGAAACATAGCATGCATAAACATGGCATTGAGAGTGGATTGGGCGACAACGGCATCTGCAGTATAGAGCAGGATAAGAATAACAACCTTTGGATAGCCACAGACCATGGACTGTGCTGTGTGGATCCGAAGACGAAGCGGGTGACCAACTACTATGTAGATAATGGTTTGCAATCTAACGAGTTTAGCAATGGTGCTTCATGGACTGATCCTGATGGCATGATGTTGTTCGGAGGATTGGGTGGTATAACGTGGTTTAATCCCGATGACATCCGAAAAAGCGAATGGCGGGCAGAGGTAAAGCTGGTGGACTTCAAAGTGAATGGCGAGTCCGTTATTCCTGGTACGATGTCGGGTTTCTGGCAGGTGACCGACACGACAGTTATTGCCTCCAACCGCTTCGTGCTGAGTCCTGGCGACAACTCTTTTGCCCTGCAGTTGTCGACGCTGACCTTCGATAACCCTGAGCATATCGTATATCGCTACCGTATCAACGATGAGGAGTGGGTGCGCCTGCGACCTGGTGTAAACGAGATCACGTTCAGCCACATGTCGCCAGGAACCTATCATTTCTGTGTGGTGGCTCAGCGTAACGATGTGACTACTCCCGAGCGCTGTTTTACCGTCATTATTCATGCACCTTGGTACAACACTCCACTGGCCTATGTTATCTACGTGCTGGCTGCTCTAGGAGCCATTTGGTACTATCTTCGTCTTCGTCGTCGTAAAGAGCAGGATCATCTGCGCTTACAGGAACATATTCACGCCGAGGAAATGGCCGATGCCAAACTGAAGTTCTTCATGAACATTTCGCATGAGATCCGTACGCCTATGACGCTCATCGTGACTCCGTTGCTCTCACTGATCAAGCAGGATGATGACTCGCAGCGCCGCAGCATCTACGAGACGATGCGTCGTAATGCCGAGCGCATCTTAGGACTGATTAACCAGATGATGGATCTGCGAAAGATAGACAAGGGACAGATGCATATGCGTATGTGCGAGACCGAACTTATTTCGTTTGTTGGTGATATCTATACACTCTTTGCCCAGCAGGCCAGGGCGAAGAATATCAAGTTCAGCTACGATCACAACACGGAGCATCTACCGGTATGGATTGACCGTGCACACTTTGACAAGGTGGTGGTCAACATCCTCAGCAATGCCTTTAAATTCACCCCGACAGGCGGACAGATTCATTTGGGTGTCACCCAGATGGAAGGGCAGGTGAAGATCACTATCAAGGACTCAGGTGAGGGTATTCCCAAAGATAAGTTGGATAAAGTGTTCGAGCGTTTCTATCAATTGCCTTCGAATGCCAATGACCGCAATACAGGTACTGGCATCGGTTTGGACTTGACACGGTCGTTGGTAGAGCTGCACCACGGTACCATTGCTGTGCAGAATAATAGCGATGGCCCAGGTTGTGAATTTACGGTAACCATCCCGTTGGGCAACGCCCACTTGCAGGCCGACGAGATGGTGACCGACAAGCAAGACGTGTCACATAACGTCAGTCTGCTTGAGGAAGAGCTGGTGGATGAGCCTGTGGCAGAAAGCGAATTGCCCAAGGGCACCCGGCATTTGCGTATCGTCGTGGCTGAGGACGATGCCGAGATTCGCGAATACCTGAAGACGGAACTGTCGGCCGACTATGAGGTGGTGGCCTGTGAGAACGGCCGTGTGGCATTAAGCGAGATTCACAAGCAACTGCCCCATCTGGTGATTAGCGACGTGATGATGCCAGAGATGGATGGTAACACGCTCTGTTCGAAAATCAAGTCAAATGCGACGACGAGTCATCTACCGGTCATCCTGCTGACCGCTAAGAATCGTGATGAGGACATGTTGGAAGGTCTGGAGACGGGTGCCGACGCCTATATTGTGAAGCCATTCAATATGAATGTTCTAAAGCGTACTGTGGCGAATCTGATTCATAACCGTCAGCAGTTACAACTGAAATACGGCCGTAATGACCGGCTGGAGGAACAGGTGGACGATGTGGTCATGCAGTCGCCTGATGACAAACTGATGGCTCGTGTGATGAAAGCGATTAACCAGAATTTGACCAACAGCGATTTGAGCGTTGACCTGATAGCCCAAGAGGTGGGTATCAGCCGTGTTCACCTGCACCGTAAGATGAAGGAGCTGACAGGACAGACCCCACACGACTTCATCCGTAACTTACGAATGAAGCAGGCTGCTCATCTGCTGGCATCAGGAAATATGAACGTGACGGAGGTTGTCTATGCCTGCGGATTCGGTAATGTGCCGTCGTTCTCAACGACATTCAAGAAATACTATGGAATGACTCCTCGAGAGTATATGACGGAACACAACAAATCAAGCGAGAGCACTCACTCGGCAAATTGACGGAAGTAGTCGAGACATACATCGCGCCACTGGCGGGCATTGTCCAGCTGGTGGTGCAACCTGTTGTCCACTTCCTCCCATCGCTGAGCGTCGACCAAGTGTCGCATCTGGTAGTGCCAGATGAGGTGATGACGTTCAACGGTATTGACGCCAAGCTGGTAGTGATATTGCATGGATTCCCACAGTGTGCTGCCATCGTGCATGCGGTGCGTCCAGGGAACATGATGGAACCACAGCAACAGTTCGTCGGGACAGGTGTTGATGTCGTCGTACAAGGAGCGGAATGGCTCACGATACTGACTCGTGGCATCAGTGCCTGTATGGCTGCGATTGAAGCCAATGCCTTGCTTGTCGGCCTGATGATAGTATACTGGACACCACTCTAAGGGGTAGTCAGCCTTGAAACCATCAGGTTCCGGACCATAGTGATGGTCAAACTGGAAGATGTGGTGCAGGCCTAAGGGCATCATATAGTTGACGCAGGCTTCATGACTCTCCATCATGACTGTCAGCATCGTGCTGACAAAATTGTTGTCACCAGTGAACGTCTGACAAAGCCACTCGCGGGCAATCTGCTCAGAACTGAGTGAAGGGTTCCAAGCCAGTCGGCCAAAGGCATACCAGTTGGCTTGCGAGAAATGATGACCACACCAGTTTGTGTCGTCACCGATGTTGGCTACGCCAGCAACACCCTTCAATGGGGTGGCGAGTGTGCTAAAGAACTCTTTCCACATGGGTGCCAGATAGACCAGATGACGTGACTGGCCAAGATACTCCTGGGTAATCTGTAGCTCAGCCATATTGGGAGTCAGTTTGATCTGGTCGAAGATGGGACTGTAGGGTTCGCGCGGCTGGAAGTCGAGCGGGCCGTTTTTTGTCTGCAGGATGACGTTGGCATGGAACTGTCCATCGAGGGGCTTGAACTCGGATACCGCCTGCTTGACACGATCTTCGCCTTTATGGTTGGCACCATATACGAAACAGCGCCACATCACGATGCCACCATAGGGTTGTAAGGCGTCGGCTAGCATGTTGGCACCTTCAGCATGACTGCGACCATAATCACTAGGGCCTGGCTGTCCTTCGCTGTTGGCTTTCACCAAAAAGCCTCCGAAGTCAGGGATGAGCTGATAGATCTCCTTGGCCTTATGCTTCCACCACTTGATGACATGCCGGTCTGTTGGGTCGGCAGTACGCGTTGCTCCCAGCGCCATGGGGGTGGCGAAGTTAATGCTCAGATAGACCTTGATGCCATAGGGGCGCAGCAGGTCTGCTATCTGGCGTACCTGCCGCAGATAGGGTGTGGTCAGCATGCGTGGCGAGGCGTTGACGTTGTTGAGTACCGTACCGTTGATGCCTATCGAAGCATTGGCCAACGCATAGTCCTTGATATGCGTGGCATCAAAGTGCCTATCAGGATGCCAAAAGATACTCTGACCGGCATAACCTCGTTCGATAGTTCCGTCGAGATTATCCCAATGGTTCAACAGCCGGTATTGGAAAGCGGGAATTGACGTGCCACGCTCACCGCGCAGCAGGGCAAAGGCACCATAGAGCAAACCTGGCTCGCTGCCTGAACTGATACACACACTATCGGCGGAACCGACTATCTGGTAGGCTTCGTTGTTGTCGGCAACGGTGTGTAGTTGCAGGGTGACCTTGCGCCCAGGAAAGTAGTTGCGCAGGATGTCGGCAGCTAAACATGGATGACCAGTGACCTCGGCGGTGAGGCAGACGGGATAGCGTAGCCACAATCGGCTGCCATCTTCAGCATGCAGTGTGCAGATGCTCAATAATATAATGATGTAGATAGAAAAGGTTCTCTTCATGATACGTTTCTTAATCGTTTTCTGACTTCTTTGCGGGCCATCCCTAAGCGGTTTTCCACGGTCTTGTAGGGCTGACCTAAGGCTTGCGATATGTCGCTGACCTGCATATTGTCGTACAGATGCAGGTGATAGATTTCGCTGCAAATGCTTGGCAGACGGCTGAGACATTGTTCGACCTCGCGTTCCACCTCATGAATCGCCACTAATGATTCGGTACAGGAAACCACAGTGGGTGCAGTATATTGCAGCTCATATTCATAGTCCTTACGAGGCTTGCGTCTGCGGTAGTAATCGCAGATTAGGTGGCGTGCCATCGTATACACCAGTGACGGCAACGTCACGGTGGTGATCAGCTGTTGGCTGGATAAGAGGCGCAGAAAGACATCCTGGACGATGTCTTCTGCCTCGGTTGCACCCTGAAGGCGGCTGATCACATAGTTGAGCAGTTCGCCATGGTGTTGTTGGTAATACTGGGTGATGGTGTCTTGACTATTCATTCTCGACTTTCTCAATGCTTCCATCAGCACGATAATAGAGCCGTTGCACTTTGAGCGAACGCAGATGAGTAACGCCACCTGACGGCTGGCAGTCGTGATAGAACAGATACCATTGGCTATGGTATTCTACGATGCAGTGATGGGTGGTCCATCCTACGACGGGATCGAGCAGTACACCACGGAATGTAAAAGGACCGTAGGGGTTGTCGGCAGTGGCGTAGCAGAGCAGGTGGCTGTCACCTGTAGAGTAGGAGAAATAGTAGGTTCCCTGATATTTGTGCATCCACGAAGCCTCGAAGAAACGGTGAGGATCACCGGCACTCATCGGCTGGCCCTGCTCGTTGAGCACGACAACAAAATGGGGTGCTTCAGCAAACTGCATCATGTCGTCGCTCATACGAACCACGAAGCTGCTTAGTGCAGGGACGTCAGCCGGAGCATAGAGCTGTGTCTTGCGGTCGGCGGCAGGACCCAGGTCAACGCCATTGCTAACGAGGCGCTGAGGAGCTTGGTACCATTGCAGCTGTCCACCCCACAAACCACCAAAGTAGGTGTATATCTGACCATCGTCGTCTTTGAATACACAGGGGTCAATGCTGAAAGAGCCTCGGATAGGGTGGGGCTGAGGTACGAAGGGGCCTTCAGGACGATCGCTGACGGCTATGCCCAGATGGAATACCCCATTGTAGTCCTTGGCAGAGAAAACGAGGTAGTAACGGCCGTCTTTTTCGACCACATCACTGTCCCATAGCTGTTTTTCAGCCCAGGGCACTTGGTCGACGTCGAGTATGACGCCATGGTCGGTGGCTGCATCCTTCTCCACATCGTCGAATGACAGCACATGGTAGTCGCGCATTTGGAAATGACCACCATCATCGTCGAAGGCATGACCAGCCTCACGATCGTGTGAAGGATAGATATACAGACGGTTGTTGAACACATGGGCCGAGGGATCGGCCATATAATCGGATGGGAAAAGATAACGTGGTTTCATATTACTTGACTAATTGGATGATTTTCTTGACAACGGGTTTGGGTTGACCTTGGCGGTCGAATAGTGTGGCATAGTCGGTGCGACCATGAATGGGGAAATCATTACGCCAGGAACAACCGTCGTGCAGGCACCAAAAACCAACACGCAGAATATCCTTCTGATGGCGTAGCAAGAGTTTGTAGAAGTCAATCCAGAACTGCTCGGCAGCAGTCTCCTGGCGCTTGGGAAGTCCTGACTTGTAGGGGTCTAACTCGGCACGGTAGGCAAAGTTGTCGCTGATGTTTGCGCCAGAAAAATTATAGGGGTTGGGGAGTACCGAGAGGTCGAGCTCAGAGAAGAATGCCTTCACACCCAATGAGGCAATAGTGCTGATGCTGTGTTCATACTCCTGAATATCGTTGTCCCCCAGAATCATGTGGCCTTGCATGCCGATGGCCGTAATAGGCAGTCCCTGTTGGATAAGCGGACGGAAGAAGCGGCAGACACCCTCTACCTTCGAGGCCTTGTTCATGGAAAAGTCATTGTAGTAAAGTTCCACGGTGGGGTCGGCTTCATGCGCATATTGGAAGGCCAGGGGGATATAGTCGCTGCCTAAGATCTGATAGAACAGACTTTTGCGGGGAGTGCCGTCATCCTCAAAAGCCTCGTTGACCACATCCCAGGCATCTACACGACCCCGGAAGTGGTTCATGACGGTGAGGATATGTTCGCGCATGCGTTTTTTTAGCACTTCAGGGCTAACGAGTTTTCCTTCGTCGTCGTAATGGAACCATTTGGCGCACTGCGAATGCCAGATCAGACAATGTCCCAGTACCTTCAGACCTGCAGCCTTGGCTTTGTCTACAAACTGGTCTGCCAGCGTGAAGTCGTAAACGCCCTCTTGGGGGTGTATCACCTCACATTTCATGCAGTTCTCAGCGACAACCCAGTCGAAGTTCTCGACGGCGATAGACCAGTCTTTGGATTGGTCGCCCTCAACCTGCCACTGGTTGACACTTACACTTGTACGCCATAGATTGCGGTAGGCATCCTTCAGGGTTTGAGCGGATGCCTGACGCGCAATCAGGGCAAATACAAACAAAACTACTAATTTATTAAAACTCATGATGCTTTTTATCTGTTACGTTTCTCGATTGCGATATTGATGTCGTCAATAACCTTATCGGTCAGTTCATATCGTGAGATGATAAACATCGCAAGACCTAACAGCAGGGCAGGGATGACACAGACCAGCCAAAGGATGCCTTGCTCGGCAAATGCCGTCTGCTGGGTAACCTTGGCATTGAACCCTACATATTCCAGCACCAAGCCGGGGACAACACCACCTAAGGCCATTCCGGCCTTGAAGAAGATACCCGTCAGGGCGTTGACGATGCCAGAGATGCGCTTACCTGTGGTGTACTCGCCATAGGAGATGACCTCTGGTACCAATGCCCACATATAACCCGTGGCCACGATGACACCCGTAGACTTGATAAACTGTGCCGTGTAGACTATCCACATCTGCGTCTTCAAGGCTGGGATGACGGAGACTACATAGAGAATGGCCATACCAATGATGGCGATGGTGAGGAAGATGTTGAACATACCCCGCTTACCTACCTTCTTCTTAATGGCGGGAACCATAGGCATAAAGATAAAGGCCGGCACGGAACCTAATCCCATAAAGATAGCCAGTTGGTCGCTGGTAGCCTGCAGGTTGCAGGTCATATAGTAGGAGCCAGCGGCATTGCCTACCGACATCATGGCAAAAGCTGTTATAAAAAAGAACGCGAGAACGCGTAAGGGACGGTTGCGCGTGAACTCTGTCCAGAGGTCTGATACCTTCACGTTCTCCATATCCTTGGCGTCCATCACCACACGCTCCTTGGTTTGCGAGAAACAGAACACCAGCAGCAGCAATCCTACAGCCGCATACAGACTCATGGTAATGAACCAGGCATTGGCTGCGCCGGGCGTGCTGATGATGGCTTCACCGCTAGCATCTTTAGGGGCAAATGCGGCCACAACAAGGGGAATACCTGAGGCTACACAGAGTCCGCCAACGTTAGCCAGAAACATGCGGACGGAAGTCAGCGTCGTAATCTCGTCGGTGTCGCGGGTCAGCGAGGAGTTCAATGCGCCATAGGGCACATTAATGAGCGTATAGAGCATCGACATGCCCACATAGGTGACGTATGCATAGAGTAGTGAGGGGGAGAATCCGTCGAAGAAGCAGAGTCCGGCAAAGGCTGTCAGTGGCAGTCCACCTAATACCAGGTAGGAACGGTACTTGCCCCAGCGTGGGTTGTGTTTATCGACATAGGTTCCCACCAAGGGATCCCATAATACATCGACCAGTCGGACGACCAGGAACATAGTAGCTGCGTCGGCAGGCTTAAGCCCGTAGACATTGGTGTAGAAGAACAGCAGATACATGCTGATGGTCTGGTAAATCAGGTTCTGAGCCAAGTCGCCCGAACCGAATCCAATACGTTGAATCCAGGAGAGTTTGTAGAAGCCCTTAGCTTCCTGTGTTGCATTTGCGGTCATTGTGACTTCAGTTAGGTTACGTTTTCTGTTTTCGTTTGCAAAGTTAGGATATTTCTTTGAAACCCTATTTTCTGTGTGTTACAAAAACGTCACTTTTTGTATCATCCTTAAAGAAAGCACATTAAAATAACATAATATGCAGTAGAAAGGAAAAAACGCTATTTTGAATCTTGCTTCCGCTTTAGCTTAAATGCTTCGTTAAAATCATGCTATTGGGGATTCCGTTCCAAATATTTTGGAATGAATAACTCTTCCACGAATTGGCGCAAGTCTTCCTGCGTCATTTTCGTTCCGCCCCGTTCAATGGCCAGCTTGCCATTGAGTGACTTGGCACTGAAGGTGGCTTTATACTCCTGTCCGTTGAGACGGGCCGTCAGTCGCATGGCGCCATTGCCCATCTCTTCCCACTGCGCATCCTCCACATGAATGCCTTGCAGGATAAAGCTGAACACATGGGGCTTATAGCCATGCAATCCAGATAGTAGGTCGGGTGACATCTCAACAAAGTGGCGCTCGACTTTTTCTATCCAAGGCTCGCTGACATCATAACGCGCAGCAATCGTTCTGAACTCCATGACAGCATCCACACATTCCTTAATAATGGCATTTGGATTCTTGATATTATAGATGCGTCCCAATGTCAGCAGGTCATTGGCATTGACATTCATAGTCTTGCCGTTGAGGCTTAGGAAGTGGGCTGGATTGAACTTGTTGCCAGGATTGAAGCATGAGAATGTCAGATCGTAGGCTGGGGTGATATGCCATGACTCTCCTTCTTTCATCATGAACGAAAAGTTCTTGATGTGAGCATCTACGTTAGTGGTCAGAATGTTGAATACAGCACGTCGATAGGTCTCTTCCACCTCACTATATGACAGTTGCAGTTTCAGACAAACGTCCATCAGGTCTTCATATGAAGAAGCATCAGGCATCATGGCAGCTAGCGTCTGCGTGTGAATTTTCTGTCCGTTCTGACGGTCGTAGCGTTCCGTCAGGAAATGTCGCTCGTTTCCAATGTCGATTAGCTTTGAAGGCATCATGTGAATGGCGCACAACTGTGCCATATCGTAATAAGCCATCTCAATACGTGTCAGTGGATAGTGTTCGTGTTCCTCAAACTTCAGCAGGTAATAGGTGTAATCCTCCGACAGGTTAATCTGACCACTGCGAATCTCGCCTGTCTCTTTATTGATGGCTATGACAGCCTTGGCATGATTGCCGCCTGCTGACGTACCCACCTCGTAGAGCACGTCCATATTTAAGTGGTGGGTGTCTGCCGAAACTTGCTCTCGGCTTTCAAGAATCTCCTTAGCTCGCAGATATAGATCATTCAAGGCGATATCCTTGTTTTCGTTGACAGGAATAGCTGGTTCAAACTCCAAAGCACCCATACCACGACTTCCGATAAAGGCTAACTTGTCAATGGGGGTTATCTGTTTTGAACTCAAATGATGTTCTGCTATCCAAGCGCTATAGACAGCGTTACCCCAACCGCCAGGCAATGAGTCAGCAATAAAGGCAGGCAGTCCTGAGAAGATATCCCTGTCTGCCTCTCCTAAAAACGGCAGACTGTAGCGAGGGTTGTGTATGGATGCCGTTAGTGGTGCGATATCAACGCCTCGACTGATAAACTCCTTGTCGTAACTGAAAATGGCACGTTTGCGGTGAACGTCCCACATAATGGTGCCTACGGGCTTGCCCCAAATCTTAACCAATACTACGTTTTCCATGACTTGCTCGTTTGCGTTGTTTGCTTTGCATCTTGAATAATAAGTTAGGGTCAGGCAGCATCTCAGGGATTGTATCCTTCAGATTGTCGGCAAAGCCGATGGCCTGAAGCAGTGCAATGAAGTGTGCCAACGTGAGGTTAAAAGTCAGTCCGTTTTCAAAACGGCGTATGGTACTCAAGCTGATACCTGTCTTTTCTGACACTTCCTGCTGAGTGATTTGTAAGGCTATCCGTGTAGCTTTGAATTGTTGGCCAAGGAAGAGAATAATCCTCGCTGGCGACTGGTTTTGTGCGTCTAATCTTGTACTCATGAGTGCAAATATACGAATTAATATCTAAACATGTAACGAGTACGGTTATGTTTTATGTATTATTAACTTTGCGGTCATATTTGATAGTTTAATAAGCAGAATAATATATAACCAATCATATGTGAACGCAATATTCTTGTGTGTTTAGCATTTTAAGTATTCTTCTTTTCTCATCCGTATTTATAAAAAACGGATAAGATGAGGAAGAATCTTTTTATACTTATGGCCTTATTCTCAACAGTCGTTGCACAAGCGCAAATATCAGCGATGACATCGCCAACCGCCCTGAGTTGGCCCTGCTCCAGAAGAATGTCGATGTGAAGCGGGCTCAGTTGAAGAAGGAACGCTCCATGCCATTTTTTCTACCGTTTAAATCATAAGTGTCTGAATATCAATATTTAAAACGTTTATTAAATTAATCTGGGTGCAAAGGTATGGTAAATTTCATGCGTACACAATCCCACTATTATGTCATTCCGTATATCATAAGTTTGGTATATCGTTATAAATCACTTCAAATCGTGGTCAGTCATCGCACAAACGCAGGAATCTGACCATACATTTTCGGCCGTTTCCACCATATCGATGATGGTATAGATGGGTAGGATGACACCCAGGATGGCGACGGGTGCACCGATGCCCGACATCAGCGAAAGTGTCAGGAAGAAGCAGCCCATGGGGACACCGGCATTGCCAACAGCAGAAACCACAGAGATAAGCAGCCATAGTAAGATGGTGCCTA
>ERZ842401.2341-NODE-2341-length-25427-cov-19.177282_pt1 | contig 25427 bp, 28 predicted proteins | sample MGYA00521270_ERZ842401 | MGnify/ENA primary metagenome ERZ842401 (study PRJEB31892, sample SAMEA3878208) | bioreactor metagenome | biome: Moose rumen | place: Sweden | collected 2011-10 | study: EMG produced TPA metagenomics assembly of the PRJEB12797 data set... | reverse complement strand
TCGGCGTTCATCGTGTAGCCGTCCGCCATGATGAACTCGCGCCCGCGCATTACGCCGTACCGTGGGCGGATTTCGTCGCGGTATTTCGTGTTGATTTGATAAAAATTGACGGGAAGTTGCTTGTACGAGTCAAGACCGTCGCGCACGATTGCTGTGTAGGCTTCTTCGGCAGTGGGCGAGACCACCATGTCCTGCTCGCCGCGATTTTTCGCTTTGAGCATTTGCGGGCCCATCGTCTCCCAGCGACCAGATTCTTTCCACAAGTCGCCTGGCACAATGACAGTCGGCTTGAATTCGAGTGCACCCGCCGTTTCGTTCCATTCTTCGCGGATAATATTTTCAAGTTTATAAAGAGAACGGACACCAAGCGGCAAATAAGTGTAAAGTCCGTTTCCGAGTTTTCGCGTGATTCCCGCCCGGAGCATAAGCTTGTGGCTTTCGATAACGGCCTCGCTCGGAGCCTCGCGGAGCGTAGACATGTAAAATTGTGAAGTTTTCATAATGAGCCATTTTACCGAATCGAATCAAAAAAATCGACGGGACTTTTTTGATTTAAGAAAAAAACGGTGGTTTCGACAGGCTCAACCACCGTTTTTGTGATTTATTTTGCGTCAACCCAATCGCTGTTTGAACTTTCGGGAATTGTGGAAATGCCGCCAGAATACGTTTTTCTTTCTTCTTCGGGCGGAGGATTTTGCGTTTCGTCGTTTTTTTGGAAGTCTTCTTCCGTTTTTGGGTGACTTCCAGATTGCCCGCGCACAAGCCGAATTCCAAGGCAATTAAACGATAAATGCGGAAGCCTTATGTATTTGTCGTTGATTTTGCAATATCGCGGGTCGTAATTCCACGCGCCGCCGTGAGCCACGTGCGGAAATCCCGTTTCGTCGGCAACGTCAAAGCACCATTCCCAAACGTTTCCCGTTACGTCAAAAAGCCCCAGCGAGTTTTCGCTTTTTTCGCCCACAATTTGCGTTTTTCCTCGCGCGTTTTTTTTATGCCAGCCTGCCGAATCCGCGTCTTCTCCCGCGTAATCGCTTTCTTCGTCCGAGTTTCCGCGAGCAAGAAAAAGCCATTCTTCCTCCGAAGGAAGTCGAAATCCGTCGGCTCCAAAATCCACGTCGATTTTTCCCAAAATCGAGCCTTTTGAGTGCGGAGCGTAATCCCATTCGTCCGAATCCGAATTTCCGTCAACTGAATACACGGGTTTGAGCGAGCAGATTCGACTGAGCCGATTGCAAAAAACAAGCGCGTCGTACCAACTCATCGATTCGGCGGGTTTTTCTGAACCTTTGAAATTGCTTGGATTTTTTTGCATAACGTCTTTGTAAAGCCGTTGCGTTACTTCCGTTTTTGACACAAAAAACGAAGAAAGTCCTTTTCCCGCAGGCACGTTTATCATAAAATCCTCGGCGATTGCCCGCGCTTCCGCTTCGTCAACGGCATTTCGTTCGGCGGGGAGTTTTTTATAATCGCTTTCAAATCGAATCGAATTCACGTCTTGCGCCTTTTCGCTCATCGAAGAAATCCAATCGCGGTCGGTTATCGAAACTTTCGCCGTTTCTCCAAATAAAAGCACGACTTCTCGAAGAATGTAGGAAACGCGCCCTTGCGCTATCGCTTCGTCAAGAATCGCGCTTTTTGCTTGGTCAACGTCGGAAAAAACGGCAGCCCCGCCAGAAAGTGCGCGCTTTCCAGAAAGCAAAACGCTTGAACCGTCCACAACGTCAAAGCGCACATCGTAAAGTGAAACGCCTTTTTCGGTTGCAGCGGGAGCGAATTTTGCGCCACCGCCAGTAAAAAGCGTCGCGCTTTCTCCCGCGCTTGCAAACGGCCAGTTTTTTGGAATGTCCGTCCAATCGGCTTTTCGCGCACGGCGAAGTCCGTTTTGAAAAATCGAAAGCATTTGAACGTATTTCAAAGAAAATCCCGACGAAATCCAGGCTTGATATTCCCACGCGGGCGATTCTTCCGTTCGATAGCGCGTTTCTCGTTTTGTTTTTCCATCTTCGCCGATTACGTCTTCAAAATATTCGACCGATTCCGTTCGCGTTGTGGCGAATTTATGGAGAGCCGTTACCGAAAACGTGCGCGGGCAATGGCTTGACCAATATTCTTCAAAATCTTTGAGAGCCGAAAGCCATTTTTCGTGCGTTTGCTCTTCGTCCAGTTCGTCAGAAAGCGCGATTTTTCCTGCTTTGAGCGCGTCTGCGATTTCGTTGTATCGTTTGAATTTTTCTCGTGCCGAAGAATCTCGTTCGAGCGCGTCCCAACATTCTCCAAGTTCCGAAGCCCAATTTTGAGAAAATGACGGCTGCAAAAAAAATAGGGCGCAAAAAAGAACAACAAAAAATGAAAAAAATCTGTTCATAAAAATAAAAATCTCCAAAAACTCCAGTTTACTTTTGAACGATTGTAGCAAAATGACCTTTCTTTTGCAAAACCTTGCGATTCGCGGTTCGTTTTGAATCCGTTGAAAATTTCGCTTTTCTCTGAAAAAATTGGCGTAAAAAAATTGCGAGGAGTAAAAATGATGGAAGTCAAAATCGGAATTATTGGAGCGATGGACGAGGAAATCTTGTATCTAAAAAACGCAATGGAAGAAATGCGCGAAGAAAACGGCATTTTTTTTGGAAAAATTAGCGGAAAAAACGTGATTTTGGCGCGGAGCGGAATTGGAAAAGTGAACGCCGCTTTGTGTGCTGACCGCTTAATCCGCGAGCATGGCGCAACGCACGTTATCAATACGGGAATTGCGGGCGCAATGAAAAAAGGGCTTCGTGTGCTTGATTTTGTTGCTTCCACCGACGCGCTCTATCACGATTTTGACGTAACGGGTTTTGGCTACGAGCCGACCGTGATTCCGCGAATGGAAAAAAGCGCGTTTCCCGCTGACGAAAATCTGCTTTGCGCGGTGCAAGAGGCTTTTTTGGCTCTTTCTGGGGCAGAACCATTTTTGAATCACAATCTTGTTTTGGGACGCATTGCGTCTGGCGACCAATTTATTTCAAATCGAGAGGCAAAGGAGCGGATTCAAACGGTCTGCTCGCCTTCTTGCGTTGAAATGGAAGGCGCGGCAATCGCTCACGCTTGCTTTTTGAACAAAACGCCGTTTTTGATTTTGCGGTGTATGAGCGATATGGCGGACGACGGCGAAGAAGAAAGTTATAAATTCAACGATAAAATCGCTGCGGAAATGAGTGCGCGTTTAGTCGAACAACTCATCACAAAAATCTGATTTTCACGGATTCTAAAAATCCTTATAATAGATTCTCGAAAAAAAACTCATTTGGAGGAAAAAATGGAACTCAAAAAATACAACGTGGATTCTTTTAATCTTGACCACACAAAAGTTCGTGCGCCTTACGTTCGGATTGCGGCTCAAAAAGTGGGAGAGAAGGGTGATGTGGTTACAAAATTCGACGTGCGAGTAACACAGCCAAACAAAGAGTTCATGCCAACTGGCGCGCTTCACGCGATTGAGCATATTGTGGCAGAGTATTTGCGCGATGAAATCGAAGGAGTCATCGATTTTTCTCCGATGGGCTGTCGCACGGGGTTTTATTTGACGCTTTGGGGAGATGTTGACGAGGAATATGTGGCAAAGCATCTTTTGCCCGTTTTCAAAAAAGTTTCTGAGTGGAGCGGCGAAATTCCTGCGGCAAACGAGATTCAATGCGGAAATTTCCGCGATATGGATTTGGACGGCGCAAAGGCGTTTGCAAAAAAATGGGTCGAAGGAATCGAGCGCGACGGCTGGCAACCGTTCAAATAGCGTTGAAACAAAAATCGTTCGGAAACTTCGATTTTCCGAACAAGTCCAATACTTTTTGGAAAAATAAATGAACTTTTACCTAAAATTCAAAGAAACGGTGTTTTCGGTTGCTCCGATTATGGCTCTCGTGGTTTTCCTCGCGCTTACAGTAACTCCGATTGGAAATGCCGCGCTGATAAATTTCCTCGTTGGTGGCGTATTGGTGATTTTTGGACTGACCGTTTTTTTGCTTGGCGTGGACATTGGAATCCTTCCGATTGGAGAGCGAAGCGGAGCGGCTCTTACGTCAAAGCGAAATCTTCCGCTTCTTTTGGGCGTGGCGTTTTTTATCGGTTTTATGATTACGATTGCAGAGCCAGACGTTCAAGTTCTCGCCGACCAAGTAAAATCAATCGCGCCGGGCGTTTCAAAATGGGGGCTGATTCTTTTTATTGCGGCGGGAGTTGGACTTTTTGTAACAATCGGAATTTTACGAACGGTGCTTTCGATTCCGCTTCGTGTGCTTCTTGTGGCATCTTACGCGGTTGCGTTTTTGCTCGCGTTTTTTTCTCCCGCGGAATTTCAAGGCGTGGCATTCGATTCTGGAGGCGCGACGACGGGACCGATGACCGTGCCGTTCATTATGGCGTTGGGCGTTGGCGTGGCGGCGGTTCGGCGCGGAAAGCGCGGCAGCGAAAGTGGCGACGCTTCGTTTGGACTTACGGGAATTGCGTCGGTAGGACCTGTTGCAGCCGTTTGCCTGTACGGAATCCTTTTTTCTTCGTCGGCGGGAGGCGGGGCAGCATGCGAGGAGACTTCGGAGGAAGTTGTTTCGGGGCTTCGTGCGTTCGCGCTCCTTCTTCCCGACGTGTTCCGTGAAGTTTCGCTCGCGCTCTCTCCGCTCGTTTTGATGGCGATTCTGTTTCAATTTACGCTTCTCAAAATGCCGCCTTTTCAAATTATCCGAATGGTTCGCGGACTCATTTTGAGTTTTGCGGGGCTTGTTGTTTTTTTGCTTGGAGCGCAAGGCGGTTTTATGCCCGCTGGCGAAAAACTCGGCGAGGTTTTGGGTGCACTCGCTTCGTCTGGCGAAAAGCATGTTGTGGTGTACAACGCGGCGGGCGAAATCACAAGTTCGCTTTTGATTCCTAGAATCGTGCAGTCGTCGTTTTTGCTGATTGTGGGTTCGGCGTTTGGAGCTATTGTTGTGTGCGCAGAGCCTGCCGTGTGGGTTTTAACGGAGCAAGTTGAAAGCGTTTCAGGTGGCACAATAAAGCGGCGCGTAATGCTCGTGGCTCTTTCTGCGGGAGTTGCGCTTTCAATCGGACTTTCAATGGCGCGTGTTCTTTTGGGATTTTCGCTTTGGTACATTTTGATTCCAGGGTACGCGCTTTCGCTTCTTTTGACGATTTTTTGCCCTCCGCTTTTTACGGCAATCGCGTTTGATTCTGGCGGAGTTGCCTCTGGACCGATGACAAGCACGTTCATTCTTTCGTTTACGCTTGGAGTTGCGTCTTCGCTTGGGAACGGCGGAGCGACAAGCGCGTTTGGCGTGATTGCGCTCGTGGCAATGACTCCGTTAATCGCAATTCAAATTCTTGGAATCGTATTTAGAGCAAAATCTGGCGGATTTGGCGGGCTAAAAAGAAAAAAAGGAGGCGCGGCATGAAATTGCTGACGGCAATCGTTCCGCACGACCGTGGCGAAAAACTCACGCGAGCGGCTCTGGAAGCAGGTTCGCGCGGTGGCACGGTTTTAATGGCGCGGTCGCTTGCAAAATCAAATCTTGCGGCGATTTTGGGACTTGGAGAATCAACTCGCGACGTAATTTTGATGGTCGTTTCCGACGAGGCGGCTTCTTCCGTTTTGAACGCGGTTGAAAGCGCGTCGGCGCGGGAAAAAAAAGGATTCGGCGAAGTTTTTTTGACGCACGTTGGTTCGCTTGTAAAAGGCGGGCAGTTTCGCGCAGGAAGCGCACTTGAAAAGGAGAAACCCATGGACGAAATGATTACGGCAATCGTAAACAAAGGGTACGCTGATGACGTAATGGCGGCGGCTCGAAGCGCGGGCGCGGGTGGCGGCACGGTTGTGGGCGCACGCGGAACGGCGCGAGAAAACGACGCGCGTTTTTTTGGAATGCACATCGTTCCCGAAAAAGAAATGCTCATCATGGTCGTTTCTTCGGAAAAAAAAGAAGCGGTCATGGCGGCAATCAGAAACGTAAAATGCCTAAAAGAGCCAGGAATGGGAATTGCGTACTCTTCGCCTGTTGAGGATTTTTGTCTTCTCGGAAAGAAAAAATGACAACAAAAGAAAAAATCTTGGAAACGCTTTTGAAAAGCGACACCGTTTCAGGCGAAATGCTTTCGCAACGATTTAACGTCAGTCGTACTGCCGTTTGGAAAGCGATTTCTTCGCTCCGCGAGGAAGGCTACAAAATCGACGCCACAACAAACCGCGGCTACCGATTGAAACAGTTTCCTGACAAACTTGATGCCACTCAAATCCGCGCAGAAATTGAGTCTTGTGGCGTAAAAGCGGGCGAGATTTTCGTTTTTCCAGAAATTGACTCAACGAATAACGAGGCAAAACGACAAGCCGCGCACGTGTCTTCGTTCAGAGATGAACATGGCGCGTTGACGGAAGGCGGAAAAAAACTGCACCGCGCACTTTTTGTTTCAGGAATGCAAACGGCAGGGCGCGGGCGGCTTGGGCGGGAGTTCGTTTCTCCAAAAAACGCTGGCGCGTACTTTTCGCTCGTTTACGCTCCAGAAAACGGCGTAAAAAATCCCGCTCTGCTTACCGCTTCTGCAGCCGTGGCGGTTTGCCGCGCACTCGATTCGCTTTTTGACACAAACTCAAAAATAAAGTGGGTGAACGACGTTCTTTTGGATTTTGGCGGAGTTGAGAAAAAAGTTACGGGAATTTTAACCGAGGGAATCGCGAATTTTGAAAGCGGAAAAGTTGAAGTTGCGGTCGTTGGAATTGGAATAAACGTCCGCGAAGTCGATTTTGACAAAAATCTTTCAAAAATTGCTGGAAGCGTTGAGGAATTTTTGTCAAAAAAAGAACGCTCGCTTTCCGTTTCAAGAAATTCCGTCATTGCAAAAACGATTGCTGAACTCCTCAAAATCTACGATTCCAAAGAAAATGTCATCGAAGAATACAAAAATCGCTCGTGCTTGATTGGAAAAACCGTTCGCGTAAATCCGCTTTCGGGCGACGAGCCGTTTTTTGCGCTTGTTGACGGAATTGGAAATGAAGCCGAACTGTTGGTTTGCACAAAAAACGGCGAACGGCGCACGCTTTTGAGTGGAGAAGTTTCTCTCCACGAAGAGTAGCGTTTTTGTTTTTTTACATTTTTCCGAGAAGATTTATCATTTCAAGTGCGCCAAGTGCGCAGTCGTAGCCTTTGTTTCCCGCTTTTGTGCCTGCGCGTTCAATCGCTTGCTCAATCGTGTCGGTTGTAAGAACTCCGAACATCACAGGAACTCCCGTTTGAAGAGCCGCTTGAGCGATTCCTTTTGAAACTTCGGCGCACACGTAGTCGTAATGGCTTGTGGAGCCTCGAATTACGGCTCCGAGCGCGATTACCGCGTCGTATTTTTTGCTTTCGGCGAGCCGTTTTGCAACAACGGGAATCTCGAACGCGCCTGGAACCCACGCAAGCGTGATGTTTTTTTCTGGCACGTTGTGCCGAACGAGAGCGTCTTGCGCTCCAGAAATCAAGCGCGACACAATAAATTCGTTGAATCGCGAAGCCACAAGCGCGATTTTGACGCTTTTTCCATTAGACTTTTCCGAAACGATTTTTCCTTCGATAATTTCCATATTTTTCCTCCAATTTTGATGAACTGTATTTTGCATTTGCGAAAACTGTCACAAAAAATGACCCATTCGCATTTTTTTGGTTGTAAGATATTTTTCGTCCTCGCTTCTTGCGCGGATTTTGAGCGGCACTCGCTCGGTGATTTTTAGCCCTGCGCTTGCGTTGTTTATTGCTTCGATTTTTTTTGGATTGTTCGTCATAAGTCGAATTTGTTTTACGCCCAAATCAAGCAAAATTTGAATTCCGCAGTTGTAATCGCGAGCGTCTTCGGGAAGTCCGAGCGCGAGATTCGCGTCCACCGTATCAAACCCCGAATCTTGCAAACGGTACGCGCGGATTTTGTTTATAAGCCCGATTCCGCGCCCTTCTTGCCGCAAATAAACAAGAACGCCCGCGCCTTCTTCGGCGATTTTTTTCATTGCCGCCGAAAACTGCTCTCCGCAATCGCATTTCAGCGAGCCAAAAGCGTCTCCCGTCAGGCACTCCGAATGAACGCGAACGAGAACGTCTGTTTGCTTTGAAATATCGCCCAAAACAAGCGCGGAATGTTCCGCTCCGTTCGTCAAATCTTTGAACGCAAAAATCGAAAACTCACCCCATTTTGTGGGAAGTTTTGCTTGCGCTTTTCTTTCAACGATTTTTTCGTGCGCTTTTCGGTACGAAACAAGTTGAGAAATCGTGATAAACGTCATATTCCATTTTTTTGAAAGTTTGACCAACTCGTTTTTTCGAGCCATTGTGCCGTCTTTGCTCATAATTTCGCAACAAAGCCCCGCTTCTTTGAGATTCGCGAGTTTGCACAAATCCACGGTCGCTTCGGTATGCCCGTTTCGCTCAAACACGCCGCCCGCCCGCGCGATGAGCGGAAACATGTGTCCAGGGCGACGAAAATCTGCGGGGAGCGATTTTTCGTCTGCAATGGCAAGAGCGGTGGCACTTCGGTCAAACGCGCTAATTCCCGTGCTTGTTGAAACGTGGTCAATCGACACGGTAAACGCGGTTTCGTGATTGTCGGTGTTTTCGGCGCACATCGGCTGTAAATTGAGATTTGACGCAATGGCACGGCTTATTGGCATACAAATCAGTCCTCGCGCGTTTTTTGCCATAAAATTCACGTTTTCCGCCGTGGCAAATTGCGCCGCGCAAATTAAATCGCCTTCGTTTTCCCGCGATTCGTCGTCTGAAACCATGATAATTTTTCCAGAGGCAAGGTCTAAAAGAGCCTGTTCCACAGTGCCGTACTGTACTACCGCCATATTTTTCTCCATCTTTTTTCTTTTTTGTATTTCCACATTTTGCAGAAATCTGAACTCGATTTATCAACTCACAAATTGTGAAAAATCGGAAAATGCTCCAAAAACTCATTTGGGATTTTTGTTTTGTTTGAATCTTCCTTGATTTCTACAAAACGCTCGATGTATTTTCCAACGATGTCGCATTCGATGTTTACGATTTCGCCCGATTTTTTTTCTTTGAGCGCAGTTTGCTCCCAAGTGTGCGGAATCACCGCAAGCAAAAACGTGCCGCCTTCGCCGTTTCGCTCGATTTTGGAAACCGTGAGACTGATTCCGTCAACACAAACCGAGCCTTTTTCCACGATGTACCGCGTGATTTTTTTGTCCGCATTGATTTTTACGAGAATCGAATTTCCTTCTTTTTGAATCGATTTGATTTTTCCCGTTCCGTCTATGTGTCCCGTTACAATATGCCCGCCGAATCGTCCGTTCGCGCTCATTGCGCGTTCAAGGTTTACAAGACTTCCCGATTTTAAGCGTCCAAGCGACGTTCTTCTAAAACTTTCTGGCGTAACGTCTGCAAAAAATCCGTTCGCGTTTTTTTTTGTTACCGTTAAACACGCTCCGTTTACAGAAACGCTTTCTCCAATCAAAAGTTCGTCCAAAAAAGAGCAAGAAATTTCGAGCGAAAAAAAATTCCCAGAACTCAAAATGCTTTTTACCGTGCCGATTTCTTCGATTATTCCCGTGAACACAATTAGCTCCTTTTGGCGCGTTTTATTTTAGAACCGCGTAGCGCAAAAGCACGTCGCTTCCGAAAATTTCGATTTTTGGCTCTGAAAGCTGCACGCAAGAATCGATTTTTTCCGTTCCGATTCCTCTGACGGGTGTAAAAGAAACGGGGGAGACAGTTCCAAATATTTTTGGAGAAACGTAAGCGTGGATTTCGTTTGCGAGGATTTTTGGGAACAGAAAACTCGCCGTGAGCGTGCCGCCACTTTCAACAAGAACCGAGTCGATTCCGCGCTCTCCAAGCGTTTTGAGAATTTCGTCCAAAGAAAGTCGCTCCGCTTGGCTTGAAACCGAAATGATTTCGACTCCAAGCGAGGCGAGGGCATTTTTGCGTCGTTCCTCGGAACTCGAAAGTTCGTTTGCGCAAAAAAGAATTACTGGAATTTCTTTGGCAGTTTTTGCAAGATGTGAAGTTGGCGGAAGCCTTACGTGAGAATCGGGCACGATTCGCACGGGTTGCCGAACGTTTTTGTTGCAAAACCGCGCGTTCAAAAGCGGGTCGTCTTTTATTGCCGTTCCGATTCCCGTCATCACCGCCATAACGTTTGCCCGCGTTTGATGAACGTGCGCTCTTGCTTTTTCGCCCGTAATCCATTTTGACTCGCCACTTGAAGTTGCCGTAAGTCCGTCGGCGGTCATCGCGTATTTCAAAATGACAAAAGGCGTTTTTTTTGTAATAAAATGAAAGAAAATCGGATTGAGCGCGTCACATTCATCTTTGAGAAAATCCGTTTCCACGAGGATTCCATTTTCGCGGAGTTTTTTGATTCCGCCTCCAAAAACGAGCGGATTTGGGTCAAAACTTCCAATTACAACGCGCGAAATCCCCGAATCGATTATTGCGTCCGTGCAAGGCGGTTGCTTTCCCGTGTGGCAGCACGGCTCAAGCGTTACAAAAAGCGTGGCTCCTTTTAAGTCGATGTTGTTTTTTTGCGCATTACAAATCGCGTCGCACTCCGCGTGCTTTTCTCCGAATTTTTTGTGATAGCCTTCTGAAATTATGGTGTTATCTTTTACGATTACCGCGCCCACGAGCGGATTCGGATTTGTCCACCCTTGTCCGCGTTTTGCAAGTTCAATGGCGCGTTTCATAAACGCTTCTTCGATTTTGTTTTCTTTCGATTCCATAAGAATAGTCGGCTGCTCAAAAATGCTCTTTTCAAAACAACCGCCTCTAAAAAGATGCACGTTTTGCCTAAAAATCGTGCGAATTGAAAGAAAAAACGGGCAGCGTTTTCTCTCAATTCTCAATTCAGTTTTATATCAAACTATTCTGAGTGTCAAGAATAAAAGTTATCGTTGATTTTCTTAAAATCCGCTTTATTTTTTTAGCGATTGCAAAAAAAGACAAAATCTGATTTACTTTTTGAGTCAAAAGGGGAGTAGTTTTTGCCTAGAATCAACATACCCGGTGCATAACCTGGTTTTAGGCGTTCGATTTTCGGATGACAAGACCTTTTGCCGATTTTTTGTCGGCAAAAGGTCTTTTTTTATAAAAATGGAGGAGCGTATGGATACGCAGATTTTGGACATTCTTGGACTTTTGGTCTTTGGATTTTTGTTGCTTGTAAAGGGCGCGGATTGGTTTGTGGAGGGCGCGGCAGGAATTGCAGAAAAACTTGGAGTTCCGCAACTCGTTGTGGGACTTACGATTGTGGCAATGGGAACGAGTGCGCCCGAAACGGCAATTTCTCTTACTGCGTCGTTCAAAGAGAGCGCAGACCTTGCGGTTGGAAACATTTTGGGAAGCAACATTTTGAACGTGCTTTTGATTTTGGGCGTAACCGCGCTCATCTATCCGCTTTCCGTGCAAAAATCGACCGTGCGATACGAAATCCCGTTCACGATTTTCATTTCCATTCTTTTTCCGATTTTGGGACTTGGCGCGGGAATCCTTCGTGCGCCTTTTGTAGACGACGGCGTTCTTTCGCGAATTGACGGAATCATTTTGCTCGTTTTTTTCGCGCTCTATCTTGCGTATCTTTTTTGGCTTACCAAAAAGGGCGAGGCGGACGTTGAAACTGTTGGAGATGCAAAATCGAGCGGATGGCTCAAACTTGTTTTTCTTCTTTTGGTGGGACTTTTGGGGATAATTCTTGGCTCAAATTACACGATTCGCTCTGCGACTCGCCTTGCCGAACTTTTTGGAATCTCGGAGCGAATTATCGGCTTAACGGTGGTCGCGCTTGGCACTTCGCTTCCTGAACTCGCCACGTGCGTTGCCGCCGCGCTCAAAAAAAATGCAGACATTGCAATCGGAAATATCGTGGGAAGCAACATTTTCAATATGCTGTTTGTTGGTGGCATTTCCGCGACCGTCAAGGCTGTAAAATATCAAGGCGAATTTTTTGTTGATAGCATTGCCGCAATTTTGACGGTTGTACTTTTGCTTTTGTGCATTGCGCTTGGAAAAAAACGCACGCTTTCTCGCGTTGGCGGGGCTATCATGCTCGCGTCTTACGCTGCGTATTTTGCGATTTTTCTTTTGTAGAATTGATGGCAGCGTTTTTGCATGACGAATAAAAAAACGGACGAGATTTTTCGTCCGTTTTTGATTGAATCTGAAAAAAAATGGCACTTTATACGTCAATCGCAAAAAGCACTCCCACGTCTGGAGATGCCCCCGCAAGTCCGTACCCCGTTACCTCGGCGACTTGCATTGTTGTTTGCAATTTTGATTGAAAATCGGAAATCAGCGCGTCGATTTGCTTTGCGTCGTTTGCTGCGTCCGCTGAAAACGACGATTGTGCTTGCTCAAGTTTTTGCGCTTTCATGGAAGCCAGTTGGTTTATCAACGAATTCAATATTTGTGCTTTGCTCACGGATATGCCTTGTTGGTCGGGTTTTGCCGCTACACCAGAAACGTGGTCGAATTGCGTGTACATCACATTGAACGGTTGCACCGGCACATAGAGTTTCCTGCTTCCAGATATGACAGAATTATATGAAATGGTATTGACTGATAGAATTTCAGACATATTCAGCCTCCTTGCCGTAAATGCTTTCTCTTTTGAATTTATCGGAATGGAGATTGAATTTATTTAGTAAAGTTGGATTTTTTCATTGCATAAATCCAAAAAATCAAGGCAAATAACAAAATATTATACCTGTTTGATAACGGCGTTATTTCCACAAAAATGCTGTTAATTAAATTGTTTTGACCACATTTTCAATCTGTCGTCTATCGTTTGCATTTTTCTTGGAGGTTCGTCTTTTATTGCGTCCGAAAGATATGGAATCAAAACGCGACTTTTGAGACTTTCCCAGCGCGGAGGAAGCGGAAGCGGGGCAAGAATTGCGTTTTCTCCAGGAAGATTTCCGAGTAGATTTTTGTAATGAACGGGAAAATATCGCTCGTTTACAGTGCGAATCGACGAAAATCCGTCGCAAATGCCAAATTTATGAACGCTCAAATTGTGTTCTTTTGTTCTATCCAACAATTCTTTTTGAGTTTTTTCGCTCAAAATCCAACGTAAAAACGTTTTTGCCGCCGTTTTTTCGCGCGTTTTTCTGTAAATACCTGCGGAAGTGATGTCGTCTTCGGCAAAAATTTCGCCTTCGCTTGAAAGCCATCTAAAATCCGCGTCCGCAATTTGCTCCGCCGTGAGCGCGAAAAATTCGTTTGAACGAGAATACGCAAAAAGACACCGCCCAGACATGATTTGTTTGTATGGTGGGGTGTAAAGATATTTAAATGAAAAGTCAGTTTCCGATTCTGACGATGTATTGAATTCTTTTGTCCATTCCCGCATAAAATCAATCGTGTTTTCAAGCGCAGTCAAGTTCCAACCAAACGATTTTCCGATTTCCATAAAATCTGCGCCAGTGATTTTTGCCGCCGTGTACACAAAATCAGCGTTCCAAGATGGTGCAAATCCCATTTTTGAAAAAGTGCCGTTTCCATTTTTTGCGTTAAACGTTCCCGCTGCTTCTTTGATTTCTTCGAGTTCCAGCGAAGATGAATCGGGAATGAACGGTTCATTTTTCTCAGAAAACATTATGAGAGGTAGGTTAAAACTTACAGGAAATAGATATTGTGTGTTATCAATCTGACCATATTGTAAAAGAGATGGATAAAAAACGCTAAAATCGATTTTTTGCGAAGCATTTTTTGTATCCATCAAGGAATTTACTGGCAAAAACGTGCGTTTTGTTAATGAATTCATCAAAAATGAACCTATAACAACATCTGGAGATTTTTCGTCTTTTTGAACTGGAAATGACAGAGCAAGTCGTTCTTTGTATACCAGAACTGCTCGTATCTTTTCCTGAGAATTGTTAAAATGTTCAATATAAGAAGCCATCTCTGCTTTATCTGTCCAAACTATTATTGTATGTGGCTTTGTCTTGCAGGAAAAAAAACACATCGAAAAAACAATGAAAAAAAGAATTTTTGTTTTTATAAAACCTGTAGACGTTTTTTTGAACATTTTTTTTGGAAAAACCTCGTTTTTGCACACTTTTTTTCGGTTAAAATGAATCGGCTGCCTTGTAAATTGCTTGGTAAACGCCTTCAATGTTTTCTTCGTCAATCGAACTAAAAGCCACTCGAAGCGTTTTTTGGTCGATTGCAATCGTTCCGATTCCCCATTGGTCAAGCAATTTGAGCCTGAGCGCTTCTGCGTTAATTCCGTTCAGCCTAAAACTCATAAAATATCCCGAATTGAACGGAAGCGCAGTCAATTTTTCAGATTTGTGCGAATCGACGAACGAGCGGACTTTTTTGTACCGTGCTTCAAGAATTTTTCTTAGAGATTTTTTTTGCTCCTCGATTTTTGGGTCGGAGAGCGCACGGAGCAAAATGCTCTGCGAGGGTGTTGACGCGCAACTTACCGAAGAGCGAATAAGTCCCATCAGTTTTTTTACGAGCGCGTCGTACTGCTCGCTCGTCATTCCTTTTGAACCGAACGTCAAAAATCCCGTTCGAAATCCCCACACAAAATCTTCTTTTGTGGGACCGTCGATTTTGCACGCGAGTATATTTTCGTGCGCATTGCAGAGTTTTGAAAAAAGCGACTCTGGAAAAATGTCGTCTTCGTAATTAAGTCCAAAATACGCATCGTCGTTCCAAACGATGATTTTTGTGCCTTTTTCCGCTTCCGAAATTATGGCGTTTACGATTTCCTCCGCTTCGGATTTTCGTGGAGAATACCCCGACGGATTTTGCGGAAAATTCAAAATCACGCGAACAGAACCGCAGTTTTTTGCGTCGTCGGCGAGGGCTTTTTTGAACGACTCCACGTCGAATCTATCACCGTTGAACATATTGAACGAGTGCAATTCTGCCGCCCGCCGCGATTCTGTAATTAAGGCGTAATTATCCCAACTTGGGTCTGCGGCAAGGAGCGGATGAGAGGAATCCACAAAAAGGTCTGCAAGATAAGAAATACCCGCCGTAAGCCCTGGAACTACAACGGGAAGCGAAATCGAGTTTTCTTTATGACTAAGGCTTGGATTTTTTTTGATGAGGACTTCTTTCCATTTTGAGCGAAGGTCGGGATTTCCAGCCGTGGGCGCATACGTTACGAGTTCCGCTGCCGAAAGGCTTGGCGCATATTGTTTTATAGATTCCAAAATCATCGGCTTTCCATTTTCAAGCGCGGTTCCGATTGTGGCATTTGCATTTTTTCCGCGCTGCTTTGCCTCCGCACTTTGCGCTATGATTCCTTTTGGAAAAAAAATCCGCTTTCCTAAGTCCGACAAAAGGTCGCCTGCAACAGTTCCCGCAAGCGAATCGTTCAATTCTTGTGCTAATGGATTCAACATGATTTTTCTATCTTACCTATTTGCTTTAAGATTTTCAACGTAGAAATGTGAAGCGATTTATGGGACTTTGTATGAAATTGTGCGATTTTTCGCACCCGTTTAATAGAGAATTTGGAGAGTTTTTTGAATCAAAGTCGTTAAATTTATAAAAAACAACTTTTTTATTCAAAAAAAGGTTTCCAAATTGTATTGACATGGTATAATCTTCTGTCAATTCATTTTTTTTCGGGGGAGGGGAGTGCGTATGAGAGTGAGAAATTTCAAAAAAATTGACAGCAACGAAATTAAATTGGGAATGAGATTTTCAGCGCCTGTTTTTTTTGACGATGGAGAAAATATGTTTCTTGCTGAAGAAAAATCGGTCAAGCAATATCATATAATTGCGCTTTCTCGGTGGAAGATTTCTACGCTTTTGACATTTGGACACGTTTTGTCTGATGACGATTTTGAAGAAGCGGAAGAACTTTCAGAATTGAGCGAAATCGAAAACCTTGAAGAACTTGAAGAACTTTCTGCCGAAGAGTTTTCAGACCTTGACGAAGTTGGCGAGTTGGAAGAGGTTGCCTCTGTTTGAAAAAAGAAAAAAATCAACAAAAAAAATTGGAGATAACGGAGAGAATCGAGCGGCGGAGTTCCTCGTTCATTCTGGATTCAAAATAATTTCGCGAAATTGGAGGACGCGAAGCGGGGAAATCGATATAATCGCAGAGAAGGACGATGTTCTTGTTTTTGTGGAAGTAAAAACGCTTCCGAGCGGAAACATAGAAACTCTTTCACACGAATTGAATAGCAGGAAGCAGAAAAGAATTGTCGAAACGGCTCAATTTTTTCTGCTGGATAATCGAAAATATAGTAACAGTAGGCTTCGGTTTGATGTGTTGGTGATAGATATGCCCGGATGCCCATCTGTGTATCATATTCAAGATGCTTTTTCGGAGTTCGTATGACTGCTCAATCAAAACCTGCATCTTCGCCGAGTGGCGGAGGTTTGTCACCGCGTATTTTGGAATTGCGCGAAAAAATTCAAAATCCAGAGTATTTGGATTTTGCGGTTCAGCGGATAGCGCAGGTTTTGAGTCGCAGAATTGTGGAAGATGCAGAGCAACGTCCTGGACGGGGCGGATATGAGTCGAACTGACAGTTATAGTAGTAATCGTCGAAGAAATCGAAGGCGTGGCGAGCGACAAGGAAGAGCGAGAGAATCGCGGGCGGAAGCGCGGTCAAGAGAAAGAAATCGCGAGGCTGACAGAAAGTCGTTTCGCGATTCACGGAAATCGAGTGAGCGGCGCGAAGCGCAACGCGGAATTCAGCGAGAAATCCAGCGGATTTTGCAAAAAGTCGCAACGGAAAACGAGTCTGCGCTCCGTGAGTTTCGGAAAAATGTTTGCGTGTGCGAACTGTGCGGAAAGTCGATTCCTTCGGAAGATATGGATAGTGCGCTTTCAAATCGCGAAACGGGAAATCCCGCGCATTTTGATTGCGTGTTGAATCAAGTGAGCGAGCGAGAACGTCTTGGAAATGGCGAGCGAATCGCGTATATTGGGCAAGGAAAATTTGCGGTTCTTTACTTTGCAAACTCCAACGACCTTCGGAAATTCACGATTCAGCGCACAATCGAATGGGAAAATCGAGAAAAAAGACTCGGTTGGCGAGATGAAATCGCGGAGATTTTTAGCAAAGTTCGCTGATTTTTGCGGACGGTTTGATGTGTGAAAAACCTTGAGGGAATCGGGGTGAGTTTATCTATGGACGGACTTGTGCCGTCCTTTTTTTTCCCTTTACGCAAACAAATATTTTTCAATCATTTCGGGCTTGCGCAATGCCGCGAGCCATGTTTCGGGCATATTCTCAATGCCGTAGAAAATGCCCGCAAGCCCGCCCGTGACTGCGCCGATGGTGTCCGTGTCGTCACCGAGATTCACTGCCGTTTCAAGAGCGTCGCGGAATGATGAGGTTTTAAGCAAGCACCACAATGAGGCTTCCAGCGTGTCCACCACATAGCCCGTCGATTTTATGTCATCAACGGAATAGTCCTCAAGATTTTGTAGGTTTGCAAAAATCGAATACGCCTTCGGAATGTTTGCGTGAATCGCCTCCGAAATTGACTTTCCGTTTTTTAAGTCCAGAGCGATATGAATGTAGATTTTGCACGCCTCGCAAGCGATGGAATGTGCATGTGTTATTGCGGAAACTTGCTCAATCTGCTGGTCGGTGATGTTTTCGACAAACGCGAGCGGAATAATCCGCATGAGCGAGCCGTTGCCGTTCGCATTGAAGTCGTTGATTCCCTTGTTGGCGAGAATTGCATTGAAGCAGGTTCTGCCCACATCAAATGCCTTGCCGTCCTGCGTGTAGTCTCCACGGTCGAGCCACATAACGAAGTTCTTGTGTATGTCTTTCGTGTCGATTTTGTCGCACTGCTTTATGCTGTCGCACAGGGCGAGCGTAAGACTCGTGTCGTCAGTCCATGTTCCCGCTTCTTTGTGGAAAATGTCGCAGTAAAGCATTTCCGTCACTTTGGGATATGAGCCTCGTGGCTTGAATTGAACAGGCGAGCCGAGCGCATCTCCGACTGCCACGCCGTACACCGCATCGCGTAAAGTTTTCATTGATTTTATTCTACCTTCGTTTTGTTCCAAAAACAATGGTAGAATAAAGCGGTAAATCTGCGCATGGCATATTTTGCGGCATGAAGAATTGACGACTAGTTTTTTAACAGATTCGATTTTTCAAGATATGAAAAAAGTTTGGGTACGCCAGACTCGCCCACGAAGATTTTTTTGATTTTGCCGTCTTGCACAATCCAAACTGACGGAATGAGCGGAACGTCGAACTCGTTTTCACGAATGACGAACTGATTTTCTCCAGTCGTTGTTTTGTGGACTAAATCGCGCCAAAACAGAGCGTTCTTTTCGCGGTACAATCTGTAGGAATCCCAATCTGTGTCAAATGTGAGGGCAATTGTAGGCACTGCCGCATTTTGAAGTTTCTGCAAATCTGAGTTGATTTTTTTGCAGTGCGGACACCACGATGCCCAGTTATAAAGAATAAAAGTCCCGTTATTTTGGACGAATTGTGAAAGCGTGCCGCCACCTGATTCAAAAAAGAGCGCGTCTTTATCCCATTGGTCGTACAACTTTTGGGCAAGACTTGCCGTGTACCGCCAGCCTTTCATTTTAGATTTTAGGTTCGAGCCGTTTGGTCCAACAAACATTCCCGCAAAAAAACAAAATGCACAGCAAAATACAACAACCACGATTTTCAATAGAGATTTTTGCATGATTTTTCCTCCTCGCATAAAAAAATGAGCAAGAGCGTTGTATTCAAATAATTCTCTTGCTCATTGCCGTATCTACAAAACGTTAGTTAGGATTGTGGTCGTAGATGTAGCAGTCGTTGTCTGCGAAGCAATAATATCCTTTGCTTCCGTATCTTTGATAGGAAGCAGTAGCGCACGCAGTTTCGCTTGATGCCGAATTGTACGAACCGCCACTTGGACAGCCGTTGTCCTCACTACAGGCGACGAATCCAAAAACGCACACGCTCAAGATTCCTAACGCAAAAATAACCTTTTTCATAAAAAACTCCTTGTTGCAGTAAGCCGCAACTCGCTTTTTTTTAATTACGATGAAGTGGAAATCGCTTCGATATTCTTCAAAAATGTATCCACGATTTTGAGATATTTCGCCGAACCTTCCATACGAATGTCTGGAACATTTCCGCCCTTTGGTCCCTCCGTATGTTTTATATCGCCCCAGTGCAGATTTATTCTTTTCTCGCTCGTTCCAAAAAGCGTCTTCACATAGACGCACGATACTTTTGGAGTGATTACAACATCTTTCGCGGTGAACACAACTTCGCCGTCTTTGAACGCGATGTCGATAGCAAAACGCAATTCCGACGTTACGTCCGACGTTGAAAGTGCTGTGCTGGTGTCAACTACGAATACATTTTTGCAGTCGATTCCGATTCTCGCGTTTTTCTCGGTTGTAAGATTCGCGCTTTGCACTCCGCCCGCGTTGTTCTCCGAAACCCATGCCAAAACGTCTTTGTACAATGTTTCCGCGCTTTTTTGTGATTGAAACGTTTTGCTCACGTCCGCAAGCGAAGCGTTTTCTTGAAACTCCTCCGAATATGGGTCAACGCTTGCGCACGAAGAAAACGCAAATAGCGAAAAAGCGACCGCTCCTGCCAAAAGAATGATTTTGCTCAATTTCATGAAAGATTATCTCCTAAAAATTTTTTTTGCGTTTTTTTCTGAAACGAACATCAGCACGTACACCGTTCCGTCGTCAGAAACGAACCTGTCAACTCGTCGCATTCCTTGAATAACAGAAACGCCTTCGTTCTCTTTGACTCCTCGCTCAAAACGAACGAATTCTACTAGACGCGATTTTGCATCAAGTTCCGCAGCAGTAGTCGAAGTGTGTGCGTCGGCGTACTTCGCACTTCCCCACGAGTAAAAGCCTTTCTCGTCATTGAACCCAGCCCAAAAATCGCTTGGATTTGTGAAACTGCTTTCGACCCAAACGGGAAGCCCGTCGTCTCTGTATTTTTGTTTACCCGACCTTTCGACGCTGGCGCATGAAAAGAGAAGAAACGACAAGGCAATCAGTGCGAATATGCGCATTTTGCTATTCCGCAGAAGTTGTCGATTCGTTTTCTTCTGAAAGCGAGTTGATGTATTTATCAACAACCTTCTTTGCAAATTCGCTGTTTGCGGGGAGAGCCTTTTTGATTTCGGCATCAGGCACGAACATTAAGACATATACCGTTCCGTCCTCGCCAATAAAGCGGTCAGCGCGGAGAATTCCAGAAATTTTCACGCTTGCCACCGCAGACTGAAAGTCCTTTAATTCCTTTTGAGCCTCGCCGTCAGCACCTGCTGCTTCCGATTCTTGCTGCGCAATCGCGTTGATTTCCTGCTTTACATAGAATGCTATCTGCGCTTTTCCGTCCAAGTCCGCTGCCGTCGTTGATGATTTCACATCGCCATATTTTGCTTCTCCAGACGCAAAATATCCCGCCTCATCAATCGGTCCTTTCCAGTAGTATCCGCCTTTGTTCCAGCCACTTTTGAACTGTTGCCCAACCCAAACAGGACGGTTCAGTTCCTGATTTTGCTGATATGCCGACGTATCACGCGCGTCGCCAGTTGCTTTTGTGCTTCCGCACCCGACCAACGCACTCGCCAAAACAACGGCAAGTGCCATTCCAATGATTTTCTTCATAAAAATCCTCCAAAAAAATGTATTTGCCCCTCAAAAACATTTTTGAACGGGCATATTTTCATGCTCCCGTTTGAGAGCGCGAAGCCTATTTTACAGCCCCCATAACGCCTACAACTGCGCCGCCAACCCAGGTTGCCACGGAAACAGGAATCGTAACGGCTGTTCCAATCATTCCTGCAACGGCAGCGGTGGAAGCGGCATCTGCTGCTGCCGAGCGACTGACTTCCATCGTGTTGTTAAGTTCTTGATGCTCAATCGGCGTGATGATTTCTCCGTCCTCCACGGAAAGCACCGTTATGTCTCTGTCATATTTGTCAACCACGATTGTGTTGTTCGTAAATGGCAAATGGTATTCAGGATAATATTGGATTTTGTTCGCTTCTCGTGCCACCACCGCTTTTTCCTTTGCCTTTTTGTAACTAGGCATATACCAGAGTTTTCCGTTTGCCTTTCCTGTTGTGGCGTTGTAGCCACCGCCAAAGTTTATAAGGGCATAGCCTGCGCATTTAATCAAGTTCCAGGCGGTAACGCCCGCAATAACAAACGGCTTTCCCACAATCGAATAAAAAATGTACTTTCCGTTTGGCGTGCTGTTTACAACGACTTTTTCGCATTCTGTAACCGTGCGAAAATGTTCCGAATCTGAGTTCGCTAACGCATTTTTTTCCTCTCCATTTATGACTTGGAGCATCGAACCCAAATTATTGTTGAACGCTTCTTCCCACTCGTCATTAAACTTGTCGCCTTTTGCCTTTACTTCTCTACCCGACTGGTCATTTTGTGAAACGAGATTTCCGTTTTTTGTCTTCACTTCTTTCTTTCCGAGTTCGGTCGTGCTGTAAGTATTGCTCGCCTTGTCGTAAACGTACTCCATCAAAGTGAATGTGATTTTTCCGCTGTTGCCCTGCGATTCCTTTTGCGCAACGAACGAAGTCATCCACGCCTTCTCGTCTTCTTCTTTCCAGGACAAAGAAGAATACACGTCGGAAAGGTCGTAGAATTGCTTGGACGACTCCTCTTTGACATTTCCGTCGAGCGTGAGAGTTTGCGTTTCTGCAACAAGAACCTCGTCTTGATACAAGCGGTTTGTGGTCTTAACGTACTCGCGGGTACTCATGCAAGAGCAAAGCGAAACCGACAGAACAAAAATCCACACGGCAGCGTTTTTCGCGGTAAATAGCGTTTTCATTTGTATCCTCCTAGTTTAACGAGCTTTCCACAAAAGCCCTAAATTTCTTTGGCACGGCATTCGGTGGAACGACTGACGCATTTGAAGATTTTTTCGATTCCGACTCCGAAGCTGCCTCCGCGTTCGACGAAGTGCTTTCTTTTGGAGCGGAGTTTTCTGGAGTTTTTGGCGTAGAATCTTGTGGCGTAGAAGCAATCGGATTTTGTTGCGCGGGCGGTGCAGAGTTATTCGATTCCCACACCGTAATAACGAGGTCATGGCTGCTTATCTTTTCTGAATGGCGGTAGTCCTTTCCGTCAAGTGCGACCACTTTTATGTAGCGAAAACTGCTGAACGGCACACCGCCTGACGCAAATTCTTCTCCGTCAGAATCCTTTGCGCCCTTTATGATAATCAAATTGCAAAAATTACCGCGTTCAGATTCGCTGTTGTAGCCGTAAATCTTAAACGCTGCCGCCGAGCGTAGCGTTGCCCCGCCTGCAATTTTTACTTGGTCTTTGAATTTTCCAGAAACCGTCGTTGCATCAATCTCAAAGGAGTGCGATTCGTCGAGTTCCACATCGTCTTGCAGGTACAGAAATAAGTCGTTGTTATTTTTGACCATTTCGACTCTAAACTGTACGCCCGCAGTCGATGTCAGCGCAAAATATTCATAGTTTTTGAGACGACCTGCACTCAAATTTTTACGCACGGTACATTCGTCGCCAAATCCTTTTAACTTTCCCGTGCCTAATTCAATCCATTTGTTTTCTTTGGCGTTCCACGCATTCACCGTTACGGAAAAGTTTGATGCCGACGAAATATTCCTGAGTTTTACGTTATCATTTAATTTTCCAGAAACCACCGTCGTGTCGATGACTTGAACCGCTGAGTCAGTAAACGCAGGCACTTCGGAAAAAACGTTGCCCGCCACGGCAATCGTGGCAAGTAGTATACAGATAAATCGTTTTGACAAATTTCTCATTCCTCTCTGTCCTTTATAAAATCCATTCCCGTGTTTTCAAAAACAAAGTCAGTATACAAAAAAAAAGTAGTTTAACAACTAGCGTCTTAAAAAAATCGCACTCAAATGTAAAATTGTTTCAGCGTTTTTGACTGATAGTGATATACATTTTACTATTAGTCAAAATTTCGTTTGCGCAAAGTGATAGTCTTTTGAATATGGCGAAAATTCAGACCGTGTTGGGAAACAACATCAGAAGATTGCGGAATAAGAACTGTTGGTCTCAGATTTTTCTTGCGGACAGACTCAACGTGTCGGTTTCGTTTATCTCGGTAGTGGAGTCAGGGCAGCGGGGAGTTTCGCTTTCGCTTATAGAGAACATAGCCTCGGTATTTGGCGTTTCCGTTCCGTATTTATTCACTGACCACGAAAGCGAAAATCCGCCATCATGCTCAAAATTCGAGACGGAGATTTTCAAAGAAGAATTAAAGGAAGGCATCTCGAATTTTATAGAAGATTTTTTCAAGAAGAAAAAAGAAAAAAGCCCGCGTTATGAAGTATGAATTCAAAACTCTGTATTAAATTCGGCACATGCGTATGCATTGTGAAAGTGTATGCTTTCTTCTGTCTCGGCTTCGACGGTGAACCATTTGAAATCCATTTTTTTTAAGCCCAGGTAGACTTCGCGAACGACATCTTCCACGAAGCGCGGGTTGTCGTAGGCGTGTTCCGTGACGAATTTTTCGTCCTGCCGTTTGAGAACTGAGTAAAGTGGCGTTGACGCGCACCTTTCAATCATTTCGATGACATCTTCAATCCAGAAGAATTTTGAGTAAAGCACCTTGACCTTCACAAACCCGCGCTGATTGTGCGCCCCGTACTCGGAAATCGCCTTTGAGCAGGGGCAAAGCGTGGCAATCGGCACTTTGATTGAGATGAAAAATCGGGAGATAGATTTCTCGACTTGCTTTCGCTCGCTTGGAATGGCAGAACGGGGGCGTTGCGGGGAACTCCCCGCAGAGGGGGTAGCGGAAGACTGCGAAGCAGGCTGAAGCGAGGGGGAGACTTCCCCCTTTAAATTGCTCACTTCTAACTGCTCACTGCTCACTTTCACCTCGCCCTCATAAGAACACTGATATTCCATAAGCCCTGCACTTTTTGTGACTGGCGCGGATTTTTCGATGAAATACGGAAAAGTGATTCTGCCGAACGCACGCTCTGCGTCGAGTTTTGCGCGGATTTCCTCGAGCATTTCGAGAAAATTGTTCATCGAGATGTCGTTGTGATGTTTATGGAACACCTCAATGAATCGGCTCATGTGCGTTCCCTTGAAATTGTGCGGCAGGTTGACGAAAAGGTTGACCGTGCCCGTGGTGTTCTGCGTTTTGCGGCTTTTGTCGAGAACCTGAATCGGATATTTTACATTTTTGACCCCGACTTTCTGAAGCGGAACGGAGCGCGTGTCGGGAGTGGATTGGATGTCTAGCATTTTTGCGTGTTTTCCGCCTTGTATTCTCTGCATTTTTCTTCGAGTACTGTAAAGTCGCAACAAAATTTTATGACTTTTTTTGTTTTTATCTGCTTTTCATACAATTTTGATGCTTTTTGAATTATCGCTGGTAGAATTTTTACGCAGAATGAGAATTCTTTGTTCATAAGATTTTTGTAATTTCGCACTTCAATACTATCGGTCGTCTGGATGGTCAAATCGACTTTTGTATACAGCCCGTCTTTTATGGGGAGCATTTTCTTCAAATCGATGGCGGAAAGTATATGTTTCACAGAACCATCTTCATTTTCTTTACAAATTGCCTTTTTCGAAACAGAGGACTTGTCACAGTTCTCATATATCAAGAATCTGTCCGACTCGACATTTTTCCATGTCTTGTGCTTTTCTTTTGCCGATGAAAGCGGAATAACATACTGATTTTTATCTTCAGTTATCAGAATTCCGAGATATGGCTTGTTCTCATATCCAAGGGGCTTGTAATACACTTCTGAACAATATTCGTACAAATATTTCAGATAATCCTGATTTATGTTTATGAATGTGAGTTTGTCTTTCAAAGAAAACATCTTTCCGCCCAAAAATAAGACCGCCTGCTTCAACGAGGGCGGTCTTTCTTAAAGTTCATCTCTTTACGGATTGAAACCGCAGGTTAATGGAGACCTTCTGAAAATAATATAATAGTAAACAAGTCTGCTGTCAAGAAAAAATTTTTCAGCGACATGTAGCGGCACAACGAATTCGCTTTACTTCGCCCTATTTTCCGCCGCCTCCAATGTGTTGTACATCAACATCGCAATCGTCATCGGACCCACTCCGCCGGGGACGGGCGTAATGTAGCTCGCTTTTTCTTTAATCTCCTCAAAATCGCAGTCACCGATGAGGCGGAAGCCGCTTTTTTTGGTGCTGTCGGGGATTCGGTTCACGCCCACATCGATTACGACCGCGCTGTCTTTTACCATGTCGGCTGTGACGGTGTGCGGATGTCCGCTTGCGGCAATCAAAATATCAGCCTGCCGCGTGATTTCTGCCATATTCTTGGTTCCCGTGTGGCAAATCGTGACGGTGCAGTTCGTTTCTTTTCGGGCAAGAAGGAGCGAGACCGGCTTTCCGACGATGTTGCTCCGCCCAATGACCACGGCGTGCTTTCCGCTCGTCTCGATTCCCATTTTTTCGAGCAAAAC
>ERZ842401.2340-NODE-2340-length-25427-cov-25.120881_pt1 | contig 25427 bp, 14 predicted proteins | sample MGYA00521270_ERZ842401 | MGnify/ENA primary metagenome ERZ842401 (study PRJEB31892, sample SAMEA3878208) | bioreactor metagenome | biome: Moose rumen | place: Sweden | collected 2011-10 | study: EMG produced TPA metagenomics assembly of the PRJEB12797 data set... | reverse complement strand
TGGGTGGGTGGCTGCCCGCCCGGGGGATTTTTTCCAACGGGATCTGGAACATGCCTGAATTCCCTCAGCCCTTCAGCATACTCCAGGATCTTGAGCCGCAGGATCTCCTCCGGACAGTTGCCATCCCTGTGATCCCTGACAAAAGCGTCCAGCGCCAGGCGCTGCAGATGCAGCCGAGTTACCGGAGCAATCCCGGAGAGTACGTAGGAATCACCTTTCCGGAGAAAAACCTTCCTCAGTTCCTCACTGTCAAACAGGAAACTGTCGGTCAGTAGCAGCACATCACAATTCAGTTCATCACGGCTCTCGGAGTTTGAATACTCACTGTACTTCTTCTTCAGTTCATATAACTGCTCGGCACTCAGTTTCTCGCTTCTGAATGAAGAGGGAATTTCGACGTAAGAAAGGCGCAGCCACCTAACCAGGGATCTTTTCTCATCCTTATGATCCAATGCTGATTTTGCATCCGACCTGGTCTTACTTACAGGCTGTGGCAACAATGGCATGTGTTTCCGAAACTCCCCTAATGCTACACCGTTTCAGACCAGGCGATCGGTTTCAGACCCGGTAATCGGTTTCATCCTGCACTCCGCTGGCCAGATCCGGTTCTGCACCGAGATAGCACTACCCCGGACTTAGCCGGTTCAGACAGATCATCCAACACCGTGAAAAGCCCGGCACAAGCGCCCCAAGTTCCAGTTCTTTCAGTCACCCGTTTCCGCCTTTCCAGGCTGTCGGCATCTCAGAACTTTCCCACTCCTGCCGTGTCCACTTCAGTCCAGTTCAGGCAGCAGTTTCCGGTTCAGGTGATGAAGCCGGCTCTCTTTCCGGCTCCTTTTCTGATGACTCCCCATTCCTGTTTCCGGGCTCTGAACCCTGGGCAGCCTCGGTCTCAGTCTCAGTCTCAGACTCAGGTTCAGACTTAGACTCAGCCTCATATTCAGACTCGGTCTCTGGCTCTGGCATGATCCTGAGATAAACAGGTTCAGACTCCCCACTCCTGAGCAGTTTCAGCCCTCCCGCCATGAGATCCAGACAGATGGTAAAGCTCTGCACGACGCCCCTGTCCTGCCAGAGAAGGATCATGGCATTACGGCGGGATTTCTGGGTCATAATATGCACCGATCCCAGATTCAGCCGCATGGCAGGAGTCAGTTCCAGGATCACACGGGCCACCGGGCTGGCAAACACCTGCTTCACCAGTTCTTCCAGAACTTTCCGGATGACGTCCTCACCGGCGCTGCCCCATACCCTTCTGATGATGCATTCCAACAGGTGACAGGCATAGGTTTTTACAAGGCAGGGATAAAACTCATGACCAGTGGGAATATACGTACTGCTGCTGCCCCGGGCCAGGAACACACAGTAAAAGTTCAGCAGGAAACGTGAATAGACATGATCCAGTCTCCTAAGTCCATGCTGAGCCCCGGTCACCGGTGACATAGATTCAGTGATCCTTTTCTTGTAAAAAGGCAGATCAAACAGGCAGTCCGGCTCTATCCCCTCCCCGTTGCTGGTGTCCCATAAAGAAGCAACCAGATCCTCCCGGGTAAAAAACGGCGAAGCCGCAGCACCGCCCAGAAAAAGCATAACCGCCGTCAGCACATCACGGAATGAAAGAGTCGCCGCCAGACCTTTGTCTTTATCCTTCCCACCACCCAGATCTTGAGTAAGTTCATCGTAATACTGGCAGTTAGTCCAATAGAGCGGCAGATCCAGGAAATCCTCCCGGCTCAATCCTGCCGAGACCATGATGGCCTGACAGCATGATTTCACCAGTCCTGCCGCCTTGGAAAGATCCCGGTCGGCATCACCCAGGTACCTCCTTAGAATATAAAAAAACTGCTGGCACCGGAGCAGAAATACAAACTGAAACCGACGCGGCATATCAGAAGGTGGAGTGTCCCCATCAGACTCCGGAGGAAACTGCGAGTTCAGACTCGACGACAAAGCCGCAATGCGCTCAGAAGTGATTTCATCTTCCCTGCCCCGCAATTCCCGGGAAAACAGCCACGCAAATACCGCTAGGATGTTACTACTGTCCGGGAGACCTTTTTGGAGGAATTCCAACAGAATGCGGCTCTTTCCAACAACCAAGTCCTTATTTGTATTTGCGAAGGTATCCCTAAGCAGTGAGGCTAACTTTTTTTCACCGCAAAGTTTGAACAGGAGTTTGCAGATCAGCCGCGACTTTTCAGAACCAGTTACCGGGTTCTCTCCATCACCGTAACGGCTCCCGCTCCTGTTCTCAGGGTCAGTCTCTGGAACATGCTCAGCCGCCTTACGATCCCGGATGGGACTTCCCGACTCAGTTCCCCTGTTCAGAAGATCCTCAAGCTCCTTCCTTACAAACTGAACAGCAATCTTCCTGAGATTTCCCCTGAACTGGCTCTCCTTTCGGCGCTGATATGTTTGAATGCTGTACCGCTCATACATTCCGCCCGTTTGTTCCCCGGAATGGCGGATCTCCTGGGCACTATCTCCTGCGGCTCCAGTCTCATCGCCACCGCCGGCACCGGCATCAGCATCAGTTCCATCCTGCTCAGCCCTGGCGTCAGAAACCTGAACTGCAGTTTCCGGACCGGGGTCCTGCTCAGATGCTGTCAGACCGGATACTTCCTTTCCCAGCTCCCGCTTCTCCTGCAGAAGTTCCTCGTACCGGCTCTTCCAGTCGGCCACATCCATGGTGTTGAGATCGGAAAGCCGGTCGTAGTCCTTGGCCCGTTCATAATCAGCATCAGACAGGCTTTCCACCACATGCACAGCCAGATCGAAACTCCGCTTCAGGAGTTGCTCCTGGTTTTCCTGTGACTTTATCTTGATCCGCACCAGGCTTGCCTTTGACGGCTTCAGGATCCGGTCAAGGCAGAGCAAAGACAACTGGGCATTGGGATCATTCCTGGACACGCCTCCGTCTGCAGGCGGGATCATCCCCACCCGGCTGATCCTGCCAGGTGCAGATCCGGCACTCTCTACAGAGGTTTCCAAACTGCTCATTCTTTCCCAAAGCCTGCGGTCTGCAGATCTAATCCAACTCTCTCCGGAAGACAATGTCCGTCACTGGAAAGCACGCCACCGTCCTCAAGACATCATTTTTTCTGAGAATTCTTCACCTCGGATCATCAGACCTGTCCGACAGGCAGGAAGCTCCAAAACCGCCTCAGTCCTTGTTGTACTCTGCCAGTTTATCCACGGCAGCGGAAAGGTTCTCAACTGCAGTTCTGATGGTCTTGTCATAAGCCGCGGCCCAGTTCTCAGCATAATTCCGGTTCATCTTCAGCACATCATCCACTGTGCGGGCAATCTCAGGAGAAAATTTCCGCATGGATTCCACCCCGGAGCTGATCTGGTTCCCCACCCGCTCAAGTTCACTGGCCGAATCGCAGAAAGTCTTGCAGGAACTGGAGAAGGCTGCCAGACCGTTGGACAGGAGCTGGACGTTCTCCCGCATCCGGGAAAGCGTCTCCCGGTTCACCTCATCAGAAGCGGTGATCCTCCGGCCCTGCTCATCCAGACGGGCAGCCAGTTCATCAATATGCCCCACCATAGCAGTGACTTTTTCGGCAGCCTCATCCCACCTGGACAGGATCCCGCTTGAGTCCCCGGCAAGGCGGTCAACTTCTTTCACCACCGCCTGGTGCACACCCTTCAGCCCCTCAGCGATGTCTGCATACTTGTTGCCGATAATGGAGGTGGCCTCCCGGGTGGAGCGCACATACTCACTGCCCGCCAGCCTGATGCTCTCGGTCTGGCCTTCAATCACATGGCTTATCTCATCCCTGAGTTTGTCCAGAGTCTGCCGGATCACAGCGGCCGTGCGGTCATCCTGCACTTTGAGATAACCGGAGATCTGATCGGCAATGCTCTTTGCCGTCTGTTCTGATGTGCGCTCGATAGTCTCAACCAGGGACTCATTCATCCGCTCAATGCAGGACTGCACCGAATCAGACTCAATCACGCCGTCCAGGGAGGACAGTCCGTTCTCCGGGGAAATGTTGGGAGGATAGCTCTCATCAATGGCGTTACAGAGACTCCGGATCCCATCCCGGTACTTGCTAAAGACATGCTTAAGATAGATGCTTGCGAAAATACTGGCGGTGACACCGCAAATGGAGGTGATAAAGGCAGTGCTAGCTGCGGACATGAAAGCCTGCACACGATCATCACTGAGCAGTGATGTTGCTGATGTCACGGTGCTGCCTTCTGCCCTGGCAAGGCGGATCAGGGCCATGAGCAAACCGGTAAAGGTTCCCAGAACCCCAAGACCGGTGAGAACCGAAGGCGCCAAGGACGAGCCGTAAAACAGTTCTGGCGCCAGAGTGTCCTCGCAGAAGACATCCTCAGCCTGGCGGCGGTTGCAGTAAAGATATAGGTCGTCAGATTTTCTCCGGTACCGCAACAGACCGTTGTTGAACAGGATTGCCGCATGGCGGATCTGGGAATCCTGGCTTTTCCTAAGCTCATTAAGAAACATGTCAGTGACTGCCACTGTACTGAGATTCCGGCCATCATAGAGCTCCTTGGTGTCAACCAGGAATTTAAGACGCCGGGAGCACGCATTCCCGGACCGGTGTGCTGTGCAAAAAATAATTCCCAGAACAATCACAATGACGACAACGAAGGCAATGGTGACAGCCATGCCAACAGGATCGGCCGATCCGAACAATCTGTTCCAGAGTTTCACCAGGCTATCTAACAGAGTGCTCATACTCCCCCAAACAAGATCCAGACAACGAACAGCGCTGCCGCCACAACCAGGAACACATAAAACAGATAACTAAGGAAGATCCTGGAAGCTACAGGAGGTTGGCAGTTCTCCCGGGGGGCATTCTCCGGAAGAGCCAGGCGGGGATCATCCTCCAGCGCCCGGAAAGCACCGGCATTCCTACCCCTATTCCCGGATCCGCTGCGGCCTCCGGATCGGGAAGTACCCCAGTCCCTTCCGGAACCGGCACCACTTCCCTGAGGATACCCATCCCCTGTTCCCCTTCCTGAACCATAAGCGTTCTCAGCATCGGCATCCCCATCAGTCCCGGACGGCACCTGCCCCGGCATGTTGGCACCGGAATTCCCAGGATCTCCCGGAGTTCCAGCACTCCTTGCCTCCCCGGCATTTCCGGAAGTTTCCCCTTCACCCCGGTATTTCCCGGCTCCGTCAGCACTCCTGTCACCGGCGGGATCTCCGGACCTGTTCCCAGCCAGATCAGCAGAATGTCCGATTTCCGGAACCGGCTCAGTTTCTGAGGAAGACGAAGACGGCGGAGAGGCGGGCTCAGCAAAACTCTCCGGCAGAAGCGTCACCTCCTCCGGATCTCCGCTCCGGGAAAAAGCCATCTTCCCCGGATCCGCCTCCGATCCTGCCATGATCCCGGAACCTATCCCGGAACCCGAACCAAGCCCCGCCCCGGCATCCGCACCCGATGCCGTTCCGGAGACGCCGCCACTGCCTGAGCCGCTGCGGAACCTGAGCCTTGCAATGGTGTATCTCCGATCAGGCGCCCGGGAGCAGGGCACATGCCGGACACTGGAGATGATCAGGGGCACCGGCTGCTCCTCTCCGTCCAGGAACACCTTCATCTGGAAGGGCTCAAACTTCCGGTTGGCGGTGAGCCAGTTCAGCAGTTCATGGGAGAACTGCATGGTCATCTTTGCGGTGATCTTCCGCTCCGGATATTCCGGCAGGATCTGCCACCGGAAGGGCTCACTCACCAGAACGCCTCCGTCCCCCAGAAACTTCTCATTCCGTCCCATGATGGTGACATCCAGACGGGAATAACTCAGGGTGCCGAAATCCAGGCTGAAGTGATCCTCCCGGAAACTCTGGTGTCTGAAACTGTTTGCTGCTGCCATGCTGCCATCAGCTCCTGCTGACATAAAAACCGCCCGTTCCCGGATCCCGGAGCTCCCAAACAGACGGATGACAATGTTGATGGATCAAAGTTCCCCAGTCAGGGCGGAAAAATGAGGCTTAACCGCCCTGAAGCAGATCTGGTGCCGGCAAGTTCAAAGCTTCAGCCAACCGGACGCACCCCGGCTCCTACCGGCCCAGGAAGGTGTCGATGAGGATCAAAATATCGTAGCCCCATTTGTTCTTCACGGCGATCCAGACCACCACACCCAGAAGGAAGATCACCAGAAGCCCCAGGACAAGCAGGCCAACGAGGATCTCCCCGGGCATGGCGCTCAGCAGAATGTCCACGTCGCTCATGCATCCCCCAGATCTCAGCCCTTCAACCCTCAGGCATCAGCCCTGACCGGAGTGCCACCCCAGCACATCACCATCAGTCCGTCCTCACTCCGCCCGCTGCTGGAGATCGGTGAAGGAGTTCACCAGCTGCCTCAGGCGATCGTTCTGCCCGGGGGTAAGCTCATGATCCTGATCAGATCCGGCATTGACCTCAGTAACCACTTCCTTGAACACCGGGAACCACTTCATGAACAGTGTCCGGGAGTCATCGGACACGTTCTGCTCCAGCTTGGGATTGCCAAACTTGTCCAGGGGCGCCTCGGGCTGCCGGGGAAGTTTGTCGCCGCAGGAGAACACGAAGTCTGAGATCAGGGCCGCCACGGCCATCTGGATCACCTGGGCCGCATGCTCCCTCCGATCAGTGCGGCGCTCAATAAGCTCCACCTGGCTGATGAGTTTCTCCCGGAGCCCGGCCTGCCGGGAATAGGTGATGATCTCCGCAGCCATGAGATCCAGGATCCGGGGATCAAACCGGGGCAGCAGTTTCCTTGCCCTAATGGATCCGGGGAGTTCCCGGAGCCACCGGCACCAGCTCTCATAAATCCGGTCACCAGGGGAGACTTTGGTGGCCTGGACCGGTGCCGTCTGACCGTCCCCGTCAGAAGCCTCCTCGGCAGGCGCCGCACTGGCAGGAGTGACAAAGGCGTCCATGTCAAAATCAAAGTCATCCAGTTCCTCATCGGTGAGGTTCATAGCCAAGGAGGAACTGTCCGGGAACATGCCCAGATCACCATTGTCCCGATCATAGGATGATGGAGGAGTAAGGGACGCTCCGCCGGAGCCGCCGTCCTTCCTGCTGATCTTTCCCTTTCCCTGGCTCTTTCCCTTGCCGCCGCCACTGCTGCCATAGCCACTGTCAGCGCCACCGCTGGCCACTCCAGATCCGTCGGCTCCGCTGTCCCCGAAGGTCCCTGCACCCCCGCTGCCCCCGGGGGCGGACTCCCGATCCATGTGGTACTTCCGCAGATCGTTGGCGCTCATGGCGTTGTCATAGGCGTTGCGGATGAAGCTCTGATCCGGGGTGAAGAGGGACAGGATATCCCCCAGCTCCTCGGTGTAGAGCTGGTTGGCCTTGAAATAGTTGAACAAGGCGATGGCGGTGCGCTTCTGCTTCTTCTGGCGCATGGCGTCATCATCCGACTCCACCCATTTCCCGATGCGCCGGAGGATCTCCTCAATGCCCGATCGGAGGCCCCGGCGGACGGCGCTGAGCTTCAGGGAGTCCATGTCCACCTCTTCCACCAGGCGCCCGGCCCGGTTGAGGCCCCCGTCATTGGGGCTGATCATGGCGTCCCACGCCTCCGCCGGCTCCCGGACATAGCGGTTCACGTCATCATCCCGGATGAAGCGGCTGCGCATACTGTCAATGAGATCTTTGTACTGGGAGGCGATCCCCTTCTCAATCAGCCCCCGCTCCACGGTGCTGTCCTTCCGCTTCTCCATGAAGGCACAGTCGCTGGTGCCGGGCTTCCTGACCAGGATGATGTTCCTAAAGGGCTGTGGCCGATCCCGGGAGCCGTCCCAGTTCCGGAACCACTCCTCGGATTCAAAGCGCTCCAGCACCGTCTGGTGCAGGAGTCCCGACCGGCCGTACTCCAGAGCATCCTTGTCCAGATCGCTGGAGATCCGCTTGTCAAACTTGGTCAGAGCCCAGAAGAAGCCGGATTTCCGCCGGGAGCGCTCCTGGGGATCACTGCCCTGGGTCCGGCTGATCCAGGAGGAGATCACCTTCCGGATATCCGTGTTCTCCACCTGGGCATCGGCGCTGGTGCACACAATAAGGGCATTCATCAGGTAGCCGTCGGTGTACTTCTGGAAGAGATAGGACACCTTGCCCCGGAGAAAGAACTGCATGACATCAGCCCTGGCCCCGGTCTCATCCTCCCTTCCAGAGGCGTCCCTTCCGGTGGAGCCCATTCCAGAGGAGCCCCTCCCGGAGGCCCCACGCCCGGAGGTGCCCCTCCCGGAAGTTCCCCGTCCCCCCGGGGACACCATCCCGGGATCGGCGGCCAGGCGGCTCCGGTACCCCGGGAAATCCAGGAGATCCACATGGCTGATCATGGGGATCCGGGGGTTCCGGACGGGGATCACCACCTCCGCAGTGAGGGCGGCCAGGATCCCTGGGTTGATGCTCTGGATCCTTCCGCTCTCCCCCCGGATCTTCACATCCAGGGGGCACTCGGGATCAAAGACCAGGTTCAAAGCGTCCACATTGATGATGGAGCGGGACTGCTCCTGGGGCCGGATCAGGGCGTTCTCCGAGGCGGCAAAGGTGCCCGTCCCCAGCTCGGCAATTTTTCCGGCCAGTTTCCGGAAGAGTTCCGTGAAGGGCTCCAGGCAGTTCCAGAGAATGGCGTAATAGCCGGCACGGTGCTCCAGATCCATGCCCGAGACCACGGACTCCCCGTGATCCCAGAACTCCTCCCCCAGGATCTCATGGAGATAGGGATGCTCCGCCTTCACATAGCGGGAGACCGCGGCGATCTCGCTGCGGATCCGGTCCCGATCCGGGCCCTCCACCGTCTCCTTCCCGGTGGCGGCAAGGCGGAACTCCTGAAAGCGCTGACGGCACAGATCCCGCTCCTTCCAGATCTCCGACTGGCTGTCCTTGAAGTCGCTGAAGTAGGAGTTCACCAGGATCATCACCAGATCCCCCTCGGACAGGAGCTCCAGGCGCACCGGGAAATCCCGGCTCTGGCTGCCGAAGCGGCTGTCGGAGGTGAAGCGGGTCACCAGGCCCGTGGACTCCTTGCCAGATCCCTGGGGGTTGATCTCCCGGATGAAGTCCCGATCCTGCCCTCCAATCATGGCATGGAGCTTGTTGTCCTCTGAGGAGGCGAAGGCGGACACCAGGTAGGACTTGCCCACCTGGGAGGGGCCGAAGATCCCGATCCCGGGATTGGCCCGGCAGGCCCGGAGCATCACCTGGCTGCTGCGGATCCCCTCCCGGAGCACATTGCGGGTTTCCGGCAGTTCCCCCGCCACCCGGCGGCTGGTGCCGGCGGCGTCCTCCAGCCAGTCCCCGGTCTCCCGGACCAGATCCTGGAACTGCTCCCAGGATCCCATCAGACGCGCAAACTCACTGTTCATTTTCACTCATCCTTCACACATCCGCTGTCCAGCCAGTAAACCGCCGCACCGTCCGCCCGGAAGGGCATGGTGCACAGCTTCAGGAACACATTCCTCCCGGGATCCTCCGGATCTGAACTGACCTCCAGCTCCCGGCTGCCGGCCCGGGCGGTGCCCTGAAGCACCAGGCTGTCCCTGAGATACCGATCCCCCTGGCCCCGGGCGTCGTCATTCTCCTTCCGGGCCAGGGTGAGCTCCAGGTAGCCGTTGCTGACCTCGTTGATGTTCCGGGCCAGTTCATCGGACAGGATGATCTTGTACAGGGGGCTGGCGGGCCAGCGCTCCACAGGCATGGATCGGTAGCCCAGGGTGATCCGCCCGGGGATCCGGAACTTCTCCCGGAACACATAGGAGGGGCTGTCCAGATCCACCTCCCGGTAGTAGACATCCCCCTCGGCGATGGTGCTGCCCCCGGAGTCCAGCTTGCCGATGTAATGCACGGAGGACTTCAGCTTCACATTGTCCCCCAGCTTGATGTAGAAGTTCTCCACCTTCCCCAGGTTGCAGGACAGCAGCATCAGGGCCCCCATGGCCACGGCGGTCTTGGGATCCTCAATGCGCCCGGAGACGGCATAGGGATACCAGGCGCCCATGGTCAGATCCGAAAGCCGGACAATGCGCTCCGGGGCGATCATCAGCCGGTTCCGGAAGGCGGACAGGATCCCGGGCAGTTTGGAGAGCCGGCCGGACAGCAGCACCACGTCGCACCGGCTGCGGTTGATGATCTCGGTGATATAACGGATCACCCGGCAGCACAGATCATAGCGATTGCAGGTGACAAAGGCGGTGTGGATGGACACGAAGTCGGCCTGCAGAGGCACCTGCATCACGTCAAAGGAGTCCTTCCCGGACAGGTTCCTGAAGCCCGAGTTGATGTAGGCCAGCACCTGGGGGGTCACCTCATGGCACTCGGCGGAGAAAGGCGGGCGCAGGATCTCGGCAAAGGTGCGGCCGCTGGGATCCTGGAAGGCGTCGGTGCCGTAGTCCTGGTAGGCCCGGATCAGGGCCAGGGCCAGAGGATAGAAGAGCTGCAGTGTCAGGTGCTTCTTGAAGGTCTGGGCCTGGATGGTCTTGTCCCGGGAATGAACTCCCAGCCGATCCAGGAGCAGATCATTCACCGCTCCCTCCGGCAGCCCCAGCTCCCGGCAGCAGTAGGCGCTGATGGAGGGCAGGACAAACTCCCGCACCAGCTCCAGCAGCAGATCGTCCCCGGCAATGCGGAAGCTCTCGGTGAAGCGCTGCTCCGGCCGGAAGGAGTCAATGGCCGCATCCTCCGTGACAAAGTCGTTGATCACAAAGTCCGTGGTGCCCCCGCCGAAGTCCACGGTGGCCACGCTGATCCGGCTGCCTTGGTAGCGGGACATGATCTCCCGGAAATAGTTGAAGTGGCCGGCAAAGCGGAACTGGAGCTCGTTGTACAGATAGACGATCTGGCTGCAGATGGCCTCGTCATACTTGATGGTCACCTCCGGCAGGGGCGGCCACACATCGGGGCAGATCTCCAGATCCCCCTCCTCGTTCTCCTCCGCCCGGAGCCACCCCATGGCGATCCAGTACAGCTTGATCCCCTGATCCACCCGGCGGCGGAAGATCTCCACCTCCTGGGGCGGCATGGCCGTGGGCACCGTGAACACCAGGTGTCCCAGGATCCGGGGGCACTTCTCATCCGCGTGGCAGGAGCGCTCCCCGATGCTGTTGATCTGGCAGGCCACCTGGGCGATGACCTCGTTCACCAGCAGGGCCATGACACTGCTCCGGCTGTAATTGGTGTACACCGCCTGGGACAGATCACAGGAGCCGGGCTCAATCAGCTCCCCGGAGCTGGTGACATGGTTGCTGCAGGGTTGGATCAGCGCCCGATCCTCCTCATGTCCCCAGGCGGAGGTGGGGTTCACCTTCCACCCCGGGGCATAGTCGTCGGTGTCCCACAGGTAGCGCTTGGGGCTGGACATGCCGCTGGTGCCCTCGCTGCCCTCCAGGTTCCAGGACAGGCGCTGAGCCTCCTCCCCCACCCGGACCATGGAGCACCACTGGAAGCAGTTGTCCTGGAGATCGCTGACATAGCGGTCAAAGGAGGGATAGGCGAACTCCACGCAGCTGGGGAAGGGCTCGTCATACACCTGCTCCGGGTGGGTGAAGTCCCGGATCTGAACCCGGTAGCGGTTTTTGATCCCCTCGGTGTCATCCCCGTGGGTCTCATACATGAGGCCGCAGATCCGGGAGTTGCCGATATCCAGTGCCAGGTTCACCCGGACCGGGGGATTGGCGGGATCTGCTTCCCCGAAGGCGGTGACGGAAAGCTCCGGCACCTTCACCGCCAGGGGATCCGTGAGCAGGAACAGCAGCTGGTAGTAGTGGGCCCGGTACAGCTTGTCGGTCAGGATGTTCTGCCGGATCCGGGCGCCCAGACCCTGACGCGCCGCATGATCCTTCCACAGTTCCAGGATCCAGTTGTCCACCACCGGCTCCTTCTCAGCGAAGGACATGATCATGCTCAGGGAGCGGCACAGCTCATAGCGGGCCGAGGACACCACAAACTGCTCGCTGAGGAACAGATCCTTGAGCCGGGCATTGTCCCGGTCGCTCTGGGGAATGGTGCGGGTGTCAAAGGCCAGCACCAGGCGGTAGCGCCCGGCCTCCAAATCCAGGGGGGTGAGATAGCCCCGGCACCACAGCCGGGGCAGGGCCTGGTAGCCCCGGGCATCGTCCAGCTTCAGGAAAAAGGGCATGGGCAGCCACTTCCCGGCGAAGATCTGCAGGGTGTCCTCCAGGAGCAGCCGGTGGGCGGCGGCCTCCCGCTCGGCGGTGGCGGGACAGCAGAGTGTCTCGTCATAGTAGTCGCTTTCCAGATCCCACTCCGGGGTTCCGGCTGCGCCCCAGGGGGCGTCATCCCCCAGGTTCCGCTGGTTCTTCCGGGTGATCAGGTGCAGATCCCGGCTGAAGTAGCCGTTATCGTGCCGGGCGCGGACCGGGGCGGAAAGCACCAGATCCAGATCCAGGAACTGGATCCCGGTGTTCTGCACCAGGTGCTTCCGGTCAAGGTTTTTGGGCTGTTCGGGTATCATATTCTTCCCCTGCTGTGAATTCCATCCTGGGCTGCCGGATCACCGGAAAGTCACCGGGCTCTCCTGACCTTGATATAGAAGGGCGTCTCCCGGCTGCTCCCGTCCACAAAGGTGCAGTACTCGGAGCCGCATTTCATATATGACGGCATATAGCTGCTTTGACAGCGGCTGTCACTGATCTTGTATTCCCCGCCTCCCATGTGCTCCGCCACGGCCCGGCAGCTCTTGCTGCTGTCGGTCTTGTGATCCAGCCGCAGCTGGTAAATGCTGTCCTTGACCTGCTCCAGGGTGTAGGTGTACTCGTTGGAGGCAAAGAGGGCAAAGCGCCCCTTGGAGGCAGGCTCCCCGGACTGGGTGCCAGACTCACCGGCAGCGGCGCCCGGATCCCCGGAAGGCGTGCCGGAGGCGGGAGCAGCGGAGGTCGGGGCTGCGGATCCTGCCGGAGGCGTCATGGCGGGATCCCCGGCTCCCCCGGGGGCGGCGCGGCCAGCCTTCCCGGCGCCGGATCCGGTCTCCTGCCCGCCGGCAGGGACGCCGGAGGAAGGAGCGGCCGGGGGAGGATCGGAAGAGACGGGATCCGTGGCCGGGGGAGTCAGCTGCCGGACAGGATCATCTGTGCCCTCGGGCATGCCGTCAGGAGCCACAGGATATGCGGATCCGGTATCCGGATCTCCGGCAGGCTCAGCAGTCCATAACTCCGGAGAGACCGGGTCGGTCTCCTGGGAGGGCAGGATCTCGGTGTTGGGGGATGCGGGATTGCTGGAGGTCTCCGCCAATCCCGGTCCGGATCCGGGATCCTGGCTCATGGCCGGATCCTGGGATCCGCCGCCACCGGGCTGTCCGGCATCCGGAGCCAGGGCGGGTCCCGCAGGATCAGCAGTGCTGATCCCGCCGGCGGGATCCTGACCGGCCGGATAGCCGGATCCGCCGTCCGGATCAGGTAGTCCCGGATCCTGCCACCCCCCGGGAGTGCCTGTCTGGGAGGGATCTGTCAGGGGCATCACCGCGGGATCCCCCGAGGGGCTCAGACCAGGATCCTCCCCGGAGGAGCCGGGAAGAGTCTCAGAGCCCGGAGTTCCGGGTGCCGCAGGAGTACCGGCAGGAGTTTCCCCGGCACCGGGAACAGGCTCACCGGCGGGACCGGTGGCAGGAGCTGTGCCAGGCTCAGCACCTGGGCCGGATCCATGCTCAGATCCTGTGCCGGTGCCAGAGCTGGTTTTGTCCCCGCCAGGGGCATCCCCTGCCGGCACGCTCCCGGGGCCATCAGGGATCCCCGTGGAGGAGGCGGGATCCTGATCCGGAGTCAGACCGGGGGTGGCATGATCCGGATCGGTTTTGCCGGTGCCAGATCCGGGAAGCCCAGAGGGATCCCGGCTGCCTGACTCAGTCACGGTCGCAGGATCCGGATCGGTGAAGAAGGTCATCAATGGTCTGCCGTCGGGACGGGGGATCAGGAACAGCACCAGAAGGGCCAGCAACAGCAGGAAAAGCAGGATCCAAAGAAAGATCCGCCAGGCCTTCCGGCCGGAGGCGCCCTCCTGGGCACTCTCCTCCTCCAGGACGGATTTCCGCTCCCCCTGGGGAGTTTCCGCCTGACCGGTCTGATCGGGTGCCGGATCTGTTCCCGCACCGGAGGGATCCGGGGAGGATGCTGAGGGATCCCCGTCAGCGAAAGAGAAGGTCTGGTCATGCTGAACCCCGGCATTCCAGGATCCGCCGCTGCCGGAGAGACCGTCAGCACCGGAGAGACCGTCAGCGCCGGAGTTCTCCGGATCAGTGCCGGAAGAGAAGCCTGCAGTGTCAGGCCCGTCAAAAGCGCCCCCAGCCCCGGGCTCTGAACCAGAACTTTGGGATCCGCTGCCCATGAAGCCGGACACATCCGGTCCCCCGGGGAACTTGTTGCCGTCGCCGCCCTGCCCGTGATCTGCCGGACCGCCGGAGCCGGAACTGCCACCGTTCCAGCCGGGCTCCTGGGGATCGTAGGAGGAGCCGGCACTGCCGTCACCGCTGAGACCAAAACCGCCGCCGGCGCTGCCCACGCTCTCATCCCAGGTGGCGCCGTCCGGGGAAACCTCCCAGGAGCCCCAGCCGGTCTCATCTTCAGGAGGAGGCAGTTCAGTTCCCCTGCCATCATCAAAGTTGCCGGTGGCAAAGCCGGAGATCAGATCTCCGGTGGGCAGGACAGAATGCTGTTCCCAGTTGATCTGGCTGATCCGGACATAGCCGTACAGGGTGATCACCGGATAGCCGTTGATGACGAAGATGTTTTCCTGGCCGGGAAAGCGCAGTGCCGGGCCCAGGCAGTCGGCGTCACGGAAACGGGGATCATAGAGGAAGCGCACCACAGTCACCAGATCCCGATCCGGTGCTGGCTTCCGCTGGAGGAGGCGTGAGGCCTCATGGCTGATGTAGCAGAGGTTCTGCCGCACCTGGCGCAGATATTCCTCCTGGCGATCCAGGGGGAGATCCACCAGACGCTCGATGGTGTTCACCTTGGTGAAGGCCCGGGGCGGGAAGCACAGGATCTCGGTGCTGGTCTCCTTCTGGGTGCAGAACATGGCCAGCAGTGCCCGGGCCACCTCCCGGGAACAGTTGGTGAGGATGTTCCGCTTCAGGATGGCCAGGATCTGAGTGTCCATGGACTTCACGGTGATGCTGGCCGCCCCGATGGGGAAATAATCCTTCCGCACATATTTGCAGAAGGGCTTGCCGGGAACAAAACTGTTCTTTCTGTCCATGATCACCCCATCAAGATCCCAGGAACCCGAAAGCCAGGATCTGTGCTTTTCCCCTGAACGGAAGTCCACCCCGTCCGGATCATGCCCCGGAAGGGCGCCTGGAACGGGACGTGGGCAAGCAGATCCAAAAAAAGCGCCCAGACATGCACGGAGAGTCTCCGCACCTGAAACAGCGCACAATCTGAAAGAGAGATTGTATTTCAACACCGGTGGCAGTTGTTTGATTCAAATCAAAAAAGACTGTCCGGATCTGACAGATCCGCCGGGATCCTGCCACGGTCGCGATCATAAGATCCCATACCGGACGAAAAAAGGACCGGGCAGAAGTTCCGGCGGCGAAGGACGATCTCGGCTAGCTCCAGGTGGCGTTGGAACTGGGGTGAATGGGAGCACGGCACTGCTGGCCGCCCTGCCCGCATTCGCAATCCGGCACCTTTGTCCCCCGGACCCTGGGCACTCGCAGAGGTGAAATAACATCCCGTTGTGCAGAAGCGCTTCTGTCCTCAGCGCCCAACTCTGCCCAGGTGATCAAGGGACGTTTTGCACTTCCGGCGCCTCTAGCATGAGTTGGGCAGGAACTGCTGTCCCCATAAGAATGCAGAGGCAGATCGTCTCTAAGGAATCAGTACCTCTATCCTGGAAAAAACGGACATTTGCCTGGCATGCCACACGAAAAAAAAAAAGGCAAAGAAGCAATCGCAAACTCTGAGAATATACCTAGCATTTCATAGCCTTTTGGCTGTTTCTAAACTGTCTAAAGCGCGATTGTGACACAAATCAAAAAAAAAAAAAAAAAAAAAATTTAGATTTTTTAAGCATTCTCGCAAATTATTAGCAAAGCAATCAAAAGCTAAAAGCATTGATCACACAATACTCATTATTAAACCAATACTTATTGAGGTATAATTCTATGCAAGCACTTCAACATGGATTAAGTTTCTTGAAAACAGATCTAAAATTAGAGATACCTTATTTTCAAAGATCATATGTGTGGAAAGAAAAAAATTGGGAAGAATTATTTGAAAATCTGATTGATAATAAACAAAGTCATTTTATTGGATCAATTATATTAAAAAGAATTAACACAGTTTCAGGTGAAACAAGTAGATTTTCGGTAATTGATGGTCAGCAACGGCTCACTACATTGTCAATTTTATTAAAAGCTTGCTATGATAATATTGATTTAAGTCAATTAGATGATGAAACTAGATCCGATACAAGTACGAAACTCCGTATGATGCTTTTCTATAAGAAAGATGAATTAGCTCGCGAAAGGTTTGTAAAGATTATCCACTCTCGGCTAGATAGAGAAAATTACAATAAAGTGGTAAATGGCCAAGCAAAAGAATTTATCGATAACATAGTTTTGGATAGTGAAGCAGATAGAAATAATCCAGCTACTGAAAGCGAAATATTAAAATGCTACAAATACTTTTATAAAAAATTACAAAATAGCAAATGTGCCAGTATTATATGGCAACTGCTAGTTAGCGATAAGCAGAATTTTCTTGTAAAAATCGATCTCGACTCAAATGAAAATGAACAAGCTATATTTGACTCAGTAAATTCATCAGGTGTAAGACTCACAATTGCTGACACAATAAAAAACTCCATATTTCAAAAAATGATGGAGCTAATGTCTCATGATGACGATACTTCTGAAGTTATTGAAATTTATAACGAATATTGGGAAAAAACTTTTGATACAAACGCATCAACCAGTAAATATTGGGCATCAGTACAACGGATAGGCCGTATCAATCGAGACAATCTTGAATTATTACTTCATTCTGTTGCCTTAATAAAACAATTCTTTGATCCGGAAAAGGATAACATTCTAAATCTGGCTGATCTTTATAAAAATTTCATTAATGAAATGAATAAAGATCAACTAGTTAATTTTGTTAAAGAAATAGCTGATTATGGTAATCTTTATAGAAAAGTTTTTTCAACTGATCAAGAAAAGTCGTTTGAGTATGGTAATGATATACAGAGGTTAATTCATATTCTCAATGAGTGTGATATTTCAACCCTTAACCCTTATATATTATTTTTATTAAAAGAACATCCTAACGATAACGACGGTAAATTACAACAAAATTTGTTAAAAGAATTAAAAAATATAGAGACAATGGTACTAAGATACAAATTGTGCGGTGTAAGTAATAAGAACTTCAATAAGAATGTTGCCACATTTATTAAAGACAATACAAAGAGCGTTAAAAATGAAATGATATCTAATAAAGAATACATAAATGATAGCGCTATAGAAAAGGCTCTTCGCAACATTCCTAGTAATAAAATTGCGACTATTCTTTTATTTTGGATGGAATTATATAACAGATCCATTGATCCCAAGTATGATGTTAAGGACTTAAAATATACATACAGTCTGGAACACATTATGCCTCAATCCTGGGAACAAAATTGGGGAATTGATAAAGTGGCTGTAGTAACTACCACAGGTGATATTGTTCAGAATAAAGAAACAGCAAACGAGTTAAGACGGGCTGCGATATATGAAATTGGAAACATGACAATTCTCAATCGCAAGTTGAATTCTTCGCTCAGTAATAAGGAAATGAAATCTAAAATTAAGATAATGAAAAAGTACGCTGATCTAGGAATAGCTAAAGAAGTGATTGATACATGTGAAAAAAGTAATAACTGGAACGAATACTATATTAGAAACCGAACCAACGATTTATATAAATTATTCATCAAGCTTTGGCCATTTGATTAGTTCCTTTTTGGCATAATCACTCAATAGAAAAACAAGTCATATTTTTTATTTTAACAAATTTTGCAAAAAATTTTGTTAATATGAACAAAAGAATGGTGGTTGCAGAGTTTACTCTACTCTACCATTTTTTTCATCAAACATTTCCTGACATCCCTCCCGGAAAAAGCGGACAAAATCATCGTCAAGACTAAGAATAAGCGGACAAAACTATCTCCGATACTGCGAATAAACGGACAAATCACCTTTCAGTTTCTCGGAAAAGAAGGACAAAATCAGGCTTCAGGCATGATGAAAAAACGGAAAGAAGGTGCTAACATCAGACGGTGTCAGGAGGTCACGCCATGGTTGAGATCGGACGGAAGATCGAGGAAAGGATCCGGGATTTTTTCACCGGCAGTGATAAAGCCCTGCTGATCACCGGGGCACGCCAGGTGGGCAAAACCCATTCCATCCGGAAATGTGGCCGGGCGGCCTTTGCCTCCTTCATTGAGATCAACTTCCTGGAGAACACCAGAGCCCAGCCTCTCTTTTCCGGTGCCCGGAACAGCCAGGATATACTCCTGCGGATTTCAGCCCTGGTCAATAGGCCTCTGATCCCCGGAAAGACCCTCATTTTTTTTGATGAAGTGCAGGAATGCCGGGAGATAGTCACGGCCATCAAGTTTCTGGTGGAAGAAGGCAGTTACCGCTATGTCCTCAGCGGATCTTATCTTGGCGTGGAATTGCAGGATATCCGGTCGGCACCGGTGGGCTACATGGACATTATGGAGATGTACCCCCTGGATTTTGAGGAGTTTGCTCTGGCCAGTGGTGTGTCCGGGACCATCATCAGCAATCTTAGAAAAGCCTTTGATGAGAGGCTACCGGCGGACAGCCTGATCCATGACCGGATGATGGATCTGTTCCGGCTGTATCTGATCGTGGGCGGCATGCCGTCAGTTGTGAAGCGCTATCTTGCCACCAACGATCTCCAGAAAGTGGCTGAGGAGCAGAAGGCAATCCTCACCCTCTGCCGAAAGGATATCGCCAGATATGATCCCCGGAACAAACTCTATCTGAAGGAGATCCTGGAATTGATCCCCGGAGAACTGAACGGTCGAAACAAGCGCTTCATTCTGAAGAACCTCAATGAGAACTTCAAATTCTCCCGTTATCAGAACAGTTTCATCTGGCTGAAGAATGCCGGAGTCGCACTACCCGTCTCCGCAGTCGCCGAACCTGCTGCGCCCCTGCTGCTGAACAAGAGCCCCAACCTGTTCAAGCTGTTTCTGTCAGACGTGGGACTGCTGGCTTCCATGTACTCAGACGGGATCCAGGTGAAGATCCTCAGTGGTGCCATGAATATCAACTTCGGATCAGTTTATGAAAATGCAGCGGCCCAGGAACTGAAGGCCCATGGCTTTGAACTGTACTACTTCAACAGCAAAAAGTATGGCGAACTTGATTTTGTCATTGAATGCGGAGGAGAAGTCATTCCCATCGAAATCAAGTCAGGCAAGGATTATCAGCGACATGCCGCCTTGGACAGCATTATGGCCACGGAAAACAACGCCATCCCCCAGGCCTATGTGTTCCACAACGGCAACGTGCAGGTGAATAAAGCCGTTGTCTACCTGCCGATCTACATGCTGATGTTCCTGGAGAAGGAGAAAGCAGGACAGCCGCTGATTTACCATGTGAACCTTGAGGGGCTGACGTAAAGCGGCAAAAACCAGGCATACGGTGAACTGCCCACAGACTCCAGGGAACACATACTCCTCCACAACGGCTTGGCAATGACCAGATCAGCGGACAAAATAACTGAGACCCTGAACTGATTTGCTGAATGAGAAAATCAGAAAAATGGCCATGCCAAACCCATGATAAGTCCCAAGAAGCAACCGAGCAGTAAACATATTACTGATATATTCATCATTTCTGCTTGATATTGTATAGGTAATAGGCTATGACAGACACATATTAGGGATATGCGAGCCACTTATGAAGCCCAACCTGTCAGACTACCCAGAGATCCCACCCGGATGCTGCTTGAATGAGAACAAGCGCTTTGGCCTGTTCCAGGTTTACCGAAACATCAGGGTCAAGGATCCTGTAACTGGCAAAAGCAAGGGATCAAGAGAAACAATTGGTTCCATCAAAAACGGGAAATTTACTTTCAGCAAAACATATTTACTGAGCCAGCAGACTAAGAATCTTTCAGCCAAACTAAATGAAGTTCAAAGTTCGGTAAGTTCCAAAAAGTCCGCACCAAGCGCTGAAGATCAGCCCGCAAACAATGATAATTCTCAAGAGGTAAAAGCACAGGATCGTAAGGTCAGTGTAACAGTTGACAATGCCTTTGCCAAAACATCATCTGACAAAAGAGAGTCATCGAAAATTGAAGAGCCCATGCTAACGATAGTTTTGGGGTCAATCATTAATGCTTTAAACGGAAAGACTGATTGCACAGAAATCAGCAATGTAATCTGTCATAAACTGAAGAAACATTTTGCCAAGCACGTGCCTTCTTTAGTAGTTGAGTCGTGTTCCCAAGATACAGTCAGAAAAGCAATGCTTTTGGTAGATGCAGAGCATTTAGACACCTTCTATACCGGGTTATTGTCTGAACTGAGGAGAGATGACTTCCGAGTGATTGCAGCCGACAAACAGGGAGAGCTGTCAAATGGTCATGTAGCAACTGAAGGCAACGGCAAGCATGGAACATACATGCTGATGAATTTTCCAGATACGGCCAACCGGGTTTGCCTCTATCACCGCCTGATCCAGGGTAACGAGAATGCAATCACTTTCAGCTATGATGGACTCAAGAGTCTCAACCTAAACGGCGCAGTGGTAACTGCGGATGCCATGAACTGCCAGGAGGAATTTATTGAGACCGCCATCAACAGAGGTACTCATTACTGTATCGCTGTAAAATCTAATCAGAAAAAGACCTTGCAGGAAATAATGGCAAGTTTCAACTCCGCAGATGAAAGTCAGATGATTACCAATGAAACTGAAGAAGAACAAGAAAATGATCACGGAAGATTAGATGAATATCAAATCTCAATTATGAATGGGAAGGTTGTTTCAAAAATTGTCAAGGACAAGTGGATAGGCCTTGAAGGTGGGAATATCGTAAAGGTTACCAGAATAAGCCAGGAAACCACCGTCAAAGCAAAGACAACGGATACCAGATACTACGTTTCTTCACTACCTTACAGTACAGATACCGTTCAAAGGATAAGTGAAACACTACGGCAGCACTGGGGACTAGAAAACCAATCACACTGGCTTCTTGACGTTAGATTTAACCAAGATAGAATGCAAGCCAATAATCCCAACTATATTGCAAACTGTAACGCCTTGAATAAACTGGCTTTAGCATATTTGCAGAACTACAGTTTTTGGCTTTGGAACACAGGGCGAGAGAATAACCTTATATCCCTCAATCTACTTCAAAAAAGATGCGAAGATCCAGAGGTTGCTATGGAGTGCATAGCATGTTACCTCGAGCTTGTCTAGGAAGTCCCTTCATGCGTTATCATTGAAACACAACCAGAAAGAAAAAGATCTCAGCCACAATTTTATATTTTAATTAAAGGATTCGATATGTCAGAAAGTAAAACCAAGCTCCTTAATTCCCCATACGGAGTGATGGCATATGAAAAAATTAAAAGCCAGAATCGTGCCTTTGCCGACAAAAGCTACATCATCAGCAAACTTGATGATGACCTCATGACCCCCTATCCTGTTCTCCTGCGCCCTAGGCGCTTTGGCAAAAGCACCTTTGTCCAGATGCTGAAATGCTTCTATGATATTTCATACGGCAGCAAATACGATGAACTGTTCTCCAACACAGACATATATGGTGAGCATCTTAAAAGCCACAACACCTACCATGTGCTTGACTTTGATTTCTCCATGGTTGACACCCAAAACACAGCTGCCATGTACAGAACCTTTTTCTCAGCAGTGGCAGTTGGAATAAGCGATTTTAAAAACAGATACCCAGATTTCATTTTTAATTTTAAAGAATTAAGCAAAACTGATCCAGTTAATCTATTCAACAATTTCATTTCAGCCTATCTCGATTATTCCAGGGAAGGCAGACTATATATAATGATCGATGAATACGACAACTTTGCCAATCAGATTCTAAATGAGGATCCGGCTCTTTTCAAAACCATTACCGGTAATGGCGGATTACTGAAGGTTTTTTACTCCGCTATCAAGGCTGGAACAACAAAGAGCATCGCCAAGATCTTCATTACCGGAGTGTCATCAGTATCCATGGATTCCCTTACCTCTGGATTTAACATCTCCCTCAATGTTACGTCAAATGATAGTTTTAACGAATACGCTGGCTTCACTGAAGAAGAACTCAGAAAACTCATTCCAGAACTGGTTGATCTGAACCGCATCGGTGTGACAGTGAGTCAAGTGATAAACCGAATGAAACAAGTATATGACGGATATTGTTTCAGCAGACTGGCAAAACAGACATTATACAATTCATCAATGTGTCTCTACTACCTTGATAAAATGAGGGAAACTGGGGAGTTTCTCGCACCTGAGGATTATTTGGACCCGGCTTCAGATCATGATGGCTCAAAACTGCAGCAACTTTTCAGCTTAACCGAAAAAGGTATTGCGGACACCATTATCGATACATATCTCACCGGCAGATCTTTTAGTATAAAAGACCTTGCACAAAACATTAATTTTAACAAATCAGACAAATACACCGAGCCACAGTTGCTATCAATGCTGTATTACCTTGGCTACCTCACCATCGATCCCAAACTGTCAAATAGCAGCAAACTTTATCTGAAAATTCCCAACCTATTCATGTCCAGACTCTTTGCCCAGTGCACCGTAGATTTAAGGCTTAAACCAAGCAACCTCTTCAAGGATGAAATTTTGGACATCACTGCCCTGCTTGATGTCAGTGACGACATATCCTCTTTTGCCAGATCGTGCACAGAATTTCTGAGCACCATCTTCACCAACCAGGTTTTATCTCATATGAGCGAAATGGCACTGAATCTGGTGCTTCACGCAAAACTTGACTCCATGTTTGGCGTTTTTGTGGAAATGCAGAAATCACTACGGATTGTCGGCGAAGGTGAAAAGTACGCAGATCTGGTAGTTACCGTAAATGATGGAACCACAGACGAATGCACCTACATTTTTGAACTGAAATACACTGCCAAAGCGAAAGCTACAAAAGAGAAGATTGCAAGTCTGAAGAAAGAGGCGCTCGATCAGATTGAAATGTACAAGACCGCCATTGAGTTCAGGGATAAACAAGTCAAAGCTTATGCAATGATCTTCGCAGGATCTGAATGCATCTACTGTGCATAGCCTTTATTCAGCAAAATCATAGAAAAGCATCTCAATTTAGCAGGTGACTGCGATTTCATTAAACATGCAAAATATTTGGGGATCAAGTTGAGACAACAATGCAATTATCCGCATTTAAGAACAACCGTTTTCAGAAACTCAGAGTAAATGCATAACACTGGAGTATGAATTACACTTTCTGAACAGCTGTCCATTCAACATAAGCAAAATTGTAAAAGAAAGAGTGACCATCAAAATCGATGTGCATTGACAGATAATATGACAGGACTATCTCTAAAAATACCAACAACTGTTTTAAAGGAAATAATTCACTTTGCCGAAATCAGCTCGGTAAACAGGATTCTCCTTTTTGGCTCCCGGGCAAAGGGAACCAATACGGAGAGAAGCGATGTCGATCTCGCCGTTTATGGCGGAGACTTTGAATCATTTTACTGGAACATTCAAGATAACATCAATTCACTGCTAACTTTTGATATTATTAATGCCGATAAGACACTTTCAGATGAATTGAAAGCAGAGATACTAAAAGACGGAATTGTAATTTATGAAAAAGGTTGACAATTTTGACAAATGTCTTCAGGTGCTACGAAAAGCTGATTTTGAACAGTCCAAAGAAAACGAAATCTACCGGACAGGAATAATTGCGCAGTTCAACTTGACCTTTGAACTTTCCTGGAAGGCTCTTCAGGAAGTGATGAGAATTCATGGGGTTGAAGGTGCTGAGATGGGATCTCCGCGTGAGATCCTTCAGCTTGCCTACAAAGTGGGGTTCATTTCTGATCCTGAAATCTGGCTACAGATGCTAAAACAGAGAAATCTCTCTGTCCATATATATGATGAACAAAAGGCTGATGAACTTGTGTCTCAGATCCGGGACAGTTTTATTGCAACTTTTACAGTACTCGAAAACACCCTTAAAGAAAAAACAGAAATAGCGGACGATCAACTTTAACAACAGATCCTGGTTTCGTGAAATAGCCTAACAAGCAAGATCTCAACTTGCTTAAGAATTGCCAACTGCTTGGTAGCATAATCCTGCAACGGATTTCCCACTATAGTAGACTTCTTTGTGCCCGTGACAGCTACTACCATAATCCAGCCAGACAGAAAAAACGCAATCGTCAGCCTCAGCCAAACTGCAATCCTCACCCCGCCCTTACCGAGCAACTCTTCCCGCTGAAGGCGATGCCGTATCTGAAGATCTGCTTCACTCCGCTCTGGCGCATCTTCTGCTCATACTGCTGCTCATCAATCTGCTGCAGAGCCTCCATGCACGCCTGGTTACGGGACATAGTGGTGCGGTCAGAACTCTTCTTCAGTTCCAGGATCACACCTGTCAGGTACCTGGTCAACTGAATATCTGAATACCCGTTACCGGTTTCGGTGTTTGACTCAATCACCACATCTGATCCGGGCACCACCCCGAGAACCGCCACCATGAACCCGTGGTAATAACTTTCATAAGTTCCGTCCCGAACACTTATAAAAGAGAGCAACATATCAGAAAGAAGACGCTCTGCCTTCTCTGCCTCCCCGGCAAACAGTGCGCTGATCAGTTCGCGAGACCGAGAGACCCACACCGGATTCCCTCTGCCCGTCAGGAACCTAGCCTTGGCCCTGAAGCACTGCCGCACCTCCTCATTGGGGATCCTAAGCCAGATAGTTCCCTCTGATGCCAGATCCTGAGAAGGCTCCTCTCCCGTCCCCAGCACCGGTTTCAGGTTCTCCCCCTCCAGTTCCTGCTCCCTTCCAGACCACTGGCTTCTGGCAGCAGTGAGATAGCCCGTGTGCATCATGAGGGTTGCAAAGATGTCAAAATCATTGCTCCTGCTGTCAATGTCAGGGTAGCCAACAAACTCACAGTTGCCCACCTCCAGGATCCTGCCGTCCACCAGATCCTGCATCCTCTCCGAGATCACCTCATCAGGACAACTCATGCAGATCTCAAGCAGTGCATTCCCGCTGGTGTTAACCCAGTAGTTCCGGGGGACGGCATTCTGGCCCTTCTCAACGGCTACCATGGCATCACCTAGAAATTTACAGAGGCTCTGTTAAACAATAGCATTGATCCTACGTTTAACTTCTAAGCAGTCACCATGACTGATGTAGTTGCACAATAACCCTTGTCTAAAATCCTTTCAATAATTTATTTACATTTG
>ERZ842401.2339-NODE-2339-length-25441-cov-7.770622_pt1 | contig 25441 bp, 19 predicted proteins | sample MGYA00521270_ERZ842401 | MGnify/ENA primary metagenome ERZ842401 (study PRJEB31892, sample SAMEA3878208) | bioreactor metagenome | biome: Moose rumen | place: Sweden | collected 2011-10 | study: EMG produced TPA metagenomics assembly of the PRJEB12797 data set... | reverse complement strand
GTGATCCAATCCTTGGAAAACAAAGAAAGACAGATATGGCAGGAAAAATCACATCCATGAGCAAGATCAAACAGGTCTTATTGATGCACCGCAACGGCATGTCCAACAGGGCGATAGCGAAAGCGGCCGAGCTTGACAAGTGCACGGTTAATGAGTACATACGTAAAATCAAGGCGGATCCTTTGAGTCTGGAGGCTCTCCTAAGCCTGGAGGAGCCGGAACTCGAAGCCCGCATGTTCGCCGGCAATCCGGCGTACACGGATGAGCGGATGAAGGACTTCCTGGACAAGCTTCCGTACTTCCGTGAACAGCTTGAAGACAAGCATGTGACACGGCTTCTCCTGTGGGAAGAGTACCGCAGGGAGAACCCTGACGGGTACGGGAAGAGCCAGTTCTTCTTCCATCTCAAGCAGAACCTGGTAGCGCAGAAACCGGTAGGCGTACTACGTAGCATGTACAATCCGGGCGAGATCCTGATGATTGACTTTGCCGGAGACAAACTCTCATACATTGACACGCAGACAGGTGAAAAAGTCCATGTGGAAGTGTTCGTGGGCACGATGCCGTTCAGCGGCTTCACCTTTGCCATCGCTGTTCCGTCGCAACAGGTGGAGGACTTTGCCTATGCGCTAAGGATGTGCATTGAAGCACTTGGAGGTGTCCCGCGTGTGGTTATCCCGGACAATCTCAAATCTGCCGTCATAAAGGCGGACAGATGGAATCCGAAGTTGAATAAGGCGCTCATAGACATGGGCAATCACTACGGCTTCGTGACCCTTCCGGCCAGGGCTGGGAGGCCTAAGGATAAGGCCCCTGTGGAGAGTGATGTGAATCGCATCTATCAACGCGTGTATGCCAAACTGCGCAAGCGGGTCTTCTACTCCCTGATGGAGTTGAACCAGGCCATATTCGATCTTGTCTGCGCCCACAACCAGACCCGTATGCAGGAGCATCCATACACCCGCGAGGAGCGCTTCCACGCCATGGAGCGGGGCGAACTTCTGCCGCTGCCGGAACACATCTACGAGGTCAAATACACACATACAGTCACGGTGGACCCCAAGGGAGAGGTCAGGCTGTCGGATGACGACCATTACTACACGGTTCCTTGCGCCCACATAAACCGCAAGGCGCAGCTCATATACACAAGGTCATCCGTGAAGGTCTATGTGGATAACAAGTGCGTCGCCTCTCATGTCCGCGACCGGGCCCCTGGAGAGCACACACAGGTGAAAGAGCACCTTAGTCCGGAACTTCAAGCCATGATGAGCCGTTCGCCCGAATATTACTGCCAGCGTGCGCAGGAGGAGAAATCTCCCGAGCTGGAGACCTTCATCCAAAACCTGTTCATGAACCGCAAATACGGTGTCACAGATGCCATATGCTACAACCTTTGCGACTTCCTTTTCCATCTTAAGCGGAAGACTCCGGAGGACGCTTTCAGCAAGACCGTCAGAATATGCGCAGAGAACCACATCTTCTCCAAGGATGACATCCTCACGATGTCCAAGATAGTGCAGCAATCCAGTAAAGACCTGGATGCCGAGTCGTGGGACGTAGTTCCCAATAATCACGAGAATACCAGAGGGGCAGCCTCTTATCAATAATCATCACACTATGGAAGTACCCATAACAGCGGCCTTGAAGGCCCTTAAAATGCCAGGAATGGCTGAAAGCTATCGGGTGATGGAGGAAACCCATCAACTCGACAAACTGACCGCGCGGGAAGCCATGCCGCTTCTTTTGCAGGCGGAAATGGACAGCCGGGAGTCCAATCGTATTGCCAAACTCATCAAGGGTGCCGGCTTCAGGTTGACGGCCACCATCGAGGAGTTGGACATTGACGCCGCCCGTGGAGTGCCCGCGGATCTTATCACCCAACTCGGAACCGGCGAATACATCCGCCAAGGTGGCACCGTCATCATCAGCGGTCCGGCCGGTACCGGTAAAACCTATCTTGCCAATGCCCTTGGAGAAAAGGCTTGCAGGCAGGGCAAGAGGGCCGTTTACTTCACTATGCAGCGCCTGTCGGATCAGATGAGGGTGGCCAGGCTGGAAGGGAAAGAACTCAAGTTCTTTGAAAAACTTACCCGCTACGACCTCGTCATCCTTGATGACTTTGGAATGAAACCCATTGAGGGACAGTTCCAGAACGACTTTGAGCAGATCCTTGATGACCGCTACAACAAAAAGGCCCTTATCATTGCCAGCCAGCTGCCCGTCTCTGACTGGTACGGCCTCTTCAAAAACGAACTGATTGCGGAAGCATGCCTGGACAGAATCGTCCACAAAGCAATACGCTTCCAACTAAAAGGTGAGAGTCTAAGAAAAAAGTATTAACTTCGCAGCAGAATGTCTGTCTTACCCACAAAAAAGTGAACGGGTATCACCGGAACACTGAACGGGTATCGTCCGGAATACATAATTTCCGCCTTTACTGTGCTTCAATATGTCAACTACATCAATCATCGAGAAATCAGTCAAGTTAAATATGCACTATTTTAATTCAACCAACGAGTATTAAGTTTAATCATTAATATAGTGCTCCTTTGTGTGATTTATGGTTGATAAATGGCATTGATTTATTTTGTAAATTTGGGCTTGAATAAACATTTGTTATGCTGATAGTAATTGAAGGACTTGACGGTGCCGGCAAGAGCACCCAGGTCAAAAAGCTCAGGGAATATATCGTTGAAAAAGGATATGATCTGGAATATCTCCATTTCCCAAGGTATGAGGCTCCTCTTTACGGAGACTTGATAGGGGAGTTCCTGAGAGGAGATTTCGGAGATTTGAACCAGGTGCATCCCAAGTTGGTGGCACTTCTGTATGCACTTGACAGACAGGACGCTGCGGTATCGCTGAGAAAAGCCCTGAAAGAAGGAAAGACTGTTCTTCTGGACCGCTACGTTTATTCCAACATTGCATATCAGTGTTCCAAGATCAAAGACAGGGAAGAGAGAGAAAAACTCCGCAACTGGATATTTGAGACCGAGTATGAGTTTTACGGGATTCCCAGGCCGGATGTGAACATTTACCTGAATGTGCCGCTGGACTTTGTAGCTTCACGTCTGGCTTCTTCGCGCAGTCAGGACTCCGACCGCGGCTACCTGAACGGGCAGCGCGACATTCACGAAGAAAGAATCAGCTTTCAGGAGGGGGTACGGAAGATGTATCTGGAAGAATGTGAAAGAGACCCAGACTTCCAGAAGGTTGAATGTATGGCCGAGGACGGCTCCATGCTCCCTCCGGATGAGATATTCGATCGTATAAAGGAAAAGCTTCCTTTATAGTGTTGTAAATCAGGAGTCTATAGAGAACGGTGGTAGCTGCGGCAATATAGATGAATTAGAGAATAAGCTGAAAATGAGGGTATTGAGAGTTACAGCCCGGTACATTGTAGGAATAGTGTTCATTGCCTCAGGATTCCTGAAGGGAGTGGATCCTGTTGGAACCGCCCTCAAGGTAAAGGAATATCTGTACGCCTTTCTGGGTATGGATGCCGGCAGGTGGGCTGTGTGGCTGGGAATAGGGTTGTGCGTCGTGGAATTCCTCACCGGAGTCTGCATCCTCAAAGTCATAAAGTTCAGGTTCTTTTCAGCTGTAGCTGTTTTAATGACGCTCTTTTTTGCGGCGGTAACTCTGTATTCTGCCGTAAGCGGGAAAGTGAGTGACTGCGGCTGCTTCGGCGATGTGCTTCACCTTGATCCCTGGCCCTCTTTCTACAAGAACCTGGTGCTGCTTTCTCTCTCCGTTTTCCTTTATTCTCAGCGATTCAGGTCTCGTCCGATAGCATCCTCATTCTGGGAATGGGCCTTCCTTGTGGGATATACGGCCCTGATTGTGGGAGTGAGCGTGTATTCCATGCGGAATCTTCCTCCGGCCGACCTTTCCGACTTCCGCCCCGGAAGAGACCTTTTCAGCGGCGACTCCACAACCAGAGTCAGATACAAGACGGAAATCCTCTATTCCAAGAACGGCGTTACCAGAAAGTTTGGCCTGAACAACCTGCCGGATTCCAGCTGGCAATATGTAGAAACAATATCCACCGTAGTTGAAGGTAGCGAAAAGATAGCCAAGCAGATGCCGTTCCTGCTGAAAGACGCTTCAGGCGAAGATGTTACGCAGTCTGTCCTGAAGACCGAAGGCCCGTTGGTCTTCATCTCCTTCTACGATGCCGCCGGCGTAACAGACGAGGACCTTGGCAAGCTGAAAAATCTCGGCGACTCCATTAACCAGCCAGGCTCCCTGGGATTGATTGATGCCTTTTCTTCATCTTGTCCGGCAGCCAAGGTCTATGTGCTTAGCGCAATGACTCCTGAAGAAACCGCATATTGCCTGAAGCCAATTTCAGACGCAATTGAAAAGGAAGACATTTCAGATGTTTTCTCCGCTTCATACGGAGAAAGGAACTTGCCTTTCAAGGTAGTTTACGGAGACTTCAAGACGGTGGTAACCTTCAACCGCTCCAACGGCGGAGCTACCTATGTGAACCAAGGCCTGATAGTCAAGAAGTGGAGTGCGGCAAAGTACAGCAACAAGAAAATAAAAGAGACCATATCCAGGAACCCTACAGCCATGACTGCCGGAAGTGCAGAGCATTCAAGACTGTTCCTGATAATCTCCATCGCGATAATAGTGGGCATGGTCTTGATAATCCGATTCATTTCCAAGGCCCTCTACAAAACAGTAAGGCATACCGTGGAACGCATGGAGGAAATCGGTGAATGACCGATAGATAGGTGAATGGTAATATATTAGGTGAATGATAGATAAATCGGTGAATGACAGATTAATAAAAAGTGATGGATCTATGAAGAAACTGTTGATAAGTATCCTCAGCCTGGGACTCTGTGTCCTTATGCTTGCGGGCTGCGGTGCTGCCGGAAAGACTGAAAAAGTCACCAACAGGTATCAGGCCTATGCCCTGAATGGATACGACCGTGCAGGGTTTGAGGTTAAGACAAGTTACGCTTTCGTTGACAAAGGCCTTGCTTTTGTCAGCTACCATTACAATGATCTTTTCGGCTCTCCCCAGGATATTTCCATCATTGAGATAGATCCCCGAAAATACCGTTTCAGCGTCTTGGACCACAAAAGCCTGAAAAGGACTTCCGAGGCTGCCGCCGAGGCAGGAGCCGTTGCTGCCATAAACGGAACCTTCTACAATATGAAGCAGGGTGGCAGCGTATGCTATCTCCAGATAGACGGGGCAGTTTCAGATACCACCAAAGGCAGCAATATGCAGCTGAGGGCCAACGGAGCCGTTGTCATCAGGAACGGCAAGCTGAGCGTAGAGCCCTGGAATCAGGAGAAGGAACAAACCTTCCGCTCCAAATACCTTCCTTCAAGCCAGTCGCACAACTCGCAGTCAGCCAGGTCGCACAACTCTCAGTCAGCCGCTTCCGCCACAAAGTCTGCTGCTGGCGACCGTGTCTCAGTTATGGCAACTATGCCATTGCTCGTTCAAGACGGACATCCTGTTGAGATTCTCTTGAACAAAGGCTTTTCAGACAAGCGCCATCCCCGTAGCGTCATATTCGAGAAAGACGGGAGAGTCTGTCTGATGGTCATAGACGGACGCAGCAAGGGCAATGCTTCCGGCATGACCCTGGACGAAGTTCAGACATATATTCTTTCCATTGATGGCGGCAAAGGCTGCACCTCGGCGGTGAACCTCGACGGCGGCGGCTCCTCCACCCTATGGATCAGCACATCCGCATTTTCATCCCAGCCGGGAACTTTATCCTTTGATTCAAGCAGTCCTACCCAGTTTAGCGATACAGGAGTGCTCAACCATCCGTCCGACAACGGCAAGTTTGACCATAAAGGAGAACGCAGCGTAGCCAACTCCATCATCGTCCTAAGAAAATAGCCCTGCCGCTTAAATCGTTGATAATGAGTTGAATATTAAAAGTCCTTACCTTGTTTTTGTTAGAAGGACTTTTAATAAATCGCTGAGAATTAGCATTGTAGGGGGCAGGTGTTTTTATGTTCAAAGAAAAAAGTTACCTTTGCCAGCAAGAAAAGGACTCATGATTTTGAGTTCTTGTAATAAGAGTATAAACGATTAATGGAGGGGGCGATATGAAGGGCTTTATATCCAGGAAACTGTTCTTTGATGACAATCTCGAACACGGCCAAGCAGGCAACAATCTCGAACACGGCCAAGAAGGCAATAATCTCGAACATTGCCAAGAAGACAACAATCTCGAACACGGCCAAGAAGACAATAATCTAGAATACCGTCAAGAAGAGACTCAGTCTCATTTCTCCGAATCAGCTAGATCTCATTCCAGCTTTTCGGCCAGAAGTTATTCCAGATTCTCGGCCAGATATCACTCAATTACGCAGACTTGGTTGCATTCCACTGGCCAGCCCAGCTCCTATTCTGCTGATCTTGTTCAACCTCATACCGAAGTTAAAAGTGTACCGGTTAGGTCAAAGTTCGCAAGCTATCATGTCTATCAACGGAGTTGGGACAAGTCTGTAGTATTCAGTTCTGGCAAAGATGCCTTGGTATTTATTTCAATAGTAAAGGTTAAGGCTATTGAACTTGGGGTCAAGGTATATGCACTCTGCCTTATGGATAATCATATCCATATGCTGGTCAGGGTAAGAGACAAATCTTCATTACACAGGTTTGTCACTGATTATACTTCGTGGTTTGCAAAGGTTTACAACAAACGTCATCAAAGGATAGGCATGCTATTCTCTTCTCCATTCGGAAGATCCTACAAGAGAACAGACAAATATGTCCGAAACTGCATATCTTACATTAACAATAATCCGGTAGAAGCAGGCAAGACCAGCAACATTGAAGAGTATGTATGGAATCTTTTCTCATTCGGGAAATCCAGCCACCCGCATTCAGAAGCCCTGGATCTTTCACGATCTAGAAAATGCATACGTTTTTGTTGCAGGGTCCTCAGGGCAGAATTCGGCAGAGGACGTTATCTGTCCTATGAGTTGTTGGACGAAGTGTTTTCAAAGACAGACAAGAGAGAAGCAGTCCAACTTGTAGATTACATTCTGAATTTGTATAACCCTTTAGATTTCTCCGCGATTAACTCATTGTATGGAAACCTGGACAAAGCTTCTCTGGCGATAAATTCCAATACAGGATCTGAATACGACATTGCTGAGGATGATTCCATATAGCCTGTAGAAGCGGGAATATTCATCATATTACAAAGTTCATCGATCAAAGCAAAGGAGTAGGCCTGCCGCTTAATGAGCTGATATACAGCGGAATGATGAAACTCCCTCCAACGTTTTTAAGCGAAGGATATTGAATAAAAGTCTGAAAATAAGGGCCTTATGCGGCAGGGCTCTCAGAGTATACTGCCCAAACTCAGTGAAAGCTCCTCAATGCAAAGTGTACAGCATTACGGTTGAGCTTTTAGAGGGTGCGTTTGATTTCTTCGATCTTGTAGGCTTCGATTACGTCGCCTTCTTTGATATCGTTGAAGTTCTCAACTCCTACACCGCAGTCGTAGCCGGCAGCCACTTCCTTTACGTCGTCCTTGCCCCTCTTCAGAGATCCCAGAACGCCTTCCTTGATGACAATACCATCGCGGATGACACGGATCTTGGCAGTGCGGGTAATCTTACCCTCCTTGACCATACAGCCTGCAATGGTGCCTACTTTGGAAATCTTGAATGTCTGCCTTACTTCCAGAGTTGATGTTACAACTTCCTTCTCCACAGGGGCAAGCATTCCTTCTATACCGCTCTTGACCTCGTTGATGGCATCGTAGATGACGGAGTAAAGACGGATTTCGATTTCCTCCTTTTCGGCCATCTTGCGGGCGTTCATAGAAGGACGGACCTGGAAGCCGATGATGATAGCCTCGGAAGCCTCAGCCAGCAGTACATCGCTTTCGGAGATTTCTCCAACGGCCTTGTGGATGACATTCACCCTTACTTCCTCGGTTGAGAGCTTGATGAGGGAGTCTGATATGGCTTCTATAGAACCATCTACGTCGCCTTTGACTATGATGTTGAGTTCCTTGAAGTTGCCTATAGCAATCCTTCTTCCGAGCTCTTCCAGGGTGATGTGCTTCTGGGTTCTCAGGCCCTGGATGCGGAGCAGCTGCTCACGCTTGTTGGCAATTTCGCGGGCATCGCGTTCGTTGTCAAAGATGTTGAAAGTATCGCCTGCCTGGGGAGCTCCGTTGAGACCCAGGACGCTGACGGGAACACTCGGCCCGGCTTCCTTGATTTTCTGGCCTCTTTCGTTGAACATAGCCTTGACCTTGCCGGTGTACATTCCGGAGAGCATGATGTCTCCGGTATGGAGAGTTCCTCCCTGAACCAGGATTGTTGCAAGATAGCCGCGCCCCTTGTCCAAAGAAGATTCTATGACGGTACCTACGGCTTTCTTGTGCGGATTGGCCTTAAGGTCAAGCAGGTCTGCTTCCAAAAGCACTTTGTCCAGCAGGTCTGAAACACCTATGCCCTTCTTTGCCGATATTTCCTGGCACTGGTATTTTCCACCCCAGTCTTCAACGAGTATATTCATCTGGCTGAGCTGTTCGCGGATTTTGTCAGGCATAGCGCCAGGCTTGTCTATCTTGTTGATGGCAAATATCATAGGAACGCCGGCGGCCTGTGCATGGTTAATTGCCTCAATGGTCTGGGGCATAACGGCGTCGTCTGCTGCAACAATGATGATTGCAAGGTCCGTCATCTTGGCTCCACGGGCACGCATTGCTGTAAATGCCTCATGACCCGGAGTATCCAGGAAGGTAATCCTTCTGCCGTTAGGAAGTTTGACATTGTATGCACCTATGTGCTGGGTTATACCTCCGGCCTCTCCGGCAATGACGTTGGACTGGCGGATGTAGTCAAGCAGCGATGTCTTTCCGTGATCTACATGGCCCATGACCGTAACGATAGGGGCTCTCGGCTCCATGTCTTCCGGCCTGTCTTCCTCGGTCTCTTCCTTGATGGCTTCCTGTATTTCGGCAGAAACAAACTCAATCTTGTAACCGAAGTCCTCAGCCACAAGAGACAGAGCATCGGCATCCAGCCTCTGGTTGATAGACACCATCAGACCAAGGTTCATACATGCGCTTATGACTTTTGTAACCGGCTGGTCTATCATCACCGCCAAATCGTTCACGGTCACAAACTCCGTAACTTTCAGGATGTTGCTTTCCAGACCTCTTCGCTGAATCTCTTCCTCTCTCTTTTCCTCAGCAATTTCTCTCTTTTCTCTTCTGTACTTGGAACCCTTGGTCTTGCCCTTGCCTTCCACCATCCTTTGGTAGGTTTCCTTTATCTGCTTCTGTACCTCGTCCTCGTCTATCTCGTTGCGGATGGGCTTGAAGCCTTTCTTGCCTTTCTTGTCTTTCTTCTTTCCGGAGTCGTGGTTCTGCTTGCTTTCCTTGTTTATGTCAACCTTCTCCTTGGTGTTCTTCTTGATTCTTTCTCTCTTGCCTCTTTCTCCGGCTTTCTTCTTTGGTGCTTCAAACTTGGAAAGGTCTATTCTCTGGCCTGTGTCTTTAGGGCCCTGGAGCTGTTCAACCTTGGTTTCTATGAAGTTGCTTTCTGTCTTCTTTTCTGGAACGGCTTCCTGTACGGGCTCTTTGGCCGCAGGTTTGGTTTCGGCGGGCTTGCTTGAGTCGGGCTTGGTTTCGGCGGGTTTCTTTTCGGCAGGTTTTTCCTCGGCCTTCTTCTTGTCCTTCTTAGGCTTGCTCAAATCTATCTTGCCTACGATGTTCGGAGACTTAGGAGCCTCAACGGTGGTCTTGATAAAGTTCTCCTCCGGCTTCTTCTCCTTGGGAACTTCAACAGCAGTCTTCTCCACCTCCGGCTTAGGAGCAGGCTTTTCTGCTGCAACCGGTTTGGCCGGTTTTTCTTCCGGCTGAATCTTGGGCTCGGGCTTTTCTTCCTTGTAGAGCTGATAGGTCGTGTTCTTTTCGGTTTCGGATATCCTCAAAGTTACCTTCTTGGCTTCTTCCTTTGCCTGCTGCTGGGTGTGGAACTCTTTCTGGACCAGCTCCAGAGTCTGTTCGTCGAGTTTTACCATAGGATTGGCCTCTATGGTGATTCCTTTCTTGTCAAGAAAGTCCACCAGAGTGTTCATTCCTATGTTGAACTCCGTAAGTACTTGTTTTATTCTTTTACCTGCCATATTTCAATCTCCTTATTTATTCCATCGGGTCCTCAAATTCGGCCTGGAGAATCTTCTTGACATCCTCCACGGTCTCCTGATCGAGGTCGGCCCTTTCCATTATATCTTCCGTGCTCATCCTCAGTACATCTTTGGCGGTATCAAATCCCACCTTCCTGAGGGCGTCTATTACCCACTGGTCAATTTCATCGTTGAACGAACTCAGCAGAACGTCGTCGTCATCGGCTCCCTGAACATCGCGGAAGATTTCTATCTCCATTCCTATCATCATTTCTGCAAGGCGGATATTGCTGCCGTTCTTTCCAACAGCAAGAGATACCTGAGAAGAATCCATGGTAATGAGGGCCTTGCCTTCTTCCTCGTTAATCTTTATGGTAGAAATCTTAGCCGGCGACAGAGCCCTCTGAATCAGAAGCTGAGTGTTTGAAGTCCAGCTTATTACATCAATGTTCTCGTTGCGCAGTTCGCGGACTATTCCGTGTATGCGGCTTCCCTTTACGCCTACGCATGCTCCTACAGGATCTATCCGGTCGTCGTAGGATTCAACGGCAACCTTGGCGCGGTCGCCCGGCATACGGACAATCTTCTTGATGGTAATCAGGCCATCAAAAATCTCCGGAACTTCCTGCTCAAACAGCCTCTCAAGGAATACACTCGCCGTTCTGGAAAGAATGATGCTGGGCGTATTGTTTCTCATCTCAACCTTGGCTACTACAGCCTTTACGGAATCGCCCTTACGGAAGAAATCGGACGGAATCTGCTCGCTCTTAGGCAGAACCAATTCGTTGTCGGCATCATCGCGGACCAAAACTTCCTTCTTCCAAACCTGATAGACCTCGCCAACTACGATGTCGCCAATCTTGTCTTTGTAGTAGTTGAACAGGTTGGCCTTGTCTATGTCCATAATTCTTCCGGACAGATTCTGTCTGAGATTGAGCACAGCCCTTCTGCCAAAGGATGAAAGGGGAATTTCTTCTGTGTATTCCTCGCCGATTTCAAAGTCGTTGTCCGGCTCCTTGGCATCTATCTCGGCCTTTGATATTTCCAGCATCGGGTCCTGAACCTCCTCTACGATTGTGCGGTTACGCCAAATCTGAAGGTCTCCCTTGTCTGTGTTGATGATGATGTCAAAATTGTCTGCCGTGCCGTATGTCTTGGCCAGCTGCGTACGGAATACGTCTTCCAGAACACTCATAAGCGTGGCTCTGTCTATACCCTTGCCCTCTTTAAACTCGGCAAAGAACTGGGCTAAATTTAAACCTTCCATGATATTTTGTATTTTATAATTATTCAGTTTTTCCTCAGCGATGCCGTAGGCCAACGCCCACCGTATCTGCATCTGCCTGATAATCTTTGCAATAAAGAAGGGAACCGATTGGTTCCCTTTCTCACTTGCCTTGTCTGGGTGCAAAAGTATGTAAAATACCTTTAAAATCAAAATCAAACTGAACGATGATGAGGGTAGGAAAATACTGACAATTTTCAAATAATGCTTATCTTTGAAAGTTTAATAACGGCAGATGTGTTTCTGCCGATCAAAATTTATGTTATGGAAGTTACAGCCCAGCAGATAGCCCAGCATCTCAAAGGTGAGATTATCGGAGACCCTGACGTAAAGGTAAGGATGGTTGCAAAGATAGAGCACGGCAAACCTAATGAGGTGTGCATCCTGCACAACGACAAGTACCAGAAATATCTTCTGGAAAGCAATGCCGGAATAGTAATCGTGAGCCGTCATCTTTTGCCGGAGCAGAAGGTGAAGCCCACCCTGATTGTAATGGAGGACGCACATCCTGCGTTTGCCATGCTTCTGGATCTTCTGAACACAATCAAGAAGAACCGCAAGAAGGGCCACAGCCTGCTCTCTTACAGGGCGTGGTCCAGCAAGATAGGCAAGAAGGTCTATATCGGAAAGTTCAGTTATGTAGGCTCAAAGAGTGTCATCGGCGATGGATGCCAGATATATCCGCAGGTCTATATCGGAAGCGATGTCACAGTTGGCAAGAACTGCATCTTCTACCCGGGCGTGAAGATATATGATGGATGCAAGGTTGGCAACAACTGCATCCTGCATGCAAATGTGGTCATAGGCTCGGACGGGTTCGGGTTTGCTCCGGACGAAAACAATGTCTATAAGAAGATTCCTCAGACGGGCAATGTGATTCTGGAAGACGATGTGGAAATAGGGTCCAATACCGTCATAGACCGTGCCGCAATGGAATCTACCATCATACGCAAGGGCGTAAAACTGGACAACCTCATACAGATAGCCCACAATGTGGAAGTTGGGGAGAACACCGTAATGGCTGCCCAGTGCGGAGTTGCCGGAAGTACCAAGATTGGCCGAGACTGCATGTTCGGCGGCCAGGTAGGCATAGCCGGGCATCTGAACATAGGTGCCGGAACCAAGATAGGTGCCCAGTCCGGAATCATGGGCGATGTGCCTTCGGAGTTGGGAGTCAAATGTGTTATGGGCACTCCAGCATTTGAGCTGAGCAAGTTCCTCAGAAGCTACGCCAAGTTCAAACATCTAGGAGACCCTCCCCGGAAGCCAGCCGCAGATTCTTCTAAGAAGCCCGCCGCAGATTCTTCTGCTAAGACGGAACAGTAGTTGACAGAAATTTTTATTATATTTGTCAAATACTATTACCGAGACTTTATGTACACAAACCAACATACCCTCAAGGGTAAATACGAGTTCGAGGGCAAGGGGCTTCATACCGGCAAGAAAGTCCACATGAAGGTTGAACCTGCTCCAAAGAACTTTGGAATTCAGTTCAAGAGATGTGACCTTGGAGAAGATGCTCCTATGGTGGAGGCCTGCGTAGATTACGTAAGCGCTACGGCCCGCGGAACAACGCTTGACAAACAGGGAGTTACCGTTCTTACTCTGGAACATCTCATGGGCGCCCTGTACGGAATGCATATTGACAACGCACTCATTACTCTGGACGCTCCGGAGGTTCCTATCCTGGACGGCAGCGCCAAGCCTTATGCAGACGCTTTTTCCAAGGACGGCCTTCAGGAGCAGAACGCTCCCAGGAAATATCTGGTTCTGGACCGCAAAGTAGTATGCCGCAACGAAAAGGGCAGCGAAATGGTAGTTCTGCCGGACGACCATTTTTCAATAGATGTGATGATAGACTACAACTCCAAGGTTGTTGGCTGCCAGTATGCAAGATTTGAGACAGATACGGACTTTGTAAAGGAAATAGCCCCGTGCCGCACCTTTGTTTTCCTGCATGAGCTTGAGCCGCTGTTCAAGTATAACCTGATCAAGGGCGGAGACCTGGACAACGCATTGGTGATTGTGGAAAATCCGGTGCCTCAGGAAGAACTTAACCGCCTTGCCTCAATCTTCAATGTAAAGACTTTGGAACGGGTGCCGGAGGGCTATCTTTCTCACAACAGCCTGAGGTTCCAGAACGAGTGCGCAAGGCACAAGCTTTTGGATGTACTCGGCGATTTCTCCCTTGTGGGTTATCCTATCAAGGGCAAGGTAATTGCCTACAAGAGCGGACATTCCATCAACACCACAATTGCCCGTGAGCTCAGGACTCTGGCCAAGAGGCAGTTTGCAGGCAGATAATTACGAAATAAACATAAATACCAGAATATGGACCTCGAAAAGATCAAAGAAGTTAAGCAGAGGCTTTCGGTTGCTCCGAAATACGATCCGGATGCAGAGCCTGTCTATGATGTGCTGGGTATTCAGAAACTCCTCCCGCACCGTCCTCCGTTCCTGATGGTTGACCGGATTATAGGTGTTGAGCCTGACGCCATTACAGGAATAAAGACAATAGGCGTAAACGAATACTATTTCAGGGGGCATTTCCCTACGGAGCCGGTTGTTCCCGGAGTTCTGCTTATAGAGGCAATGGCTCAGGTTGGCGGCATCCTGGTTCTCAGGGGCGTAGATGAGCCTGAGAGGTATTCTACCTATTTTGCCAAGGTTGACGGATTCAAGTTCCGCCGCAAGGTTGTTCCCGGAGACGTAGTGGTATTCAAGTTGGTAATCACTCAGCCGCTGGAGCACAACCTTGTGTATATGAGAGGAAAAGCCTGGGTCGGAAACAGCGTATGCTGCGAAGGCGACATGGTGGCTCAGGTCATCAAGAACAAGTAAACATCAAACAATTTGTACATAATGGAAAACGCATTTGTGCATCCGAATGCCAAAATCGGAAAGAATGTTGTAATCAGCCCGTGCAGTTTCATCGCCGAGCATGTTGAAATAGGCGACAACTGCTGGATAGGACCTTTTGTTACCATCAACGATTACGTAAAGATAGGCAGCGGCTGCAAAATCTTCAACGGAGCCGTAATAGGGGCCATTCCCCAGGACCTCAAGTTCAAGGGCGAAGAGTCTTACGTGGAAATCGGCAACAACGTGATGATCAGAGAGTACTGCACCATCAGCCGCGGTACTGCAGCCAGCGGGAAGAACAAGACAGTCATAGGCGACAACTGCTTCCTGATGGCCTATGTTCATGTGGCTCACGACTGCCGGCTGGGCCATAATGTAATTCTGGTCAGCTACACCGGCATAGCAGGCGAAACCGACGTGGACGACTGGGCAATCATAGGCGGAAATTCATCGGCACACCAGTTCACACATGTAGGCTGCCATGCCATGATCAGCGGTGCATCCGCTTTTGCCAAGGATGTTCCTCCATATTCCATCGTGGGCAAGAGGCCTTTGGTATTCCGTGGCATAAACATCATAGGGCTCAGGCGCAGAGGCTTTACTGCTGAGCAGATAGAGCGCATCAAGGATGTCTATAGGATAATCTATTACAGCAACCTCAATGTCACCGATGCCTGCCGCAAGGCTGAGGAAGAGCTTCCGGAATCAGAAGAAAAGCGCACCATCCTGGACTTCATAGCGGTATCAAAGAGAGGTATTGTCAGGCTCGATGCCAACAAAGACGAAGACGAGTAATGCTGCCGCTTCTGAGCACAGCCTATCTTCCGCCCATTGAGTATTTTGCGGCTATAGCAAAGTACGGTGGGGCGCAGATTGAGGCATGTGAGAATTACCAGAAGCAATCTTACCGTAACCGCTGCACCATACTTACTGCAAACGGCAAGGAAAACCTTAACATCCCCGTCCTCAGAGGCGGGGACTGTCATACCCATACGCTGCCCATAACTCAGGTGGAAATAGACTATCAGGAGAACTGGCCTATGAGGCATCTGAGGGCTATGGAGGCCGCCTACATGAATTCTCCGTTCTTTGAGTATTACATAGATGACATTTCGGCCATACTCCTGAGCCGTCAAGAATTGCTTTTCAGCCTTAATCTGGAGCTTATAAGGCTTCTCCTCAACTTCTGCGGAATCAAGGCCGAAATCAGCCTTACGGAGCATTTTGAGCCTGCTTGTTCTCCCGATTTCAGAAACCGCATACACCCCAAGAGCAAACTGCCCTGCCTGACCAGGGAGTGGGGAAAGGAAAAACCCTACTGGCAGGTCTTTGCCAAGCAGGGTTTTGTTTCCAATCTTTCCGTTGTGGATCTTTTGTTCAACGAAGGCCCCAACGCAATATCATTCCTTGTTTAGAATCTCCATCCGAAGGTTGCCAGAACCTTAACGTTGCTGCGGGTGATGTCTGCGTAGCTTGGATTGCCGAGTACATAGTCTGCCGCAGGCTCGGTGTCAAAGAAGGCAATTGTTTTCTTGCTGAGGTTTGCGGCAACGGCCAAATCCAGATAGAATCCGCCGCCGAATGTCATACCCAGTCCGAGGCTTCCGGTGTAGTTCTTGATTGCAGTGTTCATCAGGTCTTTCTTTACTCCGTTGTCGGCGTACTGGAAACCGGCCCTGAGAGCAACGTTGCTTACCGGATAAACCTCAGCTCCAATCCTGAGCTTGTTGCTCGTTTTGAAGTTTTGGCTCATCCAGTTGTTCTCGGCAGAATAATCTGCATAGTCTATGGAGTTTATGTCATGACGGTTGCGGAACCTTGTCTGAGCAATGTTTGAACCTTCGTAATCTACACTGATGCTTCCGTTTGAGAATATGGTTGCAAAACCTATGTTGTAATGGAACGGAGTGTTTACACGGTAGTCGTAAACACCTTCAGGCGAATTCAGGGTAACCCTGTAGCCATCGTTGAAAGCGGCTTCCGTATCCCAGTAGTACTTGTCTGTAAGCGAGTACCAGGTGGGGGTGGAAATAGAGGCACCCATCCTGAAGTTGTAGCTCGGGGCCCAGATGAAGCCGAACTTGAGGTTGATTCCGCTTCCGGTAGTCTTCTGGGTGTAGTACTGGTCCATGTAGGAAAAGTCATCGGAAAGCATGCCTTCCGTGGTGTTGTCTTCGGAGTATCTTTCCTCAATCTTGTTCCATACGGTAAACATTCCTATATTCATACCTACATAGAACTTATCGCTGAGATTAAGACCAAAGTTTATGTCATACTCTCCTATGGAGCCTGTCTGCTTGCGGTAAAGCATCTGAGAAGACCTGTAGGCGGGGTCTGACACTGCGTCCGTAGGAATAAACACATTGGGAGATGTGCTTAAGGTGTCCAGAAGGCTGGAGTTCCAACCCATGATTGCAGGCCAGTAATAACTTCCGTAAGAATAGGGGTCCGGATTGGCTGTGTTGTCAAAATCATAACCTGAATACTTGCTGGAATTGGCCGTGCTTACCAGAGATTTGATGTAGCTGTCATCTACACCGTTTGCACCTGCCTTGATGCTGGCGTTGAAGTTGTTGTGCTTGTTGTAGGCAAAGCCTATGGATATAGACTTGACCCCGCTGTTTCTTCCGGACTCAAGAACGGCAACTCCGCCTATGTTTCCAAAGCCGAACGAAGTCTTGTTGACATTGGTTCCAACACCCAGGTACTTTGTATCGGTATTGCTGGAGGTGATTACCGGAGTAAATGCAAACTCGTTGTATTTGAACACTGCGGATGCAGCAGGGTTTATTGCAATTGCGCCCAGATCTCCGCCCAAAGCCGTCATGGCATTACCCATAGACACGCTTCTTGCCGTACCTTCTCTCTGGAAGTCAGAGAGTTCGTAGCCGGTAAACACGCTTTGGCCAAAAGCCTGGCCCAAGGCAACCGCGCCTAAAACAACAGCGGAAAATATAAATCTCTTCATAATATTTACTAAGTGCGTTAATTACTGTAAATTATCTTCTGGTTGACGAACCTCCGGAATGTGATCCTCCGCTGGAATGTGAGCTGCTGCCGCCGCCGCTGGAATGTGAGCTGCTGCCACCGCCGCTGGAACGTGAACTGCTGCTTCCGCTGGAGCGTGAACTGCTGCCGGAATATGAACTTCCGGTGCTTCTGCCGGATGAACTTGATGAGCTTGAGCGTGCGGGAGTTGAGTAGGTGCGTCCGGATGAAGACGAGTAGCTTCTGCCTGAATTGCCCGAGCTTGACGAATATCTTACCGGAGTGGAAGACGGACGATAGACGGTCTTTCCTCCGTTGGACGGACGGCTGGATACGGCGTTGCGGTTACCGTTTGGACGGTTTGTAACAGCGTTATGGTTGCCGTTGGCCCTGTTAGCAGCTCCGTTGTTTCCGCCAGGGGTTCCGTACCTTACTCCGCCAGGGTTGTTACCGTTGGAACGGTTAGTTACGGCGTTGTGGTTACCATTGGAGCGGCTTGTTACGGCGTTGTGGTTACCGTTTGAACGGCTCACTGCAGCGTTGTGGTTACCATTGGAACGGCCCATTGCTGCGTTGTTGCCTCTGTTCGAGCGGCCCATTGCTGCGTTGTTGCCTCCGTTCGGACGGCCTGTACTGTTGCCTCCGTTAGGACGGCCCATGTTGGAGTTGTGGTTCCTTACGTTGCCTACTGTAGGGGTTCTTCTGTAGGAGCTTCCTGCGGTTCTCGGAGTAGCTGCTGCTGAATTTCTGGGTAAGGAGCCTGGGCTTCCGGCTCTCAGGTTGCCTCTGTCATTGACGCCGCCTCTTCTGGTGTAATACCTTCCGGGCGATGAGTGGTGCGGCCCGTTGTGCCAGCCTCCGCCGTACCAGCGGTCCGGAGCGTGATGATGTGGATGATACCATCCGCCGTAGTACCAAGGGTCATGCCAGCCCCAGTTCCAGGCCCAGCCCCAGCCCCAGTTCCAGTAACCGTCCCAGTAATTCCAGCCATAGCCCCAAGGGTCATAGCCTCCCCACCTCCAGTTGTACCAGTCGTGCCAGTACAAGGAGCTGTGGTATCCGTAGCGGTAGCGGTAGTAGGGGTAATTCCAATTCCAGCTGAACGGGTTGTACCAGGCAAGATCCCAAGGGTCAACAACCACATTCACAACGTAGGTTGGGCTGTCGAACTTCCTGAGACGGGCCTCGTAGCTCTCGTCGTCATCTACTATCACATAATTTGTTTCAGGATTGTAGTCAATGTTGACTATGTTTTCCTCTCCTACCCGGATTGTGTCCTGATAGGCGGTTGTATATACGTTGCTGTTGGTATTGAAGGATGCAACTGTCCTTGTCTGAAGCTGCTTTACATCCTCGGTGGTTTGGTAAACCGGAACTGCCACTGCCGGCTCAGCCACTTCCTGAGGTGAAACAGGAACTGCATCGGAGGAGGCATAGTAGATGCTGTTTGTATAGCCTCCGTTGCCGTTTGCATAGTAAGCACCCGGTCCGCATGAAACAAGGGCCAGACTTACTGCAACCAAGATAGTTAAGCTAATGTTTTTCATTGTTACCTCCTGCGTTAAATAAATTTTGTATTTTTGTGCGGTTCATTTGGAGACAAATATAAACCATTTTATTTTCAATAAAAAAAAGAATCAAAAATTATTCCAAAGGGAATTTGTATGGCAAAACAGATAACTTCAAGGGCTGAGAACTACTCTCAGTGGTACAACGATCTGGTTGTAAAGGCAGGTCTGGCAGAGAATTCTGCAGTACGCGGATGTATGGTGATAAAACCTTACGGTTATGCAATTTGGGAAAAGATGCAGCGGCAGTTGGACAAGATGTTCAAAGACACAGGGCACGAGAACGCATACTTTCCGCTTTTCATACCAAAGTCTTTCCTGAGCCGCGAGGCTGAGCACGTGGAAGGCTTTGCCAAGGAATGTGCGGTTGTAACCCACCATCGTCTGATGACCAACCCAAACGGCCCCGGCGTAGTTGTGGATCCGGAGGCCAGGCTGGAGGAAGAACTGGTTGTAAGGCCCACATCGGAGACCATTATCTGGAATACATACAAGAACTGGATCAGTTCCTACCGCGATCTGCCAATACTGGTAAACCAGTGGGCCAATGTGGTAAGATGGGAAATGAGGACCAGGCTTTTCCTCCGTACGGCCGAATTCCTCTGGCAGGAAGGCCATACGGCACATGCCACTAAGGAAGAAGCAATCGCTGAGGCAGAAAAGATGATTGGAGTATATGCCGATTTTGCAAGAAATTACATGGCCCTTCCGGTAATTGTTGGGCATAAGACCGAGAGCGAAAGGTTTGCAGGAGCTCTTGATACCCTTTGCATAGAGGCAATGATGCAGGACGGCAGGGCTCTTCAGGCAGGAACATCGCACTTCCTTGGGCAGAACTTTGCAAAGGCGTTTGATGTCAAGTACCAGAGCAAAGACGGAGCGTTGGAATATGTATGGGCTACATCCTGGGGAGTTTCTACCAGGCTCATGGGTGCCCTGATTATGGCCCACGGCGATGACAACGGGCTTGTGCTGCCTCCAAATCTTGCTCCTATTCAGATAGTTATGGTTCCTATCTTCAGCAACCAGGAAAAGCTTCCTATGGTTCTGGAAAAGATGAAGGAGATTAAGGCATCTTTGGAGAAGCTGGGCGTGAGTGTCAAGATAGACGACCGCGACAATGTCCGCAGCGGCTTCAAATTTGCGGAGTGGGAACTCAAGGGCGTTCCGGTAAGACTTGCCATCGGGGCCAGGGATTTGGAGAACAATACCGTGGAAGTGGCACGCAGAGATACCCTTACAAAGGAGGTTGTGAGTGCGGACGGCATAGTTGACAAACTTGTAAAACTGCTGGACGAGATAGAGAAGAATATCTACAACAAGGCCCTCAGTTTCAGAGACAGCCATCTGATTAAGGTAGATACATGGGACGATTTCAAGGCAAAGATTGAGGAAGGCGGATTCCTTCTCTGCCACTGGGACGGCACAGCAGAAACCGAGGCTAAGATCCAGGAAGAAACCAAGGCTACAATCCGCTGCATTCCAATTGATTCCTGCGTATGCCAGGAAGAAGGCAAGTGCGTCTATAGCGGCCGCCCGAGCAGCAGACGGGTAGTGTTTGCAAGAGCTTACTGATGATGAACGGTGAGCGCAAAAGCATATTAAACGAGCAACTGCAAGTAAGAGAGAGTTAAACGAGCAACTGCAGGTAAGGGAGAGTTAAACGAGCAACTGCAAGTAAGAAAGTGTTAAACGAGCAACTGCAAGTAAGGGAGAGTTAAACGATTAACTGCAAGTAAGAGAGAGTTAAACGAGCAACTGCAAGTAAGGGAGAGTTAAACGATTAACTGCAAGAGTAACAGGGTGTTACGATAAGTGTAACAAGAAAGTATTTAGACAAACATAAAGACGTAAGATTATGGATAACGATCAGCCGTTGCCCCCGAACAAACAACTGATTGAGGCGTTGAGCGGCAAAGCCAATGTAAAGTCTCAGGTCTATGACCGGGCCTTTGAAGAGTTCAACAACCTTAAGGAGCTGCTGGCCGAAATCAGCAACGACCTTGACGAGGCTCTGGACGAGATTAAAGACAGCGGAGTGGCCCTTAGCCGCCGTGTAAAGCTGGAATACCGCGACCGCGGAAAACTGGAAGCCGAGGTAAGATTTGCAGACGACGTGCTGGTATTCAGTATGCTCCCCGATGTCTATCAGTTTGACAAGGACCATCCGGTATGGAGGAACCCTTATTCTACCGCCGATGCGTTCAACACTTACTGCGGTGTGATTACCGTCCACAATTTCCTGTACGAATCTGTGAAGCTGAACCGCGACTGCGATCCGGGATATCTGGTTGCCAGGCTGTTCATCAACCGCGAAGGATGCTTCTTTGTAGAAGGAAAGAGGCAGAAGCGCAACCGTATTTCGGATTTTGGAACGGTAAAGCTGAACAAACTTGAAATGAGGGACTTCATAGAGAGCGCAATGCTGTATGCCATAAGCTTTGACCTTCTGGTTCCTCCGTTTGAAAATGTTAAGACTATAACCATAGGAGACAAAGACTCGGACGATTACCGTATTCCTACAGGCAAGCGTAACGGATTCGGTTACCGTACGGACGATGTGCTTCACGACTGAAGATGAACAGATTTCTTAAGACGACCGTTGTTGCTTTGGGCATTTTGCTGATTTCCGCCCCGGTTTTTTCGCAGGTGAAGATCGGATTCTGGGGCGATACCATCAAGAAAAAGCCCGAACCTATTCAAAGTGGCCTGAGCAAGGAGCAGGAGCTGGTGAGGCTCGTGGGGCTGAACTTTCCCACCCCGGACGTGGACTATGGCGGACCTTCTCCAAAGTTCTGGACCATAGGGCTCAACGATGAACTCATCTTTTCTCAGGTTTCGCTCACCAATTGGGCTGCCGGCGGTAGCGGTTCGGTGGCTCTGAACGCATACGTGAACGGTATGGCCAACTATGCCAAGGGCAAGATGTATTGGGATAACCGTGCGCAGCTGGGCTATGGTTTTGTGCAGAACTACGATGTGGGCTACCGCAAGAGCGAGGACCGTATAATACTTGACAGCAAGTGGGGCTATCAGGCATACAAGAAGATTTATTTTTCTGCCTCCATGAACTTCAAGAGCCAGTTTTCGCCGGGTTTCAACTACAATTCCAAGAACGAAGCTACAATGAAGTCCAAGTTTCTGGCCCCTGGATACCTTACGCTGGGTCTTGGTATGGATTGGAAGCCGGGCAACGGCAAGGTCTTCTCCCTGAACTTTGCTCCTCTGACCGGAAGTATGGTCATGGTTCTGGCCGACAGTGCCCTGCGTGTAAAGTACGGCAACAAGTTTGACCGTCCGTTCAGGTGGGAACTCGGAGCTCAGCTGAAGGCTACATTTACCAAGAATTTTACGAAGAACTTCAAGGTTGCATCTCAGCTTTCTCTGTTCTCGGACTATATGAAGAATCCGGCAAACATTGTAGTTTACTGGGATGTACAGGCGGACTACACGCTCAACAAATACTTCAAGGCATCGCTGAGGACAAACCTCATCTACGACGATAAAATCAAGATTACCAACAAGGAGGGCAGGGAGCGGCCCAAGGTGCAGTTCAAGGAAATCTTTGGTCTGAGTTTCTCATACACGATAGGTACGTACAAGAAATAACAACCGCTTCTTTGGCACGGATGCTCCCGCTCTTGGAAAAACTTCTTTGAGCTCCGGCGTTTCAGCTTTTGGACTGTGGTTGGGGAAGATGTTTTGATTTGGACGATATGGACAACGGAAGACATATAACGGAAAGGCTCTTGGAGAGCGTCTGGGATTCTGTCCGCTGCAAAGGAAACATCCTTCTGGCAGTCAGCGGCGGAGTGGATTCCACGGTGCTGGCCGATGCGGTCTTCAGGCTGCGTTCTGGGCAGCTGGACGAAGTTGTCTGCAAGAGGCGTTCTGGGGTGCTGGATGATGCGGTCTGCGAGAGGCGTTCTGAGGTGCTGGATGATGCGGTTTGCAAGAGGCATTCTGAGGGGTTGGGAAGAGTAGGCGTTGCGCACGTGAACTTTCATCTCAGGGGCAAAGACTCTGACCGCGACCAGGAATTTGTCCGTAATCTTTCTCAGCGATATGGTTTTGAGTTCTACACCGTTGATTTTGATACTTTTGCCTATGCCGCCGAGCACAAACTTTCCGTAGAGATTGCCGCAAGGGAGCTGCGTTACAACTGGTTCTGCAAGGTTGCGGCAGAGCACGGCTTTGACCTCTTGCTCACGGCTCACAACGCCAACGACAATGCAGAAACCCTGCTGTTGAATCTTGTACGTGGAACCGGCCGCCGGGGCCTTGGGGCTATCCGTCCGTACGGTGCTGTTGAAGGTGAGGGGGCAATGTCCGCCGCACTCAAGGTCTCCCGTCCGTTGCTCAGCGTGGAACGTTCTGAAATAGAGGAATATGCAAAGGAGAACAACCTCCGGTACTGCATAGACCGTACGAACTTTGAGAACGATTATTCCCGTAACAGAATCCGCAACCAGGTTCTGCCGATTCTCCGCCAGCTAAATCCGTCCGTAATATCCAGCCTGAACAAAGACATCCGGCGTTTCAGGGAACTCAACAGTGTTGTGGATGAACTTTTGGAGGACAGGCTCCAAAGCCTTTTAGCCATTGGACAAGGTCATGGCGGACGAGGTGTTCTGGACGCTCTGCGCAGGAGGTTCCTGGTATTCAGTGCTGAGGCTGCAAAGCTTGTATCGTACGGCAACACAGGCTTTTATGTTGCAGAACTTTTCCGCCGTTTTGATATTCGCATTCTCCGGGACCAGACAGAAGGCATTGCCAGGTGCCTGACAGAAGAAGTTCCGCAGAGCAAGGCTGCTTCCAAGATTTTTTACGCTGGCAGCCATACGGCGGTCATTGAACGTGGGCAGCTGAAGGTTTATTCCTTGCCAGCAGATTTTGTAGCAGCCTCGGAGTCTGAGGACCGCACGGGTCTGGACAAAACGGTCAGCATCTCATCCTGCGGAACCTATTCTTTTGGCCCCTACAAGATATTGGTAGAAGAAGTTGCATTGCAGGCCCAGGGTAAGAGCTTTCCGCAGACATTGCAGGCCCAGGGCAAGAGCGTCCTGGATGCGGCCAAGCTTTCTTTTCCGCTGACTTTAAGGACAGTGCAGGACGGTGACAGATTCTCGCCGTATGGCCTGAAGGGCAGCAAAAAGGTGTCGGACTTTCTCAATTCCCGTAAGACGGATCTGGTGTTCAAAAACATTCTGCCGGTTATCACACAAAAAGACGGAAGCATTGTCTGTCTCCCGTCTTTTGAAATCGATGACCGTTTCAAAGTCACATCGCTGAGCAAAAAAATCCTCACGGTCTGTGTGAGCCTATGACTCAGCCATTTAGCCTAGTAGCTGAAATCGTACATGTAAGGTATTCTGGCGTAGGTCTTTATGCCGTTGTTCTCTTCGAGCTCCCTGAGCAGAAGATCGGCCTGCGACATGTTCTTTGACCCAAACACTTTCTTCAGCAGGGTTTCTTCAGAGCCGGCTCCCAAGCTTTCCATAAGAAGCTCCATCTGAGTCTTGACCCTTGGATATTCAACCACCTTGTATTTGCTGTCTTCCAAGGTCTTGAACCCCTGTTCCTCAGGGCTGGTAAGAGGATCGAGTGCAAGGCATGCGGCATATTTGATTGCATAGTCAATGCCTCCGATGGCATCTACGATTCCAACCGTAACGCCCTGCTCTCCGGTCCATACGCGGCCCTGGGCTATGGAATCAACATTTGCAATGCTCATGTTTCTGCCGTCGGCAACTAGGCTCATGAATTTGCTGTATATCTGCTCCACAAACTTCTGGTTGTACTCAACTTCTTCGGCGTCCAGAGGGCGGCTCATATCGCCCATGGTGGAGTGCTTGTGAGTTCCCAGCTGAACCGGATTGACCTTCAGATGCTCCTTGAGGCCCTTGCCGTAATTGATTGCCAGAGAGAATACTCCTATTGAGCCCGTAAGGGTGGTGTTGTCTGAGAATATCTTATCAGCCTGAGCGGAAATCCAATATCCGCCGCTTGCAGCATACTCGCCAAAGGAACATACCAGGGGCTTTTCGTCGGCGAGTTTCTGGATGGCCTCCCTCATGAGTTCAGCGGCCTGGGCGTCTCCGCCAGGGGAGTTGACCCTCAGAACAACTGCATCAATGCTTTCGTCTTTGCGGATTCTTTCTACCTGAGGCACAAACTTGCTGGAAGCAAGCCCGCTGCCGTTCTGGGCTATTTCGCCCTCGGCGTAAAGCACGGCAACCTTGACCGTGCCCTTGAGTTTTGTAGGCAACGATTTTACATAGGTTGAAAGCGGAACTACATTCAGGTCCTTCTCTTCGTCAACTCCAACCAGACTGCAGATTTTTTCTGCGTACTGGCCCGATGTAACACATTCATCTACAAGGTTCAAAGCCATAGCAGACTCCGGTGTGCCAATCTTTAGCTCATCAACCGCCTTGTTGAATTCATCCAGATCTATGCCGCGGCTCTGGCAAATCTGCTGGCTCCAGATGTTCCAGATGGAGTTCAGCATTTCCATGTTCTGGGTGCGGTTCTCGGGGCTGATGTCGTTCTTGATAAACTGTTCGGCTGCGGCCTTGAACTTGCCGTGGCGTATGA
>ERZ842401.2338-NODE-2338-length-25441-cov-28.583077_pt1 | contig 25441 bp, 20 predicted proteins | sample MGYA00521270_ERZ842401 | MGnify/ENA primary metagenome ERZ842401 (study PRJEB31892, sample SAMEA3878208) | bioreactor metagenome | biome: Moose rumen | place: Sweden | collected 2011-10 | study: EMG produced TPA metagenomics assembly of the PRJEB12797 data set... | reverse complement strand
TGACCTCCTGCGTGACAGGCAGGCATTCTAACCTACTGAACTAACGCACCAGTTTGCTCTTTTCTGTTTTGCGGGTGCAAAGGTATAAACTTTTTTCTGATTTAGGAAATAAATCACGGGAAACTTTTCGTTAATAACATCCTTTAACACTTCTACGGCCTTGCGAATAAAAAATGCCCGCATCTTCTTTGTTTTTCGATAAACTTTTTATACCTTTGCACTCAATTACGAAAAAGATATGGCTTCAGACAAGATCAGAATAAAGGATATAGCACAGCGTGCAGGCGTGTCGGTAGGTACCGTGGACCGTGTGCTGCACGAGCGGCCTAATGTGTCGAAGGCTGCACGCGAGAAAGTGGAACAGGCGCTGGCCGAGATGGACTACCAGCCCAACGTGTATGCGTCGGCGCTGGCATATAATAAGGATTACACGTTCTATTGTATTATTCCCATGCACGAGAGCGACGCCTATTGGGACGAGATTGAGGAGGGGGTGAAGGCCGCCACCGACCGCCGGCGCGACTTCCACGTGACGTTGAAGCTGCTGTACTACGAGCGCTTCAATGCCCCCACGTTTGTCAAGGCCGCCAACGAGTGCCTGGAGCAGTCGCCCGACGGTGTCATTGTAGTGCCCGCCAAACTCGAGGTGACACGCGACTTGACCAACGAGCTGAGCGACCGCAACATCCCCTTCATCCTGCTTGACTCGTACCTGCCCGACCTGAAGCCGCTGGCCTTTTACGGACAGGACTCTTTCCAGAGCGGCTATTTTGCCGCACGCATGCTGATGCTCATTGCCTCGAAGGAGCAGGAGATTATGATGATGAAGCAGCTGAAGGACGGCCACATCGGTTCCAAGCAGCAGTCGAACCGTGAGACGGGCTTCCGTCACTACATGCGTGACCACTTCCCCGAGATACAGATTGTGGAGGTGAACCTGCCGCTGGGAGGCACTAAGGAACAGTTCGGGAAGATACTGGATCAGTTTTTTGCCGAGCATCCCCACGTGCACCATTGCATCACCTTCAACTCGAAGGCTCACTTAGTGGGCGAGTACCTGCAGCGCACAAATCGCCGCAACGTGCAGATCATGGGCTACGACATGGTGCCCAAGAATGCCGAGTGCGTCAGGCAGGGCAGCATCTCGTTTCTCATTGCGCAGCATGCCTACATGCAGGGCTACGCGTGCGTGGAGACGCTGTTTCAGGCCATCGTGCTGCGCAAGGAGGTGACGGCGGTGAACTATATGCCCATAGAACTGCTGACCAAGGAGAACATTGAGTTCTATCGCCGCACAAACATCGGATAAACTACAAATACTTATACGCTATGCAACAAACTACATTTCTGAAAATTAATCCTGCCGACTCGGTGGTGGTGTGCCTCGAGCCCAAGCAGAAGGGTGACGTCATTGAGATTGACGGCCTCCGTGTGACTGTCAACCAGGACACTCCTGCCGGTCACAAAGTGCTCATCAAGGATGCCCCCAAGGGCACCGACATCATCAAGTACGGCTATCCCATCGGTCATGCCCGTGAAGACCTGAAAGCAGGCGATTGGGTCAACGAGAACAATCTGAAGACCAATCTTTCCGGCACGTTGGAATATACGTATCATCCTGTCAAAGAAGCATTTAATATTAAGAAGGAAAATCGTACCTTTAAGGGCTATGTACGCAAAAACGGCGATGTGGGCGTGCGCAATGAGGTGTGGATAGTGCCCACCGTCGGCTGTGTCAACGGCATTGCCGAACGGCTGGCCAACCGCCTGCGCCAGGAGACGGGTTGCAAGGACATTGACGCCGTCTACAGCTGGCACCATAACTTCGGATGCTCGCAGCTTTCCGGTGACCACGAGAGCACACGTAAGGTGCTGCGCGACATTGTGCTGCACCCCAATGCCGGTGCTGTGCTGGTGCTGGGACTTGGCTGTGAGAATAATCAGCCCGATGACTTCATGCAGTTGCTGGACGACTACGACAAGCAGCGCATACGCCTGCTGGTGACGCAGCAGGTCGACGGCGACGAGGTGGAGGCAGGTATGGTCGTACTGCGCGAACTCTATGCCATGGCCTCGCAGGACAAACGTCAGGAGGTGCCCGTCAGCAAACTCCGTGTGGGCTTGAAGTGCGGCGGCAGCGATGGCTTCAGCGGTATCACTGCCAATCCGCTGGTGGGCGAGTTCAGCGACTGGCTGGTGGCTCAGGGCGGTACGAGTGTGCTGACCGAAGTGCCCGAGATGTTTGGTGCCGAGACCATCCTGATGAACCGCTGTGAGACGCCCGAGCTGTTCCAGCAGACCGTCTCCATGATCAATAACTTCAAGGAGTATTTCCTCAGTCACGGCGAGCCTGTGGGTGAGAACCCCTCACCTGGCAACAAGGCCGGCGGCATATCGACCCTGGAGGACAAGGCCCTGGGATGCACGCAGAAGTGCGGACGGGCCCCTGTCAGCGGCGTGATGGAATATGGTGACCGCCTGTCGCATACGGGATTGAACCTGCTGTCGGCTCCCGGCAACGACCTTGTGGCGGCTACGGCGCTGGCTTCGTGTGGTTGCCATCTGGTGCTGTTCACTACGGGTCGCGGCACGCCCTTCGGCACCTTCGTGCCCACGATGAAGATAGCTACCAACCCCACCTTGGCAGCCCGCAAACCTGGTTGGGTCGACTTCAATGCCGGACAGCTCATTCAGGGTCGCACCATGCAGGAGCTAGTGCCCGAGTTCATCGACAAGGTGCTGGCTGTGGCCAGCGGTGAGAAGGCTCGCAATGAGGAGAACGGCTACCGCGAGATTGCGATATTCAAGAATGGCGTGACGCTTTAGCAGTTAAGGCGAAACCTGCTTTAGGTGCTAAAGGACAGCTATAGTTCTTTAGTGGTTATATCTTCAAAGTCAGAGAGATACGGTGACGGCGCTGGTCTACTTCCAGCACCTTCACCGTCACTTTTTGGTGCAGTTTCACTACCTCCGACGGATGTGCTATGCGGCGGTTGGCCATCTGTGAGATGTGTACCAGCCCGTCCTGATGCACGCCGATGTCAACGAAGACGCCGAAGTTGGTGATGTTGGTGATGATGCCGGGCAACAGCATGCCCACTTCCAGGTCTTCTATCTGCTGCACGCGACTGTCAAAGTCGAACTCCTCCAGTTGCTCGCGTGGGTCTCTGCCGGGCTTCTCTAGCTCCTTCATAATGTCGGTCAGCGTGGGCAGGCCTGCCTCTGCGGTCACATATCTCTTGATGTCGATTTTTGCCCGCAGTTCCTTCTGCTCTATCAAATCCTTCACGGTGCAGCCCTGGTCCTTGGCCATCTGCTCCACGATGGCGTAGCTCTCAGGGTGCACGGAGCTGTTGTCAAGTGGGTTTTTGGCATCGGGTATGCGCAGGAAGCCGGCACACTGCTGGTAGGCGGCAGGTCCAAGTCGTGGCACCTTTTTCAGTTGGGCGCGACTGCCGAAGGCTCCGTTTTCGCGGCGATAATCCACGATGTTCTTTGCCAGTGCGGGTCCAAGTCCGCTGACATATTGCAGCAGGTGGCTCGAGGCGGTGTTCAGGTTGACGCCCACCTGGTTTACGCAGTTCTCCACGGTCAGGTCCAACTGGTGTTTCAACTTGGTCTGATCCACGTCGTGCTGATACTGTCCCACGCCGATGCTCTTGGGGTCGATTTTCACCAGCTCAGCCAGCGGGTCCATCAGTCGGCGGCCTATAGAGACAGCTCCGCGCACGGTGACGTCCTCGTCGGGAAACTCATCGCGGGCTACCTTCGAGGCTGAGTAGACCGAGGCACCGTCTTCGCTGACGACGAATACTTGGGGTTTTGGGCTGTTGGCTATTGGCTGTTGACTATTGGCTGTTGGCTTTTGGCTGTTGGTTGGCAAAGAGCTGTCGGCTAATAGCCAAGAGCCGACAGCCTCCTCCACAAACGCCTTGGTCTCCCGACTGGCTGTGCCGTTGCCGATGGCGATGGCTTCTATGCGGTAGGTGGCTATCATCTGCTGCACATGGATGGTGGCCTGCATTCGCTTGTTGACGGGCGGGTGAGGGAAGATGGTCTCGTGGTGCAGCAGGTTGCCTTGCGCGTCCAGGCAGACCACCTTGCAGCCTGTGCGGAAGCCGGGGTCGATGCCCATGACACGCTTCTGCCCGAGGGGTGCCCCCAGCAGTAACTGCTTCAGGTTCTGAGCAAACACGCGGATGGCCTCGTCGTCGGCCTGTTCCTTGCTCAGGTTCTGAAACTCGGTCTCTATCGAGGGCTTCAGCAGTCGCTTGTAGCCGTCGGCAACGGCCTCGGCCACCAGTCGCCCGCACGGTGTGTTGCCATACACGTAGTGGCGTTGCAGGCGCTCTATACACTCATCGTCGCTCACCGGGTCGATGCTCAGGCGAAGTATGCCCTCGGCCTCGCCGCGTCGCATGGCCAGCAGACGGTGACTGGAACAGCGTTTCAGTGATTCGTGCCAGTCGAAGTAGTCGCGATATTTGGCGGCCTCGTCGGTGTCGGCCTTGCCCTTCACTACTTTCGATGTGATGGTGGCGGTGCGCCTGAAGGCTCCGCGCACCTGCTGACGGCTGCGCTCGTCTTCGCAGACGGTCTCGGCAATGATGTCTTGCGCTCCCTGCAGGGCTGCGGCGGCGTCGCTGACATTGGCGTTCACGTAGGCCTGTGCCGCCCGCTCGGGGGCGCGTTCGCGCTGTAGCAGCAACAGCTGTGCTAGGGGCTCCAGCCCTTGTTCACGGGCCACCTGTGCGCGTGTGCGACGACGGGGCTTGAATGGCAAGTAGATGTCTTCCAGTTCGGTGGCGTCCCAGCAGTCGTTGATGCGCTGCTGTAGCTCGGCCGTCAGTTTGCCCTGCTCGCCGATGGTCTTCACTACGGTCTCCTTTCGTTTCTGTATCTCCTTCAGGCGTTCGTTCTCGTCGCTGATGGCGGCTATCTGTACCTCGTCGAGTCCCCCTGTGCGCTCCTTTCTGTAGCGGGATATGAAGGGTATGGTGCACCCCTCTTCCAGCAATGTCAGCGTGTTGCCCACGGCCTCCACGCGCAGTCCCAGTGTGCTGGCTATGATCTCTGCAATCTGTTTCATCGTCTTTCTTCTTTTATGTTTATCGTTTTTTTTATGTTTTGACTTTTTGTTCGCAATGATGCTGCAAAGTTACAAAAAATCCTTGAAATCCGTGAAATCTGTCCTCGAAATTTGAGTCGTTTCGTAACAGCCATGCCTCGAATCCGTAAGATGCGTGCCTCGAAGATTACGTTTTCGTTCAACTGTTCGTCTGTTCGTCTGTTCGGTGTACCTGATTATTGACTCGTATTTTAATTACTCTATTTTTATGTGATTTCTTTTGAAAAAAACTTCATTATTCTTGCACCTGTCCGAAAATTTGTGTAACTTTGCAGGCAGTAACTACAACTTATAATAATAATACAAAATTCAAACTATGTCAAACAACAAAGAGATGCTCTTTACCGAGTTTACTGCGCCTACCACCCAGGAGTGGCTGGACAAGATTGAGGTCGACCTAAAAGGAGCCGACTTCCAGAAACGCATGGTATGGAGAACAAGTGAAGGTTTCAACGTGCAGCCCTTCTATCGCCGCGAAGATTTGCAGCATCTGAAGGCCGTGGACTCCCTGCCTGGCGAGTTTCCGTTTGTGCGTGGCAACAAGAAGGACAACAACCTGTGGTTCGTACGTCAGGACATTGAGGCCGAGGATGCCCAGGCAGCCAACAAGAAGGCGCTCGACATTCTGAACAAAGGCGTCGACTCCCTGGGATTCAAGATTTCCGGCAAGGCCGTGAGTGCCGACTACGTGGCCACGCTGCTTGACGGTATTCTGCCTCAGTATGTGGAGTTGAACTTCCAGACCTGTCAGCGCCACTGCGTAGAGCTGGCTCAGTTGCTGGTGGCCTACTTCAAGGAGAAGCAGTACCCACTGGCAGAGCTGAAGGGTAGCATCAACTTCGACCCCATCGGCAAGATGCTGCAGAAAGGTAAAGACACGTCGGCTGTGCTGGCTCAGGCCAAACCCATCATCGGGGTCCTGAAGGAGCTGCCCGGCTACAAGTGCATCAACGTCAATTCTGTGGCCCTGAACAATGCAGGAGCCTACATCTGTCAGGAACTGGGCTACGCGCTGGCTTGGGGTGCCGAGTACCTGAACATCCTCACCGATGCCGGCATCGATGCTGCCGAGGCCGCCGGACGCATCAAGTTCAACATGGGCATCTCGGACAACTACTTCATGGAGATCGCCAAGTTCCGCGCAGCTCGCCTGTTGTGGGCACAGATTGTGAAGCAGTATGAGGCTGCTGATGAGGCCTGCCAGATGCACGTATGTGCCTATACATCAGAGTATAACCAGACGCTGTTCGATAGTTACGTCAATCTGCTGCGCTCGCAGACGGAGACCATGTCGGCAGCCATCGCCAACGTTGACTCCATCGTGGTCACACCCTTCGACAAACCCTACGAGCAGCCCACCGACTTTGCCGAGCGCATTGCCCGCAACCAGCAGTTGCTGCTGAAGGAGGAGGCACATTTTGATAAACTGGTCGACGTGGCCGGAGGCTCGTACACCATCGAGCATCTGACCGATGCCATCGCCCGCGAAGGCTGGAAGTTGTTCCTCGCAGTAGAAGAGGCCGGTGGTTTCCTGGCAGAGGCCCTGAAGGGCAACATCGCCAGCGCCGTCAACGAGTCGAATACCAAGCGTCATGCCGATGCCGCCAAGCGCAAGGAGTTTATTCTGGGCACCAACCAGTTCCCCAACTTCACGGAGACCAGCGAGGGTAAGCAGCCCGTCGGTTGTGCTTGTTGCTGTGCCACTGCAACAGACTCTACGGAGCTCCCCGCCCTGAACACCGCCCGTCTGGCATCGGAGTTTGAGGTCCTGCGTCTCTCCACCGAGAAGGCCGCCAAGCAGCCCGTCGCCTTCATGCTCACTATCGGCAATCTGGCCATGCGTCAGGCTCGTGCCCAATTCTCGTGCAACTTCCTGGCCGCCGCCGGCTACAAGGTGGTGGACAATCTGGGATTCAAGACCGTCGAGGAGGGTGTTGATGCCGCACTGGAGGCAAAGGCCGACATCGTGGTCATCTGCTCCAGCGACGATGAGTATGCTGAGTATGCCATCCCCGCCTTCCAGTATCTGAATGGCCGCGCCATGTTCGTAGTGGCAGGTGCTCCCGCTTGCAGCGAGGATCTGAAGGCTGCCGGCATCGAGAACTATATTAACGTGAAGTCTAACCAGCTCGGCACTCTTAAGGAGTACAATGCTAAACTCGGAATCTAAATTATGGCACGCAAAAATTTCAATAACATAGATATCTATGCTGGCATTCAGAAGAAAAACGGCCAGCAGTGGCAGCAGGAGAATGGTATCACAGCCAACTGGCGTACACCGGAGCAGATTGACATTCAGCCCGTATATACGAAAGAAGACCTTGAAGGCATGGAGCACCTGGACTTTGCAGCAGGTATTCCTCCCTATCTGCGCGGCCCGTACAGTATGATGTATCCCTTCCGTCCTTGGACCATCCGTCAGTATGCCGGATTCTCTACCGCTGAAGAATCGAATGCTTTCTATCGCCGTAACCTGGCTTCTGGTCAGAAGGGACTTTCTGTAGCCTTCGACCTGCCGACTCACCGTGGTTACGACCCCGACAACGCCCGTGTGGTGGGCGATGTGGGTAAGGCTGGTGTAAGTATCTGTAACGAGGAGAACATGAAGGTGCTTTTTTCGGGCATCCCCTTGAACAAGATGTCCGTGTCGATGACCATGAACGGTGCCGTGCTGCCCATTCTGGCATTCTACATCGTTGCAGGTCTGGAGCAGGGCGCTCAGCTCGAGGAGATGGCTGGAACCATCCAGAACGATATCCTGAAGGAGTTCATGGTGCGTAACACCTATATTTATCCCCCTGCATTCTCCATGAAGATCATCGCCGATATCTTCGAGTACACCTCACAGAAGATGCCGAAGTTCAATAGCATATCTATCTCGGGTTATCACATGCAGGAGGCTGGTGCTACCGCTGACATCGAGTTGGCTTACACCCTGGCCGATGGTATGGACTACCTGCGCACGGGTGTGAATGCGGGTATCGACGTCGATGCCTTCGCTCCGCGTCTGTCGTTCTTCTGGGCCATCGGTATGAACCACTTCATGGAAATAGCAAAAATGCGTGCAGGCCGCTTGTTGTGGGCAAAGATCGTGAAGAGTTTCGGTGCCAAGAACCCCAAGTCGCTGGCCCTGCGTACCCATTCTCAGACCTCTGGCTGGAGTCTCACCGAGCAGGACCCGTTCAACAATGTGGGTCGCACCTGTATCGAGGCTATGGCTGCCGTGCTGGGTCACACCCAGTCGCTCCATACCAACGCCCTCGACGAGGCCATTGCACTGCCTACCGACTTCTCGGCCCGTATTGCTCGTAATACCCAGATCTACATCCAGAATGAGACGAAGGTGTGCAAGCAGATCGACCCGTGGGCTGGTTCCTACTACGTTGAGACCCTGACCAACGAACTGGTTCACAAGGCTTGGGAACACATTCAGGAGATTGAGAAGCTGGGCGGTATGGCCAAGGCCATCGAGACGGGTCTGCCAAAGATGCGTATCGAGGAGGCTGCTGCTCGTACTCAGGCTCGCATCGATAGTGGCGTTCAGACCATCGTTGGAACTAATAAGTATCGCCTTGAGCACGAGGATCCTATCGACATTCTTGAGGTAGACAACACCGCTGTACGCAAACAGCAGGAGGAGAGCTTGAAGGAGGTTCGCGCTGGGCGCGACGAGGCTGCCTGTCAGGCTGCCCTGAAGGCAATCACCGACTGTGTCCGTGACTTCAACGAAGGCCGTAAGAGCGAGAACAACCTGCTGGATCTGGCTGTGAAGGCTGCTCAGTTGCGTTGTACTCTGGGTGAGATTTCAGATGCCTGCGAGGAAATCGTGGGCCGTTATAAGGCAGTAATCAGAACAATTTCAGGCGTGTATAGTTCAGAATCAAAGAACGACAGCGACTTCGAGTTGGCTTGCAAGCTGACCGATGAGTTCGCACAGAAGGAGGGTCGCCGTCCTCGTATCTTCATCGCCAAGATGGGTCAGGACGGTCACGACCGTGGTGCAAAGGTAGTAGCAACGGGTTATGCCGACTGTGGCTTCGATGTGGATATGGGACCGCTGTTCCAGACACCAGCCGAGGCTGCCCGTGAGGCCGTGGAGAACGACGTCCACGTAGTGGGTGCATCGTCGTTGGCCGCTGGTCACAAGACGCTCATTCCTCAGTTGATTGAAGAGCTGAAAAAGCTTGGTCGTGAGGATATTATGGTTATTGCAGGCGGTGTCATTCCCGCCCAGGACTATGACTTCCTCTACAAGGCTGGCGTGGCTGCCATCTTCGGTCCCGGCACCAGTGTTGCCAAGGCTGCCGTTGAGATGATGAACATTCTGCTCGACAAGGAGTAGGCACGTGTTCACTGCTCCTGAATGAGCGGGAAGGCTCACATCTTATAAAGCGTCTCGTACTGCCGGGCCACCTTGATGTAGTCGTGATGCTTTCGAACGTATTCTGCACTCTGGCGCTTCAGTTCGCTGATGCGTTCGGGGTGCAGAATCAGTTGTTGCAGTTCGTGGTACACGCTCTCATAGTTGGGCTCTACGTTGACGATGGGCCGCAACTCATGCTCGTTGAGGATAGCGTAGTTCTCGGGTTCACCGCCGCCCACGCACACGATACCCTTCGACATTGCCTCCAGCGGATTCATCGAAGGGGTGTAGCTGTAGAGTTGATCCAGGATGACGTCGCTGCCTTCCATCAGCCGTTGGTATTCGGCAAAGGGCACACCCTCGACCTTGATGATGCGCATCTGGTCGGGATAAAGGCGGTGAACATCCTCGGCAGCACGCAGCATGATGTCGGTGCCCTTATAGGCACTTCGCCCTCGGCTGATGCCTACAAACACCTTCAGCGGAGGAGTGAAACGGCAGTCGGCAGCCTTCTCGGGCATGCGTATGGGGAAGGGTATGTAGTGGGTCTTCTGCGGAAAGTGGGACTCGTAGCACACCTGATACTCGTACAGACCTGTGATGATGAGGTCGCTGTCGGCGGCAATGTATTTGTTCAGCCGCTCCTTGGCAGTGCCCAGCCATTCGCGCTGCTCTCTGACGGCAGGCTCGTCGGTGCGTATCTCGTTGCCTATGTTGAAGTCGCTGTAGCGCAGGGGGCGGCGGTAGGTACACTCTTGCACCCAGTACCAATCCATGCCCATGGCACAGAGCACCATCTTACCATTGTAGCGGCGAAGGTATTGGTAGATGGGCCGTATATGCTCGGCCTTCAGTTCCAGAAACAGGGGGTTGATGAGTTGCACCACATCGTAGCCGCGCCAGCGGGGCAGACACCTGGCTACCTTTGCCAGCAGCTGCAGACCGCTAAGCCGCCCTTCCCGCCGGCTCAGGTCAATGTCACGCGGGTAGTCTTTCCAGAAGTCGCCGTTCGAGGCCACGGTGACCTGATGGCCCAGCAGTCGCAGGCCCTCGGCCAGTGTGGCGTGCACGTTGCTGTATTCTCCAAGCAGCAGTATCTTCATCGTTCGCTCTTGCTTATTGTTCACTCTTGCTTTTGCTTATCGTTCACTCTTAATTAATGGCAGGGTGCGCATGAGGAATGCCAGCCCTATCTTGCTGTTGGTAAGTCTGCGGAACCATTTGTACTTGGCCGTGTAATCCCTGTCGGGCAGCGGAAACAGACCGTGCTTTCTTAAACTATCCAGTTGCCGGTTCATGTAGTGCATACTGCGCGTACTGACGATGACTTTGTAGATGTAGTCCATGGTCAACTGGTGTACGCGCCGCAGCAGGGCCAGCCGTTCGCTGCCAGGCATGATGTCGGCTGCTGCGTAGAGCCGGAAGATGATGCTCTTCAGGTCGTCCAGCCGCTTGAGGGTGCGCCTGACGTTCTTGTCGGTGGTGATCGAGGCTTCGCGCGGCCTGTAGTAGTAGGCGGCAGCATCGGTTTGAACGATGTTCTCAGCACGCAGCAGCAGCAGCGGGGTGAACTCTTCGTCTTCGTGGTAAATGCCGGGAGTGAACCGCAGGGTGCCCAGCACGGCAGCGCGGAACAGGTAGCAGCAGGCTGTGGCCTTGATGTTGTGGTGGCGCATCAGGTTCCTGCCGCTGATGGCGGGCAGGTCGTTGTACACGGCAGTGCCAGACTTCTTCCGCGAGAAGTCGTACATTACCATGTCGGGCTGCTGGAAGCGCACCAGGTCAAGACAGTGCTCGTACATGGGGGCTATGAGGGTATCGTCGCCGTCTACAAACTGAATGTATGTCCCGCCGGCGTTGGCCAGTCCGCGGTTTCGGGCTTGGCCCAGTCCGCCATTGCGCTGCCTGATGTATACAATCTGATCCAGATAGTCAGCCAGCCAGGGCAGGGGTGAGGTGGCTGACCCGTCGTCTACAACGATGATTTCCCGTTCGTATTCTCTGAGTGACAGGGCCAGGATGCTGTCTAAGCATTCGCACAACATGCCCGGCGGAATGTTGTGAACAGGGATGATGAAACTGACCAGACAGACATCTTCCTTTGGCGTGTGGTTTTGATGAATCTGCATATTCCTGTGTTTAGTACGCACAAAATTACAAGAAAATAACGTAAAATCAAAATATTTGTTGTAATTTTGCGTTCTGAATATAAAAAAATGGCAGAAACAATGCATAACCTGGCTGAAAAGGAGAAAAGTAGTTACGGCCATGTGTTGAAATATATAAGCATTTTCGGAGGCGTGCAAGGCTTGAATATTCTGATAGGCCTAGTGCGCAATAAAATTATTTCCTATCTGCTGGGACCGGGAGGCGTAGGACTGGCTTCCCTGTTCAACTCTACCATCAACTTCATCTCGCAGTCTACCAACATGGGTATCTCGTTCAGTGCAGTGCGCCATGTATCGGAACTCTTTGATGCCGGCGATGAAGAGAAAATAGGACATTTCGTGAAGGTGGTACGTGTGTGGAGTATCCTGACGGCACTCATCGGCATGATGGTGTGCGTGGTGGCCGGACCGCTGCTCAGCAACTACACGTTTGCCTGGGGCGACCATACGCTGCACTTCGTGCTGCTGGCACCGGCAGTGGGACTGATGGCTATCACAGGAGGCGAATCGGCTATACTGAAAGGCTGTCGCAGACTGAAGTCGCTGGCCATGATTCAGGTGGTAAACGTGCTGCTGGCCCTGCTGGTCTCCGTGCCCGTCTATTATTTCTTCGGTCAGGCTGGCATCGTACCCGTCATCGTCATGCTGGCTTTCCTGTCGATGGTGGTGACCATACGCTATTCCTACCAACTCTATCCGCTGCGGCTGACAGGTTCCAACGGCATACTTGGCGAGGGTATGGGTATGGTGCGCCTGGGCATTGCCTTTGTGTTGGCCGGCATACTGGGCAGCGGCGTGGAGATTGTCATCCGCTCGTATCTGAACGTGGTGTCGAACCTGGAGGTGGTGGGATTCTACAATGCGGGATTCATGCTGACGGTGACCTATGCCGGCATGGTGTTCTCGGCTATGGAGACCGACTACTTCCCACGCCTGTCGACAGTAGGAACCGACAGGGTAGCTATGAGCGATATGGTGAACAAGCAGATAGAAGTGTCGCTGCTGATCATATCGCCCCTGTTGACTCTGCTCATCGTGCTGATGCCGCTGGTAGTACCCCTGCTGTTCACCAACGAGTTCATGCCCGTGGTTACAATGGCACAGACGGCTGTGTTCTCCATGTATTTCAAGGCCGTATCCTTGCCCATCTCCTATCTGCAGCTGGCCAGGGCCAACTCACTGGCCTACCTGGGACTGGAGGCCACCTACGACCTGCTGCTGGTGGCGCTGGTCATTGTGGGCTATCAGTACTGGGGACTGCTTGGCACGGGTGTGGCTCTCAGTGTGTCGTATCTGCTCGATGTGCTGATGGTCTATTTCTATGCACGCATCAAGTACGGCTACAGCATGTCGGTGTCCGTATTGCAGCTGGTGGCCATACAGATACCCCTGGGTGGAGCCGTGTATATCACAACATGGATAGACAACGGCATCGTTGCCTGGGGGCTGGGGCTGATGCTCTGCTTTGTGAGCATGGCTGTATCGTTCTATGTCCTGCATCAGAAGACCGGACTGTGGAATGCGCTGAAGAAGCGGCTTTTCTCTAAGTTGCACCGCGGTGCCTAACGTTACTAAACCGTACTGAGAATGCCTAAAGTAACTGTCCTGATGGCTGTGTACAATGCAGCCAAGTTCCTGCCAGAGAGTCTGGGCTCACTGCTCCGACAGACCCATCGCGACCTCCAGATAGTGTGCATCGACGATGCCTCCACCGACCAGTCGCTGAAGGTGCTCAATGACTATGCTGCCCGCGACAGCCGCATAGAGGTGCTCCACCTGGACGAGAACCACGGGCAGGCCTATGCACGCAACCTGGGTTTGCTGCAGGCGAGGGGAGAGCTGACGTGCATGCTCGATGCCGATGACTGGCTAGACGATGATGCCATAGAGCGCGCTGTGGCCTGTTTCGATGACGAGGTCGACGTGGTGCTGTTCGATGTGATGATGGACTATGCCGACCGAAGCACCCACTATGATATGCCGCAGCCGGCACGTATGAGTGGCGAGCAGGCTTTCAGGCTGAGTCTGACGTGGACGATTCACGGCCTGTATGTGGTTAGGACTGCCATCCACCAGCGTTATCCCTACGACACCACCTGCCGCCTGTACAGCGACGACAATACCACGCGGCTGCACTATCTGAATGCACGCAGGGTGTCCTGCAGCAACGGGGTCTACCATTACCGTCAGCATGCGGCATCGATGACCCATCAGGTCAGCGTTCGCCGCTTCGACTACCTGCGTGCCAACGCGTCCATGCGTTCGCAGCTCATTGCCGCCGACGTCTCCCGGCAGGTACTGAGCATCTACGAGAGTCACCGCTGGCTCAACCTCATCGGGGTCTATATGTTCTATCATGTTCATGGACATGAGCTGTCGAAGGCCGATTGTGCCTACGGACTGGCAGAGCTGCATAGGGCCTGGGAGTCGATGGAGCGTGACCTGATTGCCAAACGCTTCAGGCGAAAGCCCGGCTATCGGATGATGCCCACGTGGACGCTCTTCCGCCTACAGGAATGGCTCTACTTTACGATAAGAGGATTTTTTGGAAAAAACGAATGATATGACAGATATTCTTCAACAGTTGAACGAGAGCCAACGGCTAGCCGTGGAGTATTGCGACGGCGCCTCGTTGGTGATTGCCGGGGCCGGCTCTGGTAAAACGCGCGTGCTGACCTATAAGATAGCCTATCTGATGCAGCAGCACGGTCTGAAACCTTGGAACATTCTGGCACTGACCTTTACCAACAAGGCCGCCCGCGAGATGAAGGAACGTATAGCCCGGCTGGTAGGTGCCGACGATGCCCGCTATCTGAACATGGGCACCTTCCATTCCGTGTTTGCACGCATTCTGAGGGCCGAAGCCGAACGGCTGGGCTACACTTCCAGCTTCACCATCTACGACCAGTCGGATGCACGTTCGCTGGTGAAGAGCATCGTCAAGGAGATGCAACTGGACGACAAGGTCTACAAGCCCTCGTCGGTGAGCGACCAGATATCGATGGCGAAGAACCATCTGATACTGCCGGGCTTCTTCGTCAAGAGCTCGCTCTATGACCAGCGGAAACCCAAGGTGGCCGACGTGTATGCACGCTATGTGGACCGTTGCCGGCAGTCGAATGCGATGGATTTCGACGACCTGCTGGTGCAGACCTTCCTGCTGTTTCACAACCACGACGATGTCAGGTGTAAATATGCCGAACGCTTTCAGTATGTGCTGGTCGACGAGTATCAGGACACGAACTTCGTGCAGCAGAAAATAGTGCTGCAGCTGACGCAGGAGAGCCAGCGCGTCTGCGTCGTGGGCGACGATGCTCAGAGCATTTACAGCTTCCGCGGGGCAAATATCGACAACATACTGAACTTCCAGGATGCCTACACCGATGCCCGCCTTTTCAAGTTAGAGCAGAACTACCGCTCCACACAACTCATCGTGGAGGCGGCCAACAGCCTGATACGCAAGAACCAGAGGCAGATACCCAAGAATGTGTATAGCCGCAATGATCAGGGAGAGAGGCTCACCCTGAAACCTGCTTACAGCGACAAGGAGGAAGCCCTGATAGTGTGTAAGGAGATCAGGCGCATACACAGGCAGGAGGGTGGCGACTACGGCGATTTTGCCATTCTCTATCGCACCAACTCGCAGAGCCGTTCGTTTGAGGAGCAGATGCGCAAGGAAGGTATCCCTTATCGCATCTATGGCGGTCTGTCGTTCTATCAGCGCAAGGAGATAAAGGATGTGATTGCATACTTCCGACTCGTGGTCAACCCCAATGACGAAGAGGCGTTGAAGCGCATCATCAACTATCCGGCACGCGGCATCGGCGACACCACGCTGTCGAAAATCATTGCTGCGGCAACGCTTCATGGCGTCTCGCTGTGGACAGTCATCGGCCAGCCCGTGCTGTTCCAACTGCAGCTGGCAAAGGCAACAGCCTCCAAGATAGAGTCGTTCCGGCAGATGATAGAGGGATGGTCCGCACGGCAACAAAGCGAGGATGCCTATACGCTGGGACATGCCATCATCATGGAGAGCGGCATCTCAAGGGAGATCTATTCGAGCCGCAACCCCGAGGACATCTCGCGGCAGGAGAACCTGGAGGAGTTCTTAGGAGGTATGCAGGATTTTGTGGAAAGCCGCAGGGAGGAAGGACTAGGCGATCAGACCGCCCTGAGCGACTTCCTGCAGGAGGTGGCTCTGCTGACCGACCTCGACAGCGATGGCGATGCCGACCAACCCAAGGTGTCGCTGATGACCATCCACGCTGCCAAGGGTCTGGAGTTTCCCACGGTCTTTGTCGTTGGCCTGGAAGAGAACATCTTCCCGTCGCCCATGTGTGTCAATTCGATGCGTGAACTGGAAGAGGAGCGACGCCTGCTGTATGTGGCCATCACGCGGGCGGAGAAGCATTGCTATCTGACCTGCGCACAAAACAGGTTCCGCTATGGCAGGATGGAGTTCGACTCGCCCTCGCGCTTTATCCGCGATATTGATCCTGAACTGCTGTTGGTGGATGGTCAGGTGCCCGGACTACCTGCAGCTCTTAGCAATAGCAGCCTGCGGCGACAGGCTTCTGAGAGACCGGCTCCTAATAGACCTGCTCCTGAGAGAACCGCTTGGGGACAGCAACTCCGTCCGGTTGGCAGTTCGACTATGAGTAGTGTACCATCAATGGCTGCCAGCTCTTCTGCTTTGCACGAAGGTTCTGTCATTGAGCACCAGCGCTTCGGCATAGGTACGGTGGTTAAGCTGGAGGGTTCTGGCGACAATGAAAAAGCAACTGTTCAATTCCGCAATTCGGGAACCAAGCAGTTGCTGTTGAAGTTTGCAAAATACACCGTCGTGGGTTAGTCACCCGTTCCTCTGACGCTCAGTCGTCGTTCAGTAGTCGAAGACGCCGAACTCGCTTTTGATGGTCAGACTCTTCGGGCCCTCCTCAATATGTCCCACAATCTGGGCATCAATGTTGAACGACTTCGAGAGGGCGATGACCTGCTCGGCCACCTCGGGGCGTACGTAGATCTCCATGCGGTGACCCATGTTGAACACTTGGTACATCTCTTTCCAGTCGGTCTGCGAACAGTCGTGGATGGCACGGAACAGCGGTGGCACGGGGAACATGTTGTCCTTCACCACGCGGCAGTTGTCGTTGACGAAATGGAGCACCTTGGTCTGGGCGCCTCCTGTGCAATGCACCATGCCGTGAATCTCGGGACGCAGTTCGTCGAGCAGCCGCTTGATGACAGGCGCGTAGGTGCGGGTGGGGGAGAGTACCAACTGGCCCATATTGGGCAGTTCTGTGTGTTGACGTGACACGTCAACATACGGGACGGAGTCCGTCAGACGGTACTTGCCGCTGTACACGAGGTCGTCGGGGACAGCACGATCGTAGCTCTCGGGGTATTTCTCTGCCAAATACTTGGCAAAGACATCATGACGGGCTGATGTCAGTCCGTTAGAGCCCATGCCGCCGTTGTAGCGATGCTCGTAGGTGGCCTGCCCAGTAGAGGAGAGACCTACGATGACGTCGCCCGGACGGATGTTGGCGTTGTCGATAACATCGCTGCGCTTCATGCGACAGGTGACGGTGCTGTCGACTATGATGGTGCGCACCAGGTCGCCTACGTCGGCGGTCTCACCGCCGGTAGGCCAGATGCCGATGCCCATCCCACGCAGTTCAGCCAACAACTCATCGGTACCATTGATGATGGCTGAGATAACCTCGCCGGGTATCAGCATCTTGTTACGGCCGATGGTGCTGCTGACCAGGATATTGTCTACGGCACCCACACAGAGCAGGTCGTCGGTATTCATCACGATGGCATCTTGCGCAATGCCCTTCCATACAGAGAGGTCGCCCGTCTCCTTCCAATACATATAGGCCAGGCTCGACTTGGTGCCGGCACCGTCGGCATGCATGATATTGCAGTAGTCGGGGTCGCCGCCCAGAATGTCGGGGATAATCTTGCAGAAAGCCTGCGGGAAGATGCCCTTGTCGATGTTCTTGATGGCGTTGTGGACGTCCTCTTTGGCCGCACTCACGCCACGCATCATATATCTGTTGTCTGCCATTTAATTGTCAATTATCAATTGTCAATTATCAATTAAAAAGCCACCTGCGGCGCTCTTTCCGCTCCAGCCTCGGCCTCGAACTTGTTCATCTTGTCGAAGCCGAATATGCCAGCCAGTATATTCTTGGGGAATGAGCGGATGACCACGTTGTACTGCTGAACGGCAGCATTGTAGGTGTTGCGGGCCTCATTGATGCGGTTCTCCGTACCCTCCAGCTGAACCTGCAGGTCGCGGAAGTTCTCGTTGGCCTTCAGGTCGGGATAGTTCTCCTGGATGGCAATCAGGCGACCCAGTGCAGAGCCAAGCTCACCTTGAGCCTGCTGGAACTCCTTCAGCTTCTCAGGAGTCATATTCTCAGGATCGAGTGTGATGCTGGTGGCCTTCGAACGTGCTGCTACCACATCTTCCAGTGTCTGCTTCTCATGGGCCGCATAGCCCTTGACGGTCTCTACGAGGTTGGGGATGAGGTCAGCCCGGCGCTGATAGGTTGACTGTACGTTGGCCAGTGCCGTGGTGGCCTGTTCCTGTTCGCTAACCATGCTGTTGTAACCGCTTGAAGCCCAGGCAACAATACCTATTACTGTGACTCCAACTGCTACGATAACTCCGATAAGTGTCTTGTTGGTTTTCATAATGCTTAACTTTTTATTATTTTGTTACTTCGATATTTCAACTGTCAACTATCAGCTACCACCTCGACGTGGCACCACCGCCACCAAACGAGCCTCCACCGAAAGAGCCTCCGCTGAAGCCGCCTCCGCCACCGCCGTGGAACCCACCGCCTCTGCCTCCGCCGCTGCCGAATACGACACCGCTCTCGTAGAAAGGATTGGCCAGCAGGGCTGTAGCTCCCGACAGGGCAAACCAGTGGTACTTGTCGTTGAGCTTGAGGTAGAAGACACACCAGGCTACGAACAGCAGCAGCCAGATGCCCATGTAGGCGAATGTCTCGCTGTCGTCATCGTCAGCCTTACTCTTCAGCGACATTACAGGCAACTGCTTCTTCTGCAGGGTGCTGTATACCGCTTCTGTCAGGTAGAGCATGGCGCTGTCGGGCAGATTCTTGCGCATGGCCGGGACGACATACTCCTGCTCCAGACGGTGACACTCGGCATCCGTCAGATCTCCCTCCAGCGAGCGGCCTGGCGACATGTTGATGCTGTGATCCTGATAGCCGCAAACGATGATGAGCCCCTTGTCTTGATAGCCTACACCATATTTATTACCTACGTCCTGGGCCATGCGGAAGGGGTCGTCGTTCTCGATGTGGTTCACCACAATAACTACCGACTGGATGCCCAGCTCGTTCTCCAGCCGCTTCAGGGTGGCGTTCATGCGGTCTACCGTCGGCTGTTGCAACACGTTGTCGGGGTTCGACACATACTGCGTGGAATCTTTCAGATAGGGGATGGGAATGTTGTCGGCATTCCAGTATTTCTCAACGGTCTCACTTAAGGCCTGACTGGCCTGTGGGGTAGGGTCAACCTCGACGGTAGAAACCAGGTGTCCCATGCACCCCACCATCAGGAATAACACCCCAACGAAGAACAGTATGGTCCAGCGTTTGCGCCATGTGGCCCACGCCGGATTTGACTGTGTGTAGGCCGCCATCAGCTGGCTTCGCTTCTGCCGGTACTCTCGGGCCAGCACGTTGTACTTGTCGGAATACTGCTTCTTCAGCGAAGATGTCAGTATGCGCTGCATGAAGCCTTGCCGCGAATACTCCACGGTGTATGCACTCTCCAGCGCACGAATGGCATCGTTGTACTGGCGGGTTAACTGGGTGAGTTGCTGGAGATAGTTCATCGGTTCTCTTATTTCTCCTTACCGTTCCAAAACTCCCAACTGGCAAATGCCTGCAGCAGCAGCATCTCCAGCCCGTTCTTGACGTTGGCACCGTGCTCGGCACCGCGCTTCATGAAGAGGGTCTCGTCGGGGTTGTATATCAGGTCGTAGAGGATGGTATTCTCGTCCATGGCCTCGTATGGCAGCTGCGGACATTCCTCTGTCTTCGGGAACATGCCCAGGGGCGTACAGTTCACTATCACGTTGTATTCGTGTACGACGTCAGGCGTTATGTCCTTGTAGCAGATGGTGTCGGGGCGCTCATAGCGGCTCACGAAGATCGTCTCCAGCCCCAGCGACTTCAGTCCGTAGTTGATGGCGCGCGAGGCTCCGCCTGTGCCCAGGATCAGTGCCTTCTTGTGGTGTGCTTCGAGCATGGGCTCAATGCTTTGCGTAAATCCGATGACGTCTGAGTTGAAGCCCTTCAGCTTCACCTCCTTGCCTTCGTGGGTCACGCGAATCACGTTCACGGCACCTATGGCTCGGGCTTCGGGACTTATCTGGTCAAGATACTCCATCACCTTCTGCTTATAGGGGATGGTCACGTTCAGCCCCTTCAGTTCGGGGTTTGTGTCGAGCACTTCCATCAGGGCTTCAATGGTTGGAATCTCGAAATTGATGTACTTGGCATTGATACCCTCGTCAGCAAACTTCTGGTTGAAGTAGTTGACGGAAAACGAATGCCCTAAGGGGTAACCTATCAGTCCGTACTTGTCCATAGCCGATATTATTTTGTTGCGAAATACATGGTGCAGATGCCGCAGGTCAGTCTTCTGAAGCCGGCATCCTTGAAGCCGGCCTGTTTCAGTATCTCCTGCATGCGTTCTCCTTGCGGAAAGGCCTCGATGGTCTTTGTCAGATACGTGTAGGCGCTGGTGTCCTTGGAGATGAGTCGTCCGTAGACGGGCAGCACCGTATGCGAGTATATGTGGAAGAGTTGCTTCATGGGAAAGCTCACGGGGGTGGTCAGCTCCACGATGCTCAGGTGTCCGCCGGGTTTCAGCACGCGGCACATCTCTCTGAGTCCCTTGTCCAGGTCGGCAAAGTTGCGTATGCCGAAAGCGGCTGTCACGGCATCGAAGCTCGCGTCTGTGTAGCTCAGGTTCAGACAGTCTTCCTTCTCAAAGCAGATGATATTGTTCAGCCCCCTCTCTGCCACCTTCTTCCTGCCAATCTCCATCATCCCCTCGCTGATGTCGGCTCCGACGAGCTTCTGCGGGTGCAGCATCTCAGCAGCAAGGATGGCAAAGTCGCCGGTGCCGGTGGCTATGTCCAGCACCGCCTGTGGATGGAAGGGCATCAGATAGCTGATGGCTTTCTTTCTCCAGCCTTTGTCGATGTCCCACGACAGACGGTGGTTCAGTGTGTCGTAGGTAGGGGCGATGTTGTCGAACATCTGCTCCACCTGCTGGGCCTTCTCACCTTCGTGGTAGGGGTTGATCTCTTCCTGCTTATACATATTAGTTGAGAGTTGACAGTTAACGGGATTTGAAGGCGGCAAGCCATTCGCTGACGTTCTTCTCAATGCGGGCTGCAATGTCACCCGTCTCGGTGGCCTTGTCAAACTTTGTGCCGGTGATATGCTCGTAGAGCTCTATGTAGCGCTCCGACACGCTTTCGGCATATTCGTCGGTAATCTCCGGCATCGTCTGTCCGGGCTCGTTCATGAAGTTGTGCTCAATGAGCCACTGGCGCACAAACTCCTTCGAGAGCTGCTTCTGGGGCTCGCTCTTGCGGAGCTTCTCCTCGTAGCCGTCGGCATAGAAGTAGCGGCTGGAGTCGGGGGTGTGTATCTCGTCGATGAGGTACACCTTGCCGTCACGCTTACCAAACTCGTACTTGGTGTCCACCAGGATGAGGCCGCGCTTGGCGGCAATCTCCTGTCCGCGGGCAAAAATCTTGCGGGTGTAGTCCTCCATCACGGCGTAGTCCTCGGCACTGACGATGCCCTGGGCTATGATCTCTTCCTTCGAAATGTTCATGTCGTGACCCTCGTCGGCCTTCGTCGTCGGGGTGATGATGGGCTCGGGGAACCGCTCGTTTTCCTTCATGCCGTCAGGCAGACGTACGCCGCACAACTCCCGGCAACCGTTCTTATACTCGCGCCAGGCGGAGCCTGTCAGTATGCTGCGGATAATCATCTCCACACGGAAGCCCTCGCACTTCAGTCCCACGGTGACCATTGGGTCGGGGGTGGCCAGCTTCCAGTTCGGACAGATGTCTGTGGTGGCATCCAGAAACTGTGAGGCTATCTGGTTCAGCACCTGGCCCTTAAAGGGTATGCCCTTGGGCAGCACCACGTCGAACGCCGAGATGCGGTCAGTAGTCACCATCACCATCAGGTCGTCGTTGATATTATACACGTCACGGACTTTGCCGTGATAAACACTCTTCTGTCCCTCAAACCGGAACTCCGTCTTTGTCAATGCGTTTGCCATATTCCTATTTTCTTTAACTTTCACTATTGGCCTGCAAAGTTACGAAGAATTATTGGAAAACCGATGCACTTTTCAAAAAAAAGTTTATCAGATAAATCTTCACCTCTATTCACCTCTAGGCTATGACTTCGCAGACTTCGCTGTATGACTTCGCTGTGTACTACCTATAAAACACTTAATAACTATGGTAGATACGTGGAGTATGGCAGCAAAAGTCAAAATCAGGGCAAAAAGACGTAAGCATCTTACAGTGTTTTCTATGGTAGAAAACATCGTTTTCCACGGCAGAAAACATCGTTTTCCACGGCGGAAAACACTGTTTCCAAAGTCGGGAAAGACCAGTATCACCTATCGGAAGCACTTTAACCCCCTATTGTTTATGAAGATAGCAGTTATTTTCTGACTATCTTCAGTCACCGAAGAGATGCGACTTCAGATAGTAGTCATCCTGAGGGCAAAAGTCGAAATCAAATGCACGACCGGAGAGCTGCGTCTGCACCTCCGTGCCCTTCTGCAACGCCTTTGCAGCGTCGTCCCACAGTTCTGGGCGCGTCCAAGGCTTGCCCTCCTGCCAATTCGCTTGCTTGTTTTCCAATACTTTATTCAATACGCCCAGCGCATTCAGCGAGCGCGGGAATCCCGTATAGGCATAGAGTTGCGAGAAAGCCTCCTTCAGTTCATTGATGGTCACGCCATTGTCAAGAGCTGTGCGCACGGCAGGCTCCAACCGCTCCAAGTCACCCTGTGCCATTAGGCAGGCACACGCCGCCAAACCCTTTTGACGCTCCGTCAGCGTCTGCGCATTCATTGTTGCCATAGTCAATACTGCGATTAAAACTGTTATTATTCGTTTCATAAACTCATTGTTTGCAAATACGTCGGCAAGGATACACATTATTTTTTATGGAGCCGTTATACAGATTACGTTTTCTTTTACCATTTTTACGGTTTTGCGAGGTACTTGTCGAAAAACGCCACAACCTTCGCCCGCTCCTGCTCCACGAACGTAGGCTCGTAGTAGGTCTTGCGGATAGCTTCGTCGGTGGCGCGGCGGGGCCGTGGCCAGTTCGCCCTTGCCCTATCGGGCGAAGTCAGGCTGCGCCTCGGCATAGCAAGCAAGCTTGACTCTGCACTCGGCTTGCACTGACTTTCACCTTCGCGCTCTCGTGGTCGACGCGCACGGTGACCAGCTGCAGCACCTTCTGGGCCTGCACCACGGCCTTCCCGACCCACTCCTGAATGCCCACTTCCTGGAGGGTGTAGTCCTGTGCGGCGGCCCACTGCTGCGACATGTTGATGACCTTGCGGGCCTCGGCCTCGAAGCCGTCGCTGGTCGAGAAGTTGAAGTCCTTCAGCACCTGGCGGGCCATCTGCGCCTTGCGGCGCATCGGCTCCGTCTCGGGCAGGTAGAGCAGTCCGTTCGTTTATATGAGTTGTTACTAATGTTTTTGTCCGCTGAGGGCTCAGAGGATTCCTTGCGTCCGCGCAGTAGCATCGCTGAGCGTGCAGTGTCTCTCCTGCTTGCGCTCAGCACCGCCGCCCGGCGGAGGGCGCGAGTCTTTATGTTTCGACAATGTTTTCATATTCTCGATGGTGTTTTATAATTCGTTACTCATTTCATCTTCCCCAACAGACCGAGACCAAACGGACGCCGCCGGGACTCCTTGCGTGGAGCCTCGGCGGCGGATATTTCTTTCAGTAAGGGAAATGTTTTAGTACTCGATAAGTTCGAGACCCTGATTGCGGTAGAAAGGGAACTTCGTGTCGCTCGACATCAGGGCCATGCGCTCAGTGATGGCGTGCGAGATGATGATATGGTCGCTAGGGTCGCGGTGGTCGTCGGCCTCATTGAGGCTCAGACGGCTGTAGGCGTAACCCACGTTTCGGCGAATGGGCAGGAACTCAATGTCGAGTTCTTCTTCGACGGCCTTCAGCACTTCGGTAGAGTTCTTGAAATAGCGGTTCAGCAGTTTCTTGTTGTTGAATTGCACTACCAGTTCGCGCATGCTCTCGGCACTGGCGAAGAGCACGTTCTCCGGGTCGTCGATAATGTCCCTTGCACCTTTGCTCATGCTTTCGATGTCGGTGAGCAAGTCGATGATGACACAGGTGTCGAGCATCAGTCTCATGGCCGTATGATTTTCTGTCCGTCCTTGTAACTCTTGCACTGCTTCTGCAGTTCAGGGTCTACAACTTCGATTACCCACTTGTGGGCTCTTGCCCATTGCCCGGTTCTTGAAATCCTCCTTTTGGGAGTCCTAACAGTTGTCGTTGCTTTCATAATTTTCAGCGTTTTATCGTTTCACGCTGCAAAGTTACAACTTTTTTCCCATACCGCGCACGATTTCCTTTGAAAAAATAATATCCGTCTGTCTCAGTCTGTCAAAGAACGATTGATTTCTTGTCGTTGAAGGAAGGGAGGGCGGCATCCGTGCGCCGTGGCGGCGGGGCCGCCCTCCTTTTGGGTATCAGGAATCAAAAAAATATCCCCAGGATTACCATTCTACTCGACCTGGCGAACGAGGCGAACAGACCGCCCGGTGTTGCGGCTGCTGTCATCCGCGGGAAGAACACTGCTCGCACCGAAGTACACGAAGAGGGCGCTGGCCGCACTCGACGAGTGAGGCGTAGACGACCAGTAGTTGCCGTAGGAACCGACACCGCTCACGCTCGTACCAAAGCGGTAGCCCGCAGCGGGCAGGAACACTGCACCCGCAGACTCCATCTTACCCCATGCTGTAGCATCGTAGTTATTGACGGTAAATGCAGCGTTTGCTGTGTTGATGCTTGCAGGAGCCGTTACGCCAGAGGGATGGGTGTAAGTGTCGGGGAACAGGATTATGCCAGCCTTGTCTGCAACGGTTGCCTTAGCGTAACGGGCATTGGATGTGCCGTTGACCGTTGAAGCGCTTCGGGAATTGAATACGTAGGTCCACTCGGCAGATGTCAGGGTACGCCAGTTGCTATAACCACCAAGAGAAGCGGCATTTGCAGCAACGCCCCAGTCTGACTTCAGAGTGTTTGAGGTATCGTCACCGTAGTCAGCAGGCGTTTTATTATTGTTGATACCATAAGCAGCGAGGCTTGAGGTATTGCCTACCCAACCGAAGAGGTCGACGGTGCCGGCAGTTGTGACAACGTTATTACCAACGGCAGTATTTGCTGTAGCATTGCCGATATAGTCATACTGATGAGCGGCGAAGCTCCATGTCCAGCCAGAAGTAGAGTTAGCTGTGTTATTCGTTGCCTGCAGGTTGCCGGGAGCGAAGAGCACCTTCTTTGCTACTTCATCTTTTACTTCTACGGTGAACGAGGGAACAGGCACAGCCATCCTCAGTCCGAGGTTATAGAATCCAGAGGCAGCATACTCACGGCTGGTGGCGGTCTTCGTGTAGTTGGTTGTGCCGTCGGTGGCGGTGTAGATGA
>ERZ842401.2337-NODE-2337-length-25445-cov-27.669594_pt1 | contig 25445 bp, 21 predicted proteins | sample MGYA00521270_ERZ842401 | MGnify/ENA primary metagenome ERZ842401 (study PRJEB31892, sample SAMEA3878208) | bioreactor metagenome | biome: Moose rumen | place: Sweden | collected 2011-10 | study: EMG produced TPA metagenomics assembly of the PRJEB12797 data set... | reverse complement strand
TTCCTACACAACTTTTCTACACATACACAACTTTCCTACACAATTTTTCTACACAACTTATTTACACATACACAACTTTCCTACACAATATTCCTACACAACTTTTCTACACATACACAACTTTCCTACACAATTTTTCTACACAACTTTTTTTTTTCGCGGGGAAGTGGACAGGGGGCCAACCGAGATGAAGACGGTAACATTCGCGCTGCAGAAGGGCGGCACGGGAAAGACGACGATAGCGACGAGCGTGGCCACAGAGCTGGCGAAAAGGCACAGGGTGCTCCTCATAGACGCGGATCCGCAGGGGAACGCGACGTCGTGGTACGCGGACGAGATAGAGGCGGAGCTGGCGGACGCGCTGATAGACGGGGTGGACGCGTCGAAGTGCGTCATAGGGACGCCCGCGGAGAACCTCCACATGATTCCGACGGCGGGGATAGGGGGCCGGCTCAAGAAGTACCAGGAGTCGGCGGACGCGGCGCAGAGCCCGTTCGCGATAGCGGACATAGCGGAGAGCCTGTCCTCCATGTACGACTTCTGCGTGATAGACACGTCGCCCGCTTGCGGCCCCATAGAGAGGAGCTGCTTCTACGCGTCCGACGAGATAATCCCGGTGCTCAAGCTGGAGCAGTTCAGCGTCGACGGGCTCGAGATATTCATGAACAACCTCAACGAGGCGAAGAGGAAGCAGCGGCTCGCGGACAAGCCTTCCGTGAAGGCGATTGTCCTGAACGCGAAGGACGCCAGGATAGCGCAGCAGAACGACAACCTGAGGATATTCGAGTCGATGGAGGGCAGGGCGAGCGTTTTCGTGTTCCCAAGCGACACCGCGTTCGGCAAGGCGCAGAAGCTCCACAGGGAGGTCGGCTCGATCCCCGGCGTGAAGAGGGAGACGATGGAGAGGCTCAGGGGCCTCGCCGGATACATAGAGGGGGTGCGACATGGCGGCGAGCGTTCTTAGGAGAAGGGTGACGGAAGAGGACATGGCGGAGGCGAACGGAGCGACCGAGAGGCAGGTCGCCATGATATTCGGGAGCATGTCGCCGGCCGCGGATGGCTCCAGCGGGGACACGCCCCCCGATAGGAAGGCCGAGGAGCCAGTCACTGAGAAGGTGGCGGCGGACGAAGGGGACGGCGGAGGCGGACTGTTGATAGAGAAGCCGGAGAGGAAGACGAGGAGGGTGCAGCTCGTCATGACGGAGAGCGTCTACAGGAAGTCCAGGGAGATGGCCGGAAAGATGGGCATGTCCCTGAACGACTATATCCACACTCTGCTGGCCCGGATGGCCCGGATGGACATCTGACACGGAAAATCGGAAAAAGCCCCTCAAATCGAATCCTCGAAGGGCTGAGGGGGTGTTTTGGACCCTGTTCGGGAAAACGGCCGGGGTCGGGAATTTATCAGGAAGGCTAAGATGAGCATCACGGATTTGGAGGCGGCGGACGGAGCCGCGGAGACAAGGCCGCAGGAGGTTGGGGCGGCGGACGACGGAAGGGTCAGGAGCTTCCTCCCCAGCCCGTTCATAGCGGCGTCGCTCCCGCTCAGGAGCGTCAAGGCCACGAACTTCACGAGGTCGTACAACAACATAAAGCTCACGCTCACGAGCGCGAGCCGCATCCCCTTCGGGAAGTACGGAAGGCTGCTGCTTACGATACTGACGACCCACGCTGTGCTCTCCGAGGGTGACGGGCAGGTCGAGGTCAACTACGCGAAGCTCGGCCAGCTGCTCGACGAGATGGAGCTGCCGAGGTCGAGGGGCGGGAAGATCCAGGAGCAGCTGGAGAATTTCTCCAAGACGTCCTTCATATTCGAGGAGGCCATAGAGACGACGACGCAGAAGATCCTCTTCAAGGAGTACTGCGAGAGGGGGGAGGACACCGGCGGCCGGGTGAGGGTGAGGAAGGTCTCGTCGGGGAACATCCGCTTCATGTCCGGCTTCCAGTACATACAGCTGGACGACGGCGTGAGGGAGAACGCGAAGAACATATCGTTCAGGATAATGCTCTCCGACGAATTCGTGAGGTTCTCCAAGGGCCACGCTGTCCCCGTCGACTACACTGTCTACAAGAGCATCGGGAGCGACGTCGGGAAGGACCTCTACGCGTGGCTCATCTACAGGAACAACGCCCTTACGTCCCCCCTGTTCATCCCGAGGCAGTCGCTCATCAACCAGTTCATGCCGGTTTACGACAAGTCGAAGAAGGGCAACGAGAAGGCGAACTACCTGTACATAATCGACCAGATAAGGATGATCGAGAGGAGCTACTACAGGGAGCTGAGGGTGGACATAAGCCCGGACGGATCTGGGATAACGCTGCACAAGAGCCCGACCCCGGTCGTCTCGTCCGACAGGCACTACGTCCTGGTGACGAGCAACCTTTGACGCGCGCGTTTTTCCGGGAGTTGTTCACATTTCCACAGGGCCTACTACTTGCCCCTAAATTCTACTTGTAATCTTCTTGATATAATAGAAGAAGTAAGAAAAGTGTAACAAAACGGTAAGAAAAGTGTAGCAAAATTTTTCGGCCGTGGACGGGGAAGCCCTGTGGTGGGGCTTCCCCGGGATGTGGATGGAGGTAAGAAAAGTGTAACAAAATTTCGCGTCTGTCCACAGGAAAATGTGCATAACCGTAAGAAAAGTGTAGCAAAAAAGGGGAGTTGTCCACAGGTTGTGCACAGCCGTAAGAAAAGTGTAGCAAAATTCTTTGGCGAGGTTTCGGACCGGGACGCCTCCGCTTACGCCACCGCCGTCAGCCTTCCGCTCCGCCCCTTCCGGTCGGCGTGAAGGGGCGGGGTAAGAAAAGTGTAACAAAATTTTCCCCGTGGGGCGGGCGATTCCCGGTGCGCGGCGTTTTTTTTCGCGCGCGGGGGGCCGCCTCGATTTCCTCCGAAAATGAAAAAATATATAATTTGCTTAAAAAAGATTATTCTGGAGAAATCTGAACATGGAAGATAACATAGTCGTCATCCCCAACTTCAACGACAGGTGGGACAAGGACCTCCGTTTGACGCTCTCTCGCGACGCGGAGATGAGGAACGTGCTGCACGTGTTCCTTACGGGCAGGATCGACACATACAACTCGGAATTCTTCCAGGGGAGGCTGGACAAGATACTGGAGTACGGATTCGTGAAGCTCGTGTTCAGGTGCTCCTCCCTGGAGTACGTTTCGTCGTCCGGGCTTGGGGCGTTCGTCACCGCACACCAGAAGTTCGTCCAGAAGGGGGGGCTGTTCGTCTTCACTGACCTTCAGCCCAAGGTCCTGGAGGTCTTCCAGCTGCTGGGCTTCAACAGGCTCTTCTGCATAGCGAACGACACCGTAGACGCGGGATACTTCCTGAGGGGCGAGGGGGACGCGAAGAAGACCGTGTTCCCGCTCTCGTTCCAGTGCCCGATATGCGAGAAGAGGCTGCAGGCGAAGAAGAGCGGCCGGTTCAGGTGCTCGAACTGCAAGTCCGTCATATCGGTGGCGGACGACGGCCGGGTCTCTCTCTGAAAGCTGAAAAGGCCCCTCCACGTTCCCTTCTGGCGGGGGGTGGAGGGGCCTTTTCAGCGAGCCGCCTTCATGCGGCGGTTCCGTCCGTCACTTGGCGTCGGTCGTCGGCACGTAGCTGTCCACGGTTCCGACGTAGAAGTCCGGGAGGTTCTCGACTGGGCATCCGTAGAAGGCCTGCCTTCCGATCTTTACGAGCGACTCCGACGAGTTGAGAGCCTTGAGCGCGGAGCAGTTCTTGAACGCGTACTTGTCGATTATCCGCGTCTTCTCGGAGAGCGTGACCGACTTGAGGGACGACGCGCCCTCGAACGCGTACGGCTCAATCTCGGATGTGTCGTCCGGCACCGTGAATTCTCCGTCGGCCTTCGCGCTAGGGAAGCGCACGAGCGTTCCCGCGAGCGAGTAGAGCACGCCGCCTTCGGACTTGTATGCGAGGTTCCCCTCCTCGACGCTTATCTCCGAGAGGCTTTCGCAGCCGTTGAACGGGTTCTTTCCGAGGGCTATGGTCGCCTTCGGGATGGCGATCGACTTTATGGCTGTTCCGTCGAAGGCGTCCTGTCCTATCGACACGACCGTCGCCGGAAGCTCGATTCCTCCGAGCGATGAGCAGCCCTTGAACGCGTATCCGCATATCCTGAGGAGCGCGGGCGGGAGTGTCACGCTCTTGAGCGACTCGTTGTAGGCGAACGCCTCCGTGCCTATGGAGACGACGGTCGCAGGTATTTCGTACGAGCCTCCCTGCTTTCCGGCCGGGTACGCGACTAGCGTGAGTCCGTCCCTCGTGAAGAGGACTCCGTCGTCGGATTTGAGAATCGAGCTGCTCTCGTCCGCGGTTATGGACTGGAGGGACTTGTTCTCGGCGAACGCGCCGACTCCGTACGACGAGACCCCCGCCGGTATCTTCGCCTCCCTTATCTTAGTCCCCGCGAATGCGAAGTCCCCAATCTCCTTCGTCCCGGACGGAATCTCCACTGTTTCGAGCGACGTCCTGCTGAACGACTTCGCTCCGATTTTCTCGACGCTTGCAGGGAGCGTCACGGCCTTTATGTTGCCCTTGAGGTAGAACGCCTTCTCCGGTATCTCCTTGAGCCCTGTGCAGGCCGAGAGGTCGAGCGTCGTGTTGTAGCCGTCGAGGCTTCTTGAGAGCGCCGCGATGTCCGGGTTCTTGTCGGTTATCGCCACGCTGATGTTCGCGCCCTTGTTGATGACCTCAAGGCATTCGGGAAGCGCCTCGACCGTCGTTGAGAACGTTCCGCTCCTGATTTCCACTATGTGCTCCTCGACGTATTTCTTGTCGAGTTCTGCCTGTTCCGCCTGCTCCGCCGTCAGCCCTGCGCTGTCGGTCGTCTTCCCCAGCTCCGACGACTCCGCCGATTCCGACTCTATCGCCGCCTGCTCGGTCTCCGCCTTCTCGATGCCTGTCTGGGCCGCTAGCGTCCCGCACGCTCCCGCGACGAGGAGCCCTGCTGCAATGATCCTGACTTTCTTCATGTTCGTCTCCGTTTTTTTTGTTTTTCCTGCGATGAGGCCGCCCGCGATTTTTTTTGCGGGCTGGTCTAATGATAGCGAATTCGGGAATGTTTAGCGACCGAGGGCGCCGTCACTTGGACAGCTCCGCCGAGTAGAATTTGCCGCCCTCCGCCGTGAAATTTCCGGCCGCGAGATCCTTCGGCTCGACCGCCTTCCTCTCGAACCCCGGAGGGGGGGCGTATGTCCAGCCGCTTTTAGAGGCGAACGATATGGTGGCCAGCGACGCGCATCCCCTGAAAGCCGAGCTGCCGACGCTCCGCACCGTAGACGGTATCGATATGCGCCGCAGTCTTTCGCATCCCTCGAACGCCAGTGCCTCTATCTCCTCCAGCCCCTCCGACAGCGACACCGAGGCGAGGGACGCGCATCCGGCGAACGCCCCCGCCTTTATCCTCTCCACCGAGCCGGATATCTCGACGGAGGAGAGGGAAGCGCATCCAGCGAACGCGTCGTAGCTTATCTCCCTAACGCCCGCGGGAATCCCGACTCTCTTGAGGTGCCTGTTCCCGTGGAACGCCGACGGCTCTATCCTCGTGATGAATATCGGTATCGAGAACGTCTCCGCTTCCTTGCCGGCCGGGTACGCGTGGAGGGACGAGCCGTTCTTCGAGAGCAGCATCCCCTCGTCGCTCCTGTACGCGCTGTTCCCCTGCGAGACGTTTATCGACCTGAGCGAGTGGCAGTCGTTGAAGGCGCATTCCCCGATGTCCGTCAGAGACGGGGGGATGTCGACGGTCGCCAGCCCTGTCTCCGCGAAAGCGTACGGAGCGACGGACTCGACTCCGCCGTGGAGCCGGGCGGACTTGAGGGATGCGCATCTGTAGAACGCCTTCGCGGGGACCTCCCGGACTTTCCCCGGTATGTCGACCGACTTTATCGACGAGCAGCCCTCGAACGCCGACTGTCCGATTCTCCTCGTCCCTTTTGTGAACACGGCTTTTTCGAGCGACGCGCAGCCCATGAACGTCCCGTAGGGTATCTCCTCCAGCTTCTCCGGCAGCGTGCAGGTCCTGAGCGACGTGCAGCCTGCGAACAGTGCGTCCCCGATTTCCTCGACGGTGTCCGGCACTTCGGTCGAGACGAGCGCGGTGCAGCCTTCGAACGCCGCGCTGCCTATCTTTTTGACGGAGTAGGGGATCACGATTGTCTTGAGCTTCCTGTTCCCCGCGAACGCTCCGTCTGCTATCTCCTCGACCGTGGACGGGACGAGGTAGTGCCCGTCGGCTTTCGTGGCCGGGTATCGCGAGAGCGTCTTTCCGTTCCTGGTGAACTCCACGCCGTCGACTGTGTTGTTCTTAGCTCCGCCGCCGGCATCCGTGGACGGAAGGGGCGCGGATGCCTCCGTCTGTCGCGCCTGTGCTTCCGTCGTGCCGCCGCCCTTCGCGCACGCCGCGAGGGCCGCCGCCAACGCGGCTGCCGCCAACGCTTTCGCGATCGCCATAGGTTGTCTCTCCTTCGTCTTCATATCCGCCTCGAAAGTCCGGCTCCTTCCGCCGTCTCCCTGAGAACGAGTGTCTCGTCCATGTTCATGAGTATGGATGTCCTTCCCCTGTCGCCCATCGATATGGCGAAGAACCTTGTCCCCCTCTTCTTCGCCTCCCTGATTTTCCTGATCGACTGCGCGGGAAGGTCCCCCGACACGAAGTCGGATATCGTGAGTATGTCCGCGTTCCTGAGCCTGCCGCCCTCCGTCTCCGAGACGGCGAACGTCAGCGCCTGCGCTATGTCCGTCCCGCCGTGGAACGACATGGCGAGGAATTCGACTATCTTCTTCATTTCGTCCTCCCTTTCCGGGCGGGATATCCTGAGCGTCTCGAATCCTGCCGAGAACGAGACCACGAGCGTCTCCCTCCTCTCCTTCGCCGCGCTCGCTATGACCGCGAGCGCGGCCGCCTTCGAGAGCGACTCCGGGATTCCGTGCATGGAGCCGCTCGTGTCCAGGCAGAGTATGACCGGTCCCTTGTCCTCGTCCTTTCCGTCCGCCGCGCTCCTGTCCGGCGCGGGCTTGTAGCAGAGCGCCTGCCTGTCCGAGAGCCTTCTGAGGAATTCCATGCGCGTCCGCTTTCCCGTGTAGAGGGCCAGCTCCGATGGGAGTATCGTCTTGAGGTTGTCGGAGTTGTATATCCCGTCGTAGGAGACGGCCGGCTTGTGCCCCTCTGTCTTCATCCCCGCCGGCGCCCTCGTCTTGGAGTGCCTGCCGATTTTGTCCGCAAGGCGCTTGAGTTCCGGATTCCTTTCGAGGGCGGACGCGTACCGCTCCACGAGGTCGAACGCGGACTTCGTGAACGCGCCCGCTGCGGACTTTCCCGCGCCCCAGCCCAGCGCCTGCATGTCGGCCCTGTCCATTCCCATCGTACTGAGCGTCCTCATGTACGCCGCCGCCGACTCGATCCTGTCAAGCATCCTGTCGTCGAGGGCATTCTCTTCCTCACGGCCGCCGCCTCCGAGTCTCCGCGCCAGCTCGGCCGCGAGTATCCTCTCAAGCGCCATTATCTGCACGAGCGCGCCTGAGAATTCGAACTCCATGATGAACCTGTTTCCGACGATGTTCTTCCTGATTGTCTCCAGAAGCCCGGCGAATTTCCCCCCGATGTTTTCCGGGGTTCCGCCGTCTCCCATCGTGTCGGAGAAGCGTCTGAGGTCGTCTATGAACTTCTTGTTGTCGTCCGTCTCCCCGAACCTCTGCAGGAAGTCCTCCCTTAGGGTCTCAAGCCTGGAGAGCAGGGTGTTCCTCACGCCGGCCATCTAGAGCAGAGCCTCGTTGAAGACCGGTTCGAGGAAGTGCCACGCCCCTCCGAGGAGCCACTTGAGCTCGGCCCTCGTCTTCCAGTCGTAGATTCCGTCGTTCTTCTCGAATATGTAGCACACGGAGAAGACCCAGTGGTACTTCCCCCCGATTTTCGCGCCCCTCTTCGCGCACTCGGCCTCTATCGCCGAGAGCGTGTTCCTGTCTCCGTCGAGCATCTGGTAGAAGCGGCTTCCGACGTTCCACCACTTCGCGCCGTTGTTCAGGTTGCCGTTCCATTTGTAGCGCTTGTCGCTGGAGTCGCCCGTGTACTTGTAGTGGGACATCTCGACGAATTCCTGGAACGTCTTCGTGTTCGAGAGCTTCGTCTCGTACTCGGTGCGCTCCCCTTCGTCCGCCGCGCTCTCTATGCCGTCCGCCGTCCCAGCCGACATCTCGTTGAGCTCCTGCCTGACCTGCGCCGTCCGCTCCATCATCTGCTCCATCTTGAGCGTCTCTATCGACTCGGCCTCCCTTTCCTCTGCCGCCGCCACCTTCTCCGGCGTGAACGCCTTTATTATCCTGGAGATTCCGTTCTGTATGATGTTCCTGGACTGCTCCTCGACCTGGTTCCGCCGTATCGCCTGCTGGATCTGCTCCTTTATGCGCTCCTTCTCGGCTTCCTTGCGCTCCGCCTCGGCCGCGCGCCTGTCCTGCGGGCTCCGCTCCCCCGGCTCTTCCGCCTCCGGCTGTTCCCTCGGTCGGTCTCCGGCTCCGTCCTCTTCTGCGTTTCCTGCGGCCGGTTCGTCCACGGTCTCCTCTCCGTTCCCTTCGTTTTCTCCTGTTCCGCCGCCCGCTGTCGCGTCCCCGTCGATTCCCCCGTTCTCTGTGTCGGCATCGGCATCTGCGGCGGCCTTCGCTTGTTCCTCCGCGCCGTCCCCTGCCGCAGCCGCATCCGGCTGTTCCGTGCCCTGTCCCTCGTCATTCATGTCTTCCGCGTCCGTCCTGTCCTCCGCGTCCGCGATTCCGATCGAGAGCGTGTCCTCTATCATCCTGAAGCTCTCGTCCTGCATCTCCTTTATGGACATGACTTTGCGCTCCATGTTTTCCGCGGGCCTTTCCGCTCCGTCCGCCTCGCCCTCCGGTTCGTCGGCGACCCTTGGGGACGGCGGCTCCTCGTCCTTTTCGAGTATGACCGTGGCGCGGGACTTTGAGAGGCTGTTCGTCAGGTCGGGCTGCTTCGAGAGCCTGATGCCGTCGATTTCGTCCTCGGCCTCCGTTATGAACTCCCTGAGCCTCTCTATCCCCCTGTTCATCAGCTCCAGCGCGAATTCTGTGGAGAGTCCGGAGAATACGTTCTTCCAGAAATTCTCGCCGCCTATCCTCGCCATCTCAAGCTCTCCCTTGAGGGTGTCCAGGTACGTCCTCTCTCCGTCGAGCTTCTTCAAAAGCGCGCTGTACGATTCCGCGTCCTCCGGTGTCTCGGCCTCCATCGCCTTTATCTCGTTCGCGATCCGCTCGACGAACGGGAAGCTCCCCTTGACTGTCGCCGCCGTGACGGACTCCGATGCGCACTCCTTGACCGCGGCCTTGTCCTCCGGCCTCGTCCAGAGCGTGTTCTCCAGCACGAAAAGGTCCGAGTAGCCGACTTTCTTCCTGCCGTTTAGGTGCGCGCTCGTCCTCAGGAGGTTCACGATTTTCTTCCACCGCCTGTCCGAGACGTAGATGTCGCGCTCGTTGAGCCTGAGCCTCATGGAGTAGAGGAAGTCGGTAATCTCCTTCGGCACTTCGACTTCCTCGCTGCCCCTTCTCCAGCCCTCAAGCTCCTCCTTCGTCACCGGCTTCGCCTTCGTCACGGCCTGCGGGTCCTTCTTCCCCGTTATCATGCTGACGAAGCTGTCCTTCCTTCCGATGGGGCCGACGCACATCCTTATGAGGAATCGGTCGTAGAGCGGCTCAAGGCCAGAGTCCTCGCTTGGGAATTCGTTCGACGCGGAGAGGAGCAGCTTGAGAGGGACTTCCTCCGTCCTGTTCCCGTTCCTGAACGTCTTCTCGTTGCATATCGTGAGGAGGGTGTTGAGTATGGCCGGTCCCGCCTTCCAGATTTCGTCGAGGAACGCTATCTCGGCTTCCGGCATGTACCCCTGGGTGAGTGTCTCCCTCGTCCCGTTCTCAAGCGACTTTATGCTCACCGGCCCGAAAAGCTCGTCCGGCTGCGTGTACTGGTTCAAGAGACAGCTGAAGTACTTGTCCGTGTCCAGCATGGACGCCGCCCACTTCGCCGCCATGCTCTTCGCCGTTCCCGGAGGTCCGTAGAGGAAGACGCTCTCCTCGGCCGCCAAGGCCAGCAGCGTCATCCTGCAGACGTCCTCCCTGTCTAGAAGGTGGCTCCCGCTTTCGAGCAGCCCCTTCATCCTTTCCTGTATCTCGTTCATTTCTTTGTCTCCGTTTTTTGTGTGCTTGGAACTTTCCGCCTTACATTCTAGCGATATTCCTCGATGTTCTCATCTTGAAAGAAATTCCGTTTTAGCCGATAATTCAAACGCATTGTCGAGTCGTCAAGCGGTAAGACAACGGCTTTTGGTGCCGTCATTCCACAGGTTCGAATCCTGTCTCGACAAACACGCCTCCGGTTTTGTCCGGGGGCTTTTTTTTGCCCCGCCGTCCTCATCCGAACGCGTCTTCGTCCACCTTCCCGGCTTTGTCGAGCCTGACGTCGCGGAGCCGCGGGCAGTCCTTGAACGCGCCCCTGGAGACTATCTCAGGCCCCTCGTCCGCCTCCACCCTGCGAAGCCCCCTGCATCCCCGGAACGCCCCCGCCCCAAGCACCAGGAGCCTGGAAGGCAGCCTGACACGCTTGATGGAGCGGCAGTCCGTGAACGCCGTCGTGCCTATGGATGTCATCCTGTCGGGGAAGGCGACCTTCCTGAGCCTCGCGCACCCCCTGAACGCGTTCCTGCCTATCTCTCGAAGCCCGTCCGGGAGGATGACGCTCTTGATTTCCTCTTCCTTGAACGCCCCCGCGGCTATTTTCTCCGTGCCTTCCGCTATCGAGATGTTCCGCGCCTTCCTGTCCGCCATGTAGAGCGCGGTCCTCCCCCCGTACGCCACGCCGTCCCTTATCGAGAGGTTCTCCGCCTCCGCGCTCCTTATCCTGCATCCCCTGAACGCGTTCGAGCCGATTTTGGCGCGCGCGGGAATGTCGACTTTCCTGAGCCTCGCGCATCCCCTGAACGCGTCCGCCCCTATCGACAGCACGGTGTCCGGAATCCTGACCTCCTTCATCCTGCAGCCCATGAACGCCCCGCATCCTATCCCCTCGAGGTTCTCCGGGAGGGCGAGCCTGTCCGCCGTCTCTAAAGTCGCGAACGTGAATTTGGCTATGTGCCTGTACGAGTTCCAGTTTGGGATGGATTCCGGGAAATTCCTCCCGCTGCGTCCCTTCGTCTCCATCGCCCTGAAAAGCTCGTTCCTACCGAACGTCCAGAATTCTGCCATGCACGACTCTTTCGTAAGCTCGTCGAATCCTTCCTGGCTCCTCTCTCCGCCCATGAATTTCCCTACAAGCTCCGCGAAATCCCTGAATTTCTCCGCGTCCGTCCCGTACGGAACTGTGAAGCTCTCCGTGGCCTTTCCTTCCGTCCCCCCCGTGGAAAAGCCGACGGACACATCGAGGAGCAGGACTCCGCATTCGTCGTCGTCCTCCGCCTCGACCTCCGCCCCAGCCTCCTCCAGGGCGACCTTCGCGGCTGCCTTCGTCCCCGCCTTGAGAATCTGCCTTATCTTCGCCCTCTTGCTTTCCTCTTTTTCGTCGTCTTCCATCGCTTTCATGTTCGGCATTTTTCCGCCCTCCGCCCCCCACCCGGAGAATTTCACGGAATCTTTACAATTGGTCGCTAATTTATAAATTCGTGATGTTTTTGTCATATTCCGACCATGCATTTTTGTGCGATATTTTTCAATGTAGATTAAAAAGTTTCATAGCAAAAAGGGGTGATTATGAAAAAGTTTGTGAGAAGGGGAGCGTTGCTGGCGTTGCTGCTGACGGCCGGTTATGCGTTCCTTGGGTGTTCCCATTCGTCGGATTCGAGCGACGACGGAAACAGCAACGCGGTTGTCGAAAATCCTGCAAGCGAGCCGCAGGTGAATCCGAGCGAGGAAGATGAGAAGATAGGCACTGTGTCGATAGCTACTTCCGTGTCGAAAGTCACTGTCACATTCAGCGATGACGACTATGATGGAAAAAACGACGATGTTGTCGTGACTCTCGTTCAGGGGCAGAATTCCAGTGCGAAAATCCCGGAATGGACACGCGAAGGTTATGACCTGACTGATTGGGAGTCCAGCGTCGAAGGGCTCACTGTGAAAACGGCTTTGAGCGAGGATGTCAAATTCACGGCCGAGTGGACGAAGTTCTACACGGTCACATTCAAGGATTCGGAAGTCGAAGGCATCGATACAAACGCCGATGTGACACAGAAAATTCTTGAGACTTCGGCAACGAGAACGGCTAGCGTTCCGTCTTGGACAAAAAACGGCTACACCCTTTCCTGGGAATCAAGTGTTGATGGTGTAACGGTAGAGTCTGAAATCACGGAGGATGTCACTTTCACCGCAAAATGGGCTGCACGAACCGCCTACACTGTAACTTTCAAAGATGGTGAAAATGGAAACGATGATGTGACAGAAAAAGTCTACGATGGCGACAAGGCGGTCAATGTTCCTGCATGGACAAAAGAGCACTACACACTTTCCTGGGAATCAAGCGTTGACGGCGTTACAGTCGATTCTGAAATCACTCAGAATGTTACTTTCACCGCAAAGTGGACAGAGTATGAGAAATTCACAGTAACATTCAAGGATGCTGACGGTGGAACAAATGCTGATGATGTACAGACTGTTTACATCAACGAAAAAGCAACTGTTCCTTCATGGACTAAAGATGGTTATAAACTTACTTGGACTTCTTCTGTTGATGGCTTGACCGCAACTTCTGCAATTACAGCTGATGTTACATTTACAGCGGTCTGGACGGAGATTCCTGATGAGACTGTAATTCTTTTTGATAATAATGGCTCAAAGGCATTGAACGGAAATCCAGAAGGTTATGCTGTAGGAAGCGCAGCTAAAGACTACGGAAGTAGTAATCATGCAACCTATACAACACTTGCCGGAACAGAGATTGATGTTCGCTATGGTGTCAAACTTAATTCATCTGGAAATATCGTGTTGACCCTTGATTCCGCATATACTGTTCTCCTTGTTCAGGGAACCGATAAGACTTATTCAAAAGGATTAAACATTGCGGCTGCGACTGATGGTGGAACAAGTTATGGAGATGCTCAAAATTATCCGGTTATTGGAACAGGAAGTAATGTAGTTTCCGCAGAACTGCCGGCAGGTACTTACAAAATTACAAACGGCGGTTCTGAAACATCAGTCTTTGCCGTTATTTTGCAGAAGTAACAAAATCATAATGGGGAAAAAGTGACTATGAAAAAAATAAACAAGCTTTTTGCCGTAGCGACTCTTTTGACAGGCTTGCTCGGCGGATTCATGGGCTGCTCGAATATTTCCGATGTAGATTCTTCCGAGCAGACTGTTGCATACGGACGGGTTGCTTTCAATGCAAGCGAAGAACTTTCAAACATTGTTTTCAAGGGAACGAAAGATTCAAAGACAACGACTTTTGGCTCTTGGGATACTGCTGATGAACTCAAAAACGCTGAAATCGCTATTCCTGTAGGAAGCTATACTTTCTATCTCACTGCCGAATACGATGGCGTTGAGATTTCCGGCTCAACAAGTGGCGAAATCAAAGAGAACGAGACAACTGCTCTTTCGTTCACTTTGAGCGCAGAAGCAGTTGATATTCCAGAAGGTGACGATTCCGAAACTAAGATTGTCGGAACTCTCGTCACCGAAGGAACTTATGCAGGAAAATATCTTGTCATGGATTGGAACGCAAGCGACTATCTCTTTGGTCGAACGACGGTTACAACGGAGTCTGACAAAGCTGTCACTGCCGGAACTTACGGAGATGTGACGATTCTTTCCGACAAATTCAAGACGAATGTCACAAAGAACGATGACGGAAGCCTTGTTGCCAACTATTTGCAGGCAAGCAAAGGTGGAAGCATGTCTCAGTGCTTGAAATTTATTGTTCCAATCAATGTTTCTTATATCACGGTCAATGCGAAGTGCGGCTCTTCAAGTTATTCATCTGTCGCATTGAAAATCGCCACGACCGACGAGTCTTCTGTTCAGTCTTTCACATTCACTGGTTCAGACTACACGACTCAGGAATTCTCATATTCACTCACGGCCTCAGAGAACGAAACTCAGAAAGTCGTATGTCTCTACAATGCCGATTCAAACGCTTCTCTCAATATTCGCGGAATCTCTGTTTACGCTCCTACAAAATGGGAGAAAACAACCACAACGATTTCCACAAAGACAAGCAGTTCCGCAAACGCCGAGACCTATGAACCTAAAAATCAGACAATTACTGTTGATATGACTGTATATACAGAAGCGTCTTCAACAGGTTCCTCAATCACAATCAAAAAGGCAGAAGGCTGGCTCAACTCGGCTTATGTGATTTTCGATGACTCAGCTTCTTCTTACACAATCACTTGTGACGGAAACGCTGTTGATAGCGAGCTTATCCGCCATTACTCAACATACAAATACAACGACCTTTCTTACAGCGAAGGTCAGTCAACCTGGACTGAAAAATCTTACTCAAATGTCGTTCGTGTCGATGTTCTCGGTCTTACTGCTGGCAGCCACACAATTTCAATCACTCCGGCTGGCGGAAACGCAACTACCGTTACGGCAAATGTTTTGAACTCCGACCGTTCAGGCTATGCATTCAATGAAACCGAAACTCCTGGTGCATACAATAAAGACGGCTCTCTTAAGAGCAAAGCAAAGGTCATTTATGTCACAAAAGACAACGCAAAGACTGTATCTGTTGATATTACAACAAAAAATGGAACGGAAACTTATACAGGCTTGCAGAACATCTTGCGTAATTCAACTCTCAAGACTGCGACAACAGACCTCGCCCTTGATATTCGCGTTATCGGAAAACTTTCAAAAGATGACCTTGATGCAATCGATTCGAGTGCAGAGGGCTTGCAGATTAAAAACAACTACAATTCAAGCAAGAACTATGTTCCTATCACAATTGAGGGCGTTGGACACGACGCGACATTGTGGGGCTTTGGTTTCCTCATTCGTGATTCAAAATATATAGAAATCGCAAACCTTGGAATCATGTGCTTCATGGATGACGGCGTTTCTTTGGACACAAACAACCTGAACACATGGATTCACAACCTGGACGTCTTCTACGGCTCAACAGGCGGCGACTCCGATCAGGCGAAAGGAGACGGCTCTCTAGACACGAAGGGTAACTCAACTTATCAGTCGTACAGCTACTTACACTTCTGGGACAGCGGAAAATGCAACCTCTGCGGAATGAAGAGCGAGTCAGCGTCAAACCGCCTCACATACCACCATAACTGGTATGACCACTCAGATAGCCGTCACCCGCGTATCAGGACTTCCACAGTCCACATCTACAACAACTACTTTGACGGAAACGCAAAGTACGGAGTCGGTGTCACAACTGGAGCTTCTGCTTTCGTTGAGTCAAACTTCTTCCGCAATCCTCACGACCCGATGATGTCTTCTGGACAGGGAACTGACGCGACTGGCGACGGAACTTTCTCTGGCGAGACGGGCGGAATCATCAAGGCTTACAACAACAAGTTCTATCAGCTCGGCTACAATGGCGTAAAATTTCAGTATATGACGAATATCGATTATCCTGATGATAACGATATTGACTGCTATGTTGTAACAAACAGAAGCGATGCAGTTCCTTCTACTGTCAAGGCTGTTTCTGGTGGAGCGACATACAACAACTTCGACACAAGCGAGAATTTGTATCTTGCCGATGGCTCTCTAACAGAACCTGATGTAGCGCTTTCAAATGTCCTGAAATTCTCTGGCCGTCACAATCCAGACTTCGCATGGACTTTTGAAAATGCGACAGAGGATGCCAATTACGGCTTAGTTAAGGAACTTAAAGCCGCTGTCGTTGCATATCAGAACACAGGTCTTACAAAAGTAGGCCAGTAATATATTTCTAGATTTAGCGAAAATCCCCCGACCCGCCCCAATCCATGGCCGGGGGATTTTTTTTTGTTGACATCCATTTATCGCATATGTATCATGTAAACATGCAACTGCGCTGGAATCCAGAGAAGAACGAAATATTGAAGGCGACCAGGAACGTCTCGTTCGAGCAGGTGGCGGAGGAGATTGAATGCGGAAGAAATTCCGAACCTGTTGTTAATCCGTCCCATCCGAACCAATTCGTAACGGTTGTAAAAATCAACGATTACCCGTGCGTCGTTCCGTTCGTTGTGGAAGATGGAGGCGGCTGGTTTTTGAAGACCATCTATCAGTCGCGAAAAGAAAAAAGGAGGCTTGAAAATGGAGTTTGACCCGGAAAAAATCGTCTTGGACGAAGAAGAGCAGTGGATTGAAGACCATCTCGACGAGTTCGCGCCCGCTCCTGAATGGGTGGGGAAAGGCCTCAGGGAAGCCGCCCACAACACCATGGAGCAAATCAGGGCGGGCAGGGAGAAGAAGCCCGTGACCATAAACCTCGACACGGGCGCGGTCGCCTACTTCAAGAGCCTTGCGGCGGAGACGGGAATCGCCTACCAGAACCTCATAAACCTCTACCTCGTCCAGTGCGCGAGAGAGAGGAAGCGGCCTGTTTTCGCGTGAGAGGAATCCAATCCGTCCGGCAATCCCCCGTCCCCTGTCCATGGGCGGGGGATTTTTTTGCCCGCGCGCAAAAAACGGAAGACGATTGACGGGCGGTGACCGCGAGTTTAAATTTGAATGCAGGAGGAACATTTATGGACGCAATAAGCATCAGGATGGAGCACGAAACCCATGTGGCGTTCGCCGAATTCTGCAAGAGCGTGGGGCTTTCCGTGTCCGCCGCCATGAACCTCTTCGCGAAGAAGGTCGTGAACGAGAGCCGCATTCCATTCGAGATTTCCAGCCCGGTTTCGGCGGACCCCTTCTGGAGGGACAGTGCAACAATGGACAGACTCCGCTCTTCTGTTTCGCAAATCAACGAGGGACTTGTCCAAGAGCACGAACTCATAGAGGCCTGAGCATGAAGAAAGTCTGGTCGGAGATTGCATGGGAGGACTATCTGAAACTGCAGTCTGACAGGAAACTGCTGAAAAAGGCGAACGAGCTTTTGAAAGACATCGAGCGCTCTCCGTTCGACGGAATCGGAAAGCCAGAAGCCCTGAAAGGCGATTTGAACGGTTTTTGGAGCCGCAGAATCGACGAATTCAACAGGATTGTCTACAAAATCGAAAACGGAAGCCTGTACATAGCCTACTGCGGAACCCACTACCACAAATGAGGGAATCCCCCGTCCACTGTCCATGGGCGGGGATTTTTTTTCCGCTCAGGCAAAAAAAAGCGGAATCCGTGTGGATTCCGCGAAGGTCGGGCTAACCGAATTCGAATCGGTGACCCCAAGTCCCCCAGACTTGTACGCTAACCAGCTGCGCTATAGCCCGATGAATGAATCAGAGTATATCACAAAATTCGATTGTTGGAAGCCCGCCTGGAAAAACCGAATCGGCCCTCACTTCCTTCCGTCCCTCCTCCTGCCGCCCGCCGCGCGATATTCCCTTGGGGAGACTCCGTACAGCTCGCCGAAGACCGCGCTGAACTTGCTCTGGCTGCCGTAGCCCACTCTCCTCGCGACCTCCCCCACGCTCATGTCGGACGAGGAGAGAAGCCCGGCGGCCTTCCTCATCCTGTGGATCTTCATGTGGGCGGCCACCGACTCGCCGTACACGTCCTTGAAGACTGACTTGAGCGTCGTCGGGTTCATGGCGAACCTCTTCGACAGGTCGTCTATCGTAATCCTCTCCGAGAGGTTCTCCGAGAGGAATTCGTGTATCATCCTTATCTTCTCCACGTGGTTCTCGGTGAACTGCGGCCTCTCGTTCACGGCCTCGTGCGCGCTGTCGAATTCAGGGCACTCGACCGACATCAGCCTCTCCGTGATGGAGTGGAGCGCGTCAGTCCTCCGCCCCGCCTCCGCCGCGTAGAACACTTCCTTCCCGTCCCGGTAGCCCGTTATCAGCCCCGCGTCCTTCAGAATGCGCAGGTGGTGCGAAACCGCCGGAGTCGTCATTCCGAGCATGGACGCGATGTCCATCACGCACTCCTTCGAGTGGCACAGGAGCCAGAAAATCTTGAGCCTCGTGGAGTCCGAGAGCAGCGCGAAAATGTCCGCGACCGACTGGAACTCCTCCGACTTTGAAACCTCCCCCGCGAGGAAGTCCGCCTTGAAATATTCCTTCACCATCAGGAAATCCCCCTTCTAAAAACGCTCTTCTAAAAACGCCCACGCCGCCCGTTTTCTCCCGAACGGAAATTTTATTCTCCCGAACGGAAATTTCGCTCCTGGAAGCGTTGCGGCGGAACGGCGGCGGCTGTATCTTTATATCAAGAATTAAACGACCGCTTAATCGATTATAAAACAAAAGCGGAAAAAAGGAGCTGAAAATGAAGAAGACCTACAGAATCGAAGTCGACTGCGCATCATGCGCGGCCCTCATGGAGGACGCTGCCAGGAAGACCTCCGGCGTGGCGGGATGCGTGGTGAATTTCATGACGCAGAAGATGGAAGTCGAATTCGCTGACGGAGCGGACGAGGGGAAGGTCATGAAGGATGTCCTCAAGGCGTGCCGCAAGGTCGAGAGCGACTGCGAGATAGAGCTATGACAAGGAAGCAGAGGAAGACGCTTTCGAGGATAGCAGCCGCATCGGTGTCGCTGGCCGTCCTCTCGCTCGCGGACGCGTTCGTGGAAATCGGCGGTGTGCCGTTCGGCCGCGCGCTGTCGGGAATCCCGGACCTGCTCCTGCACCTGGCGGTCTACATCGTCATAGGAGGGGACATACTCAGGAAGGCGGCGCACGGAGCGTTGAACGGAAGGATGTTCGACGAGAACTTCCTCATGGCGGTGGCGACGGTCGGAGCCTTCGCCCTCGCCGTGATGGAGCGGAGCGGGGACTACACGGAGGGAATCGCCGTCATGCTCTTCTACCAGATAGGGGAATTCTTCCAGAGCGTCGCCGTGGGAAAGAGCCGCAGGAGCATCGCGGACTTGATGGACATTCGGCCGGACACGGCGAACGTGGAGAGGGGCGGCACCCTCGTCCAGGTACCTTCCGGGGAAGTCGCGGTGGGTACCGTCATAACGGTCAGGCCGGGGGAGCGGATTCCGATAGACGGCATCGTCGCCGAAGGAGAGTCCACCCTCGACACGAGCGCGCTGACAGGGGAGAGCAGGCCGAGGAGGGCGGTGCCCGGCGACGAAGTGTTCTCCGGAAGCATAAACTCCACAGGGACGCTCAGAATCAGGACGACGAAGGAGTTCTCGGAGTCGACAGCGACGAAGATTCTGGAGCTTGTGGAGAATTCCACGTCCAAGAAGTCGAAGTCGGAGGCGTTCATATCAAAATTCGCGCGCGTCTACACGCCCGCAGTCTGCCTAGCGGCCCTCGCCCTGGCCATCGTCCCGCCGCTCGTCCAGAGCGCGGCGGGGGTGCGGTTCGTGGACGCGGACGGGTTCCTGCTCTGGCGGACGTGGATATACCGCGCGCTCACGTTCCTCGTAATCTCATGCCCCTGCGCGCTCGTCATCTCGATACCACTGGGGTTCTTCGCCGGAATCGGGGGCGCGAGCCGGGAAGGCGTGCTCGTGAAGGGCTCGGTGCACCTTGAGAACCTCTCCAAGGTCACAACGGTCGTGTTCGACAAGACGGGGACGCTCACAGAGGGAGTCTTCGAGGTCGTGTCCGTGAGGGGCGCGGACGGAGGCGAGGCATCCAGAGACGCCGCCGTACAGATGCTGGAGGCCGCCGCGCACGCGGAAAGCTCCTCGACGCACCCCGTCGCGAAGGCCATTGCCGCGGCATACGGGAAGCCGGTGGACGCGTCCAGGGTCTCAAAAACCGTGGAGACCGCCGGAAAGGGCGTTAGGGCGGAAGTGGGCGGAAAGGCCGTGGCGGTCGGGAACGCATCGTTCATGGAGGAGATGGGGCTTTCCGTGCCCGGAACAGGCGGGGACGGGACGGTAGCGCACGTGGCGGTCGACGGAGTCTACACAGGAAGCGTCCTGATATCGGACAGGCTCAAGGGGAATTCGAAGGCGGCCGTGGCGGCTCTGAAGAGGAGCGGAATCAAAAAGGCGTTCATGCTCACCGGCGACAGCGAGGCGGCGGCCGTGAAGGTCTCCAAGGAGCTTTCGCTTGACGGAGCGCACTCAGGACTGCTCCCGGCCGGAAAGGTCTCGAAAATCGAGGAGATAATCTCGGCGGAGCGCGGCGGCGGACTCGTGTCTTTCGTGGGCGACGGACTGAACGACGCCCCCGTGCTGGCGCGCGCCGACGTAGGAATAGCGATGGGCGCGATGGGCAGCGACGCCGCGATAGAGGCCGCCGACGTGGTTCTCATGGACGACGATCCGCTCAAGATAGCGAAGGCCGTCAGGATATCGAGGAAGTGCCTCGGAATCGTCAAGGAGAACATAGTCTTCGCGCTCGCGGTGAAGGGCGCGTGCCTGGCTCTCGGAGCGTTCGGAATCGCGAACATGTGGCTCGCGGTTTTCGCCGACGTGGGCGTGATGGTCGTCGCCGTGCTGAACGCGGTGCGCGCGCTGGACGTGAAAAAACTCTAGAGCTTCTGTATATTTGAACTGTCCGGAAAAAGCGCTTCCCGGACAGTTTTTTTTCGGCCGGCCACCTCCATAAACGCATGGAAAAAACAGAAGCCGGAAACGGAGAGGATTCTCATGGAAATCGGCGACATATTCGAATACGTCAACGGAAACGCCCCCAGGTTCCTTGCGAGGGACAAGTCCGGGAAGGGGTTCGTCTGTCCGGTGTGCGGAAGCGGGAGCGGCCCGAACGGAACCGGAATTACGGAGAACCCGAGGAACCCCCGCCACTTCACTTGCTGGGGCGGGGACTGCTTCAGGAACGCGAGCCTCTCGGACATGCTGGCGGTGAAGAACGGGATAGACACGTCGGACGCGAAGGCCGTCGCCATTAACGCGGCAAAGGAGCTGGGGATTCGGATAGACGGCGGAAATCCATCGGAAGCGGAGAAAAGCGCAAAAAAAACGGCACACCGCCGGAAATCCTCCACCGAAGCGGAGGCGGCGCACGGCGGAGGCGCGGATTTCTTCGAGAAGTGCAGGCTCGACATCGGAAAGACCGACTATTGGAAGAAGCGCGGGCTGACAAAGGAGATAGCGGACAAATTCAATCTCGGATTCTGCGCCGGCTGGAGGCACCCGAAGACACCATCCGCCCCCCCCACCGACAGGCTCATAATCCCGACCGGCGGCGGAAGCTATCTCGCCAGGGCGACCGATCCCGGAGTCGACAGGAAGTACGGGAAGCAGAAGGTCGGCCCCGCCAGGATATTCAACTCGCGCGCGCTGACGGAACGCGGAAGGCCGGTGTTCGTCGTGGAGGGCGAAATCGACGCGATGAGCGTGGAGGTCGCTGGCGGAAGGGCAGTCGGACTTGGCTCCATATCCATGCTCGACGCGCTCTTCGACGAGGCGGAGGCCGCGGGGAAGGCCGGAGGGTTCCGTCCAGAGCTGATAATCGCGCTCGACAACGACGGAGGGGAGGACGGAGCCGGGAACAAGGCGCAGAGGAAGGCGGAGGAGCGGACGGAGGAGCTTTTGGGTCGGGGGCTTGGGGTGCACTTCGCGGACGCCGGGCGGCTCTTCCTCGGAAAGAAGGACGCGAACGAAGCCCTCGTCCACGACAGCTCACTCTTCAAGAAGGCAGTGGAGGAGGCGGAACGGACCGCGTTGGCGGAGGCGAACACCCGGAGGGAAGAGGAACTTTCCGAAATCAGGAAGGGCAGCGCGCTGTCGTCCCTCCCCCTGCTCATGAAGAGGATGGGGGAGCCGAACGGGGGAGGGAGGATTCCCACCGGCTTCTGCGCGCTTGACGGAGAGCTTGACGGCGGGCTGTACCCAGGACTCTACATCATCGGCGCGATAAGCTCCCTCGGAAAGACGACGTTCTGCCTGCAGATGGCCGACCAGATAGCGAAGGGGAGCGGAAGGGACGTCCTCGTATTCTCGCTTGAGATGTCGAGGGAGGAGCTGATGGCAAAAAGCGTGAGCCGGCTCACGGCGGAGGAGTCCCTCAAGGCGAACGGGAACCTCTCCCAGGCGAAGTCCACCAGGGGAATACTCTCCGGTGAAAGGTTCGCCTCGTACAGCGAATCGGACAGGAACCTCATAGCGCGGGCCATAGACGAATACCGGACGTTCGCCGGAAGAATCTACATCCACGAGGGGAACGGCGAGACGACCTCGGAGACGATAAGGCGGGTGACGGAGAGGCACGCCTCGGCCACGGGGAACGCGCCCGTCGTGCTGATAGACTACCTCCAGATAATCGACCCCGACAGGAGCGCGCGTGGGCTGACGGACAAGCAGGCGACCGACAGGAACGTGAAGGCCCTCAAGTCCCTGAGCCGCGATTTGGAAGCGACGGTCGTCTGCATAAGCTCGTTCAACAGGGACAACTACTCGTCGTCGGTCAACATGGCGAGCTTCAAGGAGTCCGGCGCGATAGAATACTCCAGCGACGTCCTCATGGGGCTGCAGTACAAGGAAATGGACGGCATCTCCAAGGACGGCGGGAACGTGCGCGCGAAAGCCCAGAACATAACGGAGAAGGCGGCGAAGGACGCGAAGAGCCTTAAGCCCGTCCGCCTCCAGCTGAAAATCATCAAGAACAGGAACGGAAGCAAAGGCTCGGTCGACTTCGACTTCTACCCCGCATTCAACAGGTTCGAGGAGCCGTCCACTGGCGGCTGGATAAAGAAGAGCTGACGAATTCGGGCGGAAAAAGAATCCGCACGAATGAATTCAGGCTGAAGTAGACAGAATGGGGCTTATAGGAAGCGGTTTTTGACGAAAAAAAACAGATTTTCTTCATTATGTTGCAGTCAATTCAACACAATAGGAACTATATTTCTAAGCACGATGACGGAGCCTTTCCTCCGCCATGCACTCTAAAAACATTTCGTCTGAGGAATTCCATTCCATTTCATTCTAAGGAGCAAAACATGAAGGCAATCGAGAAATCATCAATCGAACTCTACATCGAGGAAATCGGAAGCGGGACGTGCTCGCCGCTCGCGCTCAGGGACGAGGACGAGCTTCTGAGGAGGGCGTCGGGCGGCGACGAGGCGGCGCGCGAGAGAATCATGAAGGCGAACCTCAGGTACGTGGTCTCGGTGGCGAAGAAGTACGCGAGGGGCTCCGTCGACCTGGACGACCTTGTGCAGGCGGGGAACGAGGCCCTCTTCGAGTCGTTCGAGACGTTCGACTACGGAAAGTTCAAGAAAAGCGGCTGCTCAAGGTTCATCACCTACGCGGGGAGGAGAATCTGCCAGAAAATCGCGATGGAGGCGAAGGGCGGAATCGACGTGTCGATAACCGAGGGCAAGTTCAAGGACCTCAAGAGGCTCAGGAAGGAGATGTCGTCAATGGAGTGCGAAAGCGAGGCGGAGCGCGTGGAGAGGGCGGCGGATTCGCTCGGAATGAACAGGAAGTCGGCCATGAGGCTCTACAGGACGGCAGAGCAGGCCTCGTCCCTGGAATACTCGGCTGAGAGCGGCGACAGGAGCCTTGAGGAGAGGATGCCGAGCGAGACGTTCGCGGCTCCGGACGAGGAGGCGTTGATGAGGACGAACGCGGAGCTGCTCAGGAAGCTCGTGGAGAGGCTCGGATGCATAGAGGGGAAGGTCATCACGCTGGCCTACGGGCTGGACGGAGGTGAGCCGCTCAACTATCCCGCCATCGGACAGCGTCTCGGCTACACGAGGGAGGGAATCAGGATCGTCCACAACAGGGCGATAAGCCGGCTTAGGGAAGAGATGGGGCTCGCCGCCTGACGAGAAGGCTGTCACTGGATTATGAACGGCTCGGTCGGAAGGTGCGGCTTTCCCGCGAAATTCCTCCAGCCGTTCTTTATCTCCTCCTCGCTGAAGAACGCTATGAACTTGCCGGTCGCCTTGTCCGTCTTCCCCGTCCTCTCTAGCACCCTGTCGAACGCGGAGGAAATCTTTCTGGTGTCGGTCCCGCATATCGAGAAGACCATCTTCCTTATTGACTCTGAGAGCTTCTGCGGAACCGCGTCCCTGTCTATCCTCTCGAAGTCTATCCACCTCTCGTAGAAATTCGGAATCACAGTGTCTATGAATTCCTTTTCGGAGTAGTCCCTTATCTCGAACACCTGGAAGCGGCTCAAGATGGCCGTGGGGATGTTGGCGGTGCTGTTCGCCGTCGCGATGTAGTTTATCCCCGAAGCGTCCACGGGAACGTCGAAGTAGTTGTCCCGGAAGTGCGACGCGGTCTCCCTCTCCAGAATCGAATAGAACACGCCCTCGACCTCGTGGGTGCCGTTCAGCGGAATCTTGTCCATCTCGTCGAGTATGACGACCGGGTTCCTGAGAGGCCCCTCCTTCCCGTCCCCGAACATGGACTGCAGGACGAGGCCGCACTTGCTCTTCCTCCACGACATGTCGCTCCCGGTGAGCGTGAAGCTCGCCACGTCGTTCCCCAAATCCACGCGGAGGGGGTCCCGGTCGGAGACGATGCGCCCGAGCTCCCGCGCGAAGGAGCTTTTTCCGCAGCCCGGGCTCCCAACCAGAAGTATCGGGCGGAAGGAAATCGCCTTGCTCTTCCTGAGCTTCGTCCTGACGAGCGACGCTCGGAAGTAGCGTAGCACCTCGCCCATGTTCGGGTAGGAGCGGCTGAGCTTCCCGAACTCCTTCGCCTTCTCGCTCGTGAGCACCGCCTCGCGCGGACGCCCGGAGAGCAGGCGCGCGACCGACTGAATCTTGTCCACGAGTCCGTCCCCGTTCGGCACAGAGGCTATCTTTTTCCTCAAGTCCTCCTCGTCGAACAGGACGTCGCCTTGGCCTCCGAACCAGCCGGGGATTCCGTCGCTTCCGAGGGCGTACACGCCGCACTTCTCCTCGCCGCACTTGGGGCACGAGTCCGCGGCCGAAGACGCTAGGAACATCGCCCTGCACGAGGGGCAGCGGAGGACGGCCGCCCAGCCACGCTCGCCGCCGCCCTCCCCGAACGAGGCGAACTTTCCGTCGACGGAGAAGCAGAACCGCTTGGCCTCCGCCGATGCTGTCTTGGGGAGCACGATGTCGGCCGTCTCGTAGATGTAGGAATTCTGGGCTGGAAGGGAGAAGCAGGGGGCTTTCTTCGTCGTCGGCCCAACCTTCTCCGGCACGTATATGTATTCGATTCCGGCCGCGAGGAGGAACTGCGCCATCCTCCTCTGCGCCTCTGTCTGATATTTTTCCATAGGGTGAGAATTATATAGGGAATCGCGGAAAACTTCTTTGGAGGGGGATGAAAGCGGAAACGCCCCCGAAAAAGTCCATAGGAGGGCATTTTCAAGGGCGTTCCCGACTAATTAGGTCGAATGTCGAGTTTATGCATACCGTAGTTGCAAAAACAAGCTCCCAGCGGGAACCCGCCCATCAAAACGGCAGTACCGCTTCGCGGTG
>ERZ842401.2336-NODE-2336-length-25448-cov-4.260308_pt1 | contig 25448 bp, 17 predicted proteins | sample MGYA00521270_ERZ842401 | MGnify/ENA primary metagenome ERZ842401 (study PRJEB31892, sample SAMEA3878208) | bioreactor metagenome | biome: Moose rumen | place: Sweden | collected 2011-10 | study: EMG produced TPA metagenomics assembly of the PRJEB12797 data set... | reverse complement strand
GTGCTCTTCCGATCTGTTCACTCGCTGCACTATGCCGCCATGAGCAGCGACGGCAGCATGACTGGCGTGAAGACCCGCTGGTTTGTTCGCGCCCCACTGCCCGAGGAGGCTCGCACTATGCGCTGCGCCTGGTCGTTCGACGGCGGCGAGACCCATATCGATGAGTGCACCGTGGTTGACGGTCAATCCATCCACCTCGACCTTGATGTGAGTGGATTGAGCTATGGCCGCCACCGTGTTGACATCGTTATGCTCGACGAGAACGGCCGTGCCACCAGCGACGTGATGAGCTACTTCCTTGTGGTAGAGCCAGACCCGCGCGACGTGAACCGCGACGGCGAAATCACTGTTGCCGATGTCACCGCCATATACAATTACCTGCTCAATGGCGATGAAACCTTCGTTGACACCTGCGATGTTGACGGCGACGGATTCATCACCACAGTTGATATCACCATCATATACAATTACATCCTAGAAGGAGACGAATAAAAATCACTAAACAGTCACGTAAAAGTCATCCCCAGCACTATCAATGTGCCGGGGATGACTTATTTTGAACTAAAAAAGAACCGTCCCTAATTAGTTCACTAATTAGTTGCTGACGAGCGAACAAGCTGACGAGCTGACAAGGCAATGGTAGTTGTCGCAGCATTAGACTTGTCTAGTTCGCTTGTCAGCTCGTTTGTTTACTTGTTAGCTTACTTGATGAGGTTTCCGAGGATGTCGCGGGTGATGGTTCTCGTTGCCGCGCTAGTGGCGTTTTTGACGATTTTGCCGGTTGCGGAGGTCGAACTCTTGCGCTCTTTCTTGCCGGTAATCGTGTTGGAAAGTTTGGTGCCGAGGATAGTTGCTATAGTAGCTGTGACGGCGGTGACAATGGCTTTCCAAATCTTGCTGAAGATACTTGGTTTCTTTTTCTTCTTCTCTTCTTCTTTGGCAAGTTTCTCTGCCTCTTTGGCCTCTTTGGCGGCTTGCTTCTCGGCTTCGGCTTTGGAGGCGGCCTCTGCTGCCTCTTTTGCTTCCTTCTCGCTCTCGGCAAGCAGCACCTCGAACGCGCTCTCACGTTCCTTCAACTCATCATACTTGCCGTAAATCATCGAGCGGTTGATGATGGTGCTGCGGGTCATCGAGTCGATGGGACCAATCTGGCTCAAGGGGAACAAAATCTTGGCGCGCTCTACAACAGTAGGTGCGCCTTTCTCATCAAGGAAAGAGACTAGTGCCTCGCCGGTCTCAAGGTTGGAGATGGCCTCTGATGTGTCGAACTCAGGATTGGCTCGGAATGTCTCGGCGGCTACTTTCACCGCCTTTATGTCACGAGGGGTGTAGGCTCGCATGGCGTGCTGGATGCGGTTGCCGAGCTGACCTAACACTATCTCGGGCAAGTCGGCGGGACTTTGAGTGACGAAGTAGATTCCCACACCCTTGCTTCGCATCAGGCGAATCACCTGCTCAATCTTGTCAACGAGGGCTTTAGAGGTGTCGTCAAAGAGCATGTGCGCCTCGTCGAAGAAGAAGATGAGTTTGGGCTGGGGCATATCACCCACTTCGGGCAACTTGGTATAGATTTCCGAGAGCAGCCACAGCAGGAAGGTGGAGTATAGCTTGGGGTTGTGCTGCAGCTCATCGGCGGCGAGCACGCTCATCACGCCCTTGCCACCCTCGGTGGCGATAAGGTCAAATATATCGAAAGCAGGTTCGCCAAAGAAGTTGTCGCCGCCCTGGTCTTCAAGAGCCAGAATAGAGCGCTGGATAGCGCCGATGCTCGCACTCGACACATTGCCATACTTGGTGGTGTATTCCGAGGCGTGCTTCGCCACATAGTCGAGCATGGCGCGCAAGTCCTTGATGTCATCGAGCAGCAGGCCGCGCTCGTCGGCAACCTTGAAGACAATGGTGAGTACGCCACTCTGCACCTCGTTGAGCCCCAGCAGGCGGGAGAGCAGCAGCGGACCCATGTTTGAGACGCGGGTGCGCATGGGGTGACCCTGCTCGCCAAACACGTCGTAGAACCTCACTGGGCAGCCCTCAAACGCCAATTCCTCCTGGTTCAACCCAAACTCCGGGATGCGTTTCTCGATAAAGCTCGATACCTTCCCTGATTGGCTGATACCCGAGAGGTCGCCCTTTATGTCGGCCATGAAGCACGGCACGCCAGCCTGGCAGAAACTCTCAGCGATTACCTGTAACGAAACTGTCTTACCGGTACCTGTGGCTCCGGCAATCAACCCATGGCGGTTAGCCATCTTACCATTGATGCATATTGCCCCGTTAGGACCGTGAGCAATATAAAATTGATTGTCTTTATACATGATTTCAGAGATTTTATTCTATTTTCCACAAAAATACAACATTATTATAAAAAACAACACTGTTTATAGCAAAAAAAGTCATTTTTGTTAATAAGTTTTTGTTTTTATTGCTACCTTTGCGTATGGATATGGAAAAAACACTACAACAGATTAAAGATATGCTCAGTCGCAGCGAGTCGCGCGACGTGATAGCACATTGCGATTATATCATTGAGCAAGAGGACAGTGACGAGAATAAGAAATATATAGCGCAACTGTTTTACATGCGCGGCAATGCTTATCGTCAATTAGGTGAATGGGGTAAGGCTATGAGTAGTTGGCTTGAAGCGTCAGAACGTGACCCCAAAAGTCCCGCTAAGCAAGCCTACGCCCATGCCTTAGAAATCCTAGACTTCTATAACCACGACCTTTACAATCCATAGCTAACAAGCTGACGAGCAAACGAGCTGACAAGGCAAGTGTAATGTTGCAACAACTGCTATTGCCTTGTCAGCTCGTCAGCTTGTTAGCTCGTCAGCTATAACTACAGTGTCACATGCTGCGCCTCTACTGTGTGGTTGACGAAGATGGAGGCTAGGGGGGAGAAACGTGAAGCGTCTTCGGTGGTACAGTATTGGCAGGTGCCGCCTTGAGTGCAGCGCGTTTCCATCTCGGGATGTCGGCGGAGGTAGTCTTTTAGGCTTGCCGCCACGATGGGCCCCTGTTCGATTATCTTTACGCCTTCGGGAGTGTATTTCCTGATTTTGTCGTAGAGAAGAGGGTAGTGCGTGCAACCAAGAATTATGGAATCTATGTCGCCGCATTGCGACATGAGGGCTTTCACGTCTTTCTCCACGAAATAGTCGGCACCTGGTCCATCGCTCTCACGGTTCTCGACCAGCGGTACCCACATGGGGCAGGCGTGGCTATAGACCTTGATGTCGGGGTGCAGCTTGGCAATCTCAATGTCGTAGGACAGGCTCTGCACGGTGCCTGGCGTTCCAAATACTCCCACTTTGCGGCTTTTGGTTATGTTACCAATCTCCTCTACTGTTGGACGTATCACTCCAAGCACTCGGCGGTTTGGATCAAGACTGTTGAGGTCGCGCTGCTGAATTGAGCGCAACGCCTTTGCCGAGGCAGTGTTACAGGCGAGAATAACAAGATGGCAGCCTTGAGAGAAGAGATATTTCACTGCTTGCAGTGTGAAGTCATATACAAGCTGGAAGGAGCGATTCCCGTATGGCGCGCGGGCATTGTCGCCGAGAAAGATGTAGTCATATTGCGGCAACACCTTTCTTATCTCCCTCAAGATTGAAAGACCTCCAAATCCAGAGTCAAAAACGCCGATAGGAGCTGGTTGTGAGCTGTATATCATAATAGTTCAAAGTTAATAGTTCAAAGTTAATAGTTCACAGTTGGTAGCTGAGAAAAGAATAGTTTGTGAAACTTAAGTGCAAAGGTAAAATAAACCTGCAAAAAAACAAAAACAAATGTTATATTAGTTTTTAGTTATCAGTTTTTAGTTTTGTCTAGTTGTTCTAGAATTACTAGATGTTCTAGAAGAACTAGATTGTGCATTATGAATTATGCATTGTGCATTGCCCTCTCAACTCTCCCCTCTAAACTCTAAAAGCGAAAGTATGGATTCTTGATGATGAGGTGCTGCTGCTCATAGTATGCGCTGTCGAGCAGAATCTTGCATTTCGATGATATTAGGTGGGCGGCTTTGTCGTAGTATAATGTCTCGTCGTTGACATACTCTGGAACGCCACTGAAGTCATGAACTTTTTCCTCACCGAAGATAGTCTTCATCACCCACAAGTCTTGCCACTTGAGCTGTGGATTGGTGGCTCGCGGTGGCACGATAATGATGTAGTTGGTGTGGTTCTTGTAGAGGATGTCCTTGATGGTTTTGAGCTGTTCCTCCACCGTCTCGTCGATGGCTGGCGGCGAAGCCGATGGCAGTATAGCCCGCTTGCGTTTCGCCAACCGTTCGGGCGTGAAGAATTTGTCAGGACAGACAGCAATAATAGAGTCGATATCACCATAGTACATCTCGTTAAGGTGGTCAATTCTGTCGGGGGCGATGTCGGAGATTTGGGATAGGGTAGAGGCAGGATGTGAAAAGGCATATTTAAGTTGCTCTATATCGCGGAAGGCATTGAAAAATTGAGTGTGCACATGAAACCAATTCGATGCTCCAGAAGTCGCCGGGTGCTGGACGTAGAGAATATCGTCCTCAAGGGGTTGGCGACCAAGCATTTCGACTTCGATTACTATTAGTGCGTTCTTGATTGTGGTGCCATGGTTGTTTAGAAATCGCATCTTGTTGATGATGCCAGTGAGTGTTTCCATCGAAGCGTCGAAGTGGAGGATTGAGGCGGTACTGTCAAGATAGGGCTGCCAGTAGCTCGCCTTATAGTTCTGCGACATTGATGAACCAAAGATAAACGAGTCGTAATGATATTGGTCATTATAGAGCATATAAGTCTCTACCGAAGTGAAACCGGCGTTATTGCTCACAATTATAGAGTCTCTACCTTGCGCATCGCTAGTGACAGGATGAATGATGTGGAACGGGTCAACAATGGCATAGAATGCCATGAAAAGAATCACTGGCAAGGCGGCAAGCAGAGTGCGCAGGCAGAATTTTTTCATAGAGTCTTTCATATTATTTAAAGCTGACGAGCGAACGGGCTGAGGAGCTGACGAGGCAAGTGTAATTATTTTATCGTTTATCGTTTATCGGAAATCGAGGATTGGAAATCGGAGAACTCTCCACTCTCACCTCTCCACTATTGCCTTGTTTGCTTGTTTACTTGTTAGCTTGTTAGCTCCATTGTGCATTGATTAGAATTGAAAATAAATGTATTGAATATCGGCTTTCGCGCCGTAGAAAGCGATGATGAACAGCAGCGTCCAGTAGATTGCCCAGCGTGCTACGGTGGGCATTTTCAGGGTCATAATGGGAAATTCCTGCTTGCGTCCAAGCCATTCCACCACAACAAACGGCACAATGTAGTATAGTAATGCCGTGATGCCCATTGGCATGGTAAAATAGCTGCCATGAATCAAGACACTAAGACATTCCTGCAGGTGTGCGATGCCAGGCGAGTGGAACGACAAGAATATTAGCGCAAAAATCAGGAACGTGAGCAGGCATTTTGGAATGTCACGCAGCAGGGCATGGTCAGTGTGGCTTTTCTTCTTGACGAACACAAAAGGCAACAACATCAAGCCATTGACAGTGCCCCAAATCACAAAAGTCCAGTCGGCGCCGTGCCACAGCCCTGAAATCGCGAAGACTATCATTATATTAAGGCAGGTGCGCCACTTGCCTCGCCGCGAGCCGCCAAGTGGGAAGTAGAGATATTCCCTGAGCCACGCCATTAACGATATATGCCACCGCTGCCACAACTCTTTCATGTTGCGTGAAAAGAACGGGAAGTTGAAGTTTGGCAGCAGTTTTATGTTGAACAGCCGTGCCGACCCGATAGCGATATCGCTATATCCCGAAAAGTCAGCATAAATCTGGAAGGCGAAGAGGATTGCCGCCATGATGATTGATGATGCGCTCATCACCGAGGGGTGGTAGAGCAGGTTATCGACATGACCAGCTAGATTGTCGGCAATGACGAGTTTCTTCACCAGCCCCCACAAGATTTGGCGCATACCTATCACGGCGTTATAGTAGTCGAAGTTTTTCTTTTTCAGGAATTGCGGCAGCAGATTTCTCGCTCGTTCGATGGGACCAGCCACCAACTGCGGGAAAAAGGCGATATAGACAAAGAATGCCACCACATTGTGTGTAGGCTGAGTTTTGCCGTTATACACGTCGAAACTGTAGCTGATGGCTTGCAAGGTATAGAATGAGATGCCCACCGGCAGCAGTATGCCGAGAGTGGGCCAGTCGGGATTAGCGCCAAAGAGCCGCAGAATGTCGGCAAACGAGTCCTTGAAGAAGTTGAAATATTTAAACGTGGCGAGGATGCCGAGGTTGATGATGAGATTTAGCGTGAGCCAGGCTTTAGAACGTCTGGAGTGGTCGTCCTTGATAACTAATCCCGAGAGAAATGTTGTGGCAGAGGTGATAATGATTAGCCCTAAAAATCTCCAGTCCCACCAGCCATAAAAGATATAGCTTGCCACAAGCAGAAAAAGATTTTGCCACAGCAGTTTATTGCGCAAAATCCAGTAGCCAGCAAACACTAATGGCAAGAATATAGCATATATATAGCTGTCAAACTGCATTAAGTTGTCAGTTTTTAGTTTTGGCAAGTTGTTCTAGAATTACTAGATGTTCTAGAAGAACTAAATTGTGCATTATGCATTATGAATTGTGCATTGTGCATTGCCCTCTCCACTCTGTAAGCTAGTTATCCCTTGAAATCGTTGATAATCTGTGCAATCTGCTCGGCATCGTCGGGGGTGATGGGGTGACCGATGGGGAGGCTGATGGCATGGTCGGCAATGTCGTTGGTCACAGGCAACTTATAGGATAGGAATCTGCGGTAGCAAGGTTGGCGGTGAGGCGGTGTGGCGTAGTGAATGTCGGTCATCACGCCGTTTTTCTCTAGATATGCCCGCATCGCGTCGCGCTTTTCCACACGAATTACATACTGATGCCAAATCTGTATCATATCGTCGAAGATGTCGGGTTTCCTGACTAGTGGATTAGTGATTTGCTTGTTGTAGGTTTTTGCCACCTCATCACGACGCATATTCTCCACGTTGAGGTAGAGCAGTTTCACTCTAAGCATGGCGGCCTGAATTTCGTCGATGCGGCAATTAAGTCCCAAATATATGTTGTGATAACGGCGGTCGCTGCCATAGTTGGCAATAGCTCGCACCGCTTTAGCGAGGTCTTCATCGTTCGTTACCACAGCACCAGCATCACCAAGTGCTCCAAGGTTCTTGGTGGGGTAGAAGCTGATTGCGCTGGCGTGACCCAACCCTCCTGTGGTGTAAGTGCCGTAGAGGCCGGGTGTGCTTGCTCTCGCGCCTATCGCTTGCGCGTTATCCTCAATGACCTTGAGGTCGTAGCGCTTAGCGATGTCTATCAACTGCCCGTCCCAGCAAGGAGTGCCGTAGAGGTGTACTGGCATGATTGCCCTCACCGCTGGAGTGATGAGGTTCTCAATGAGCGACGAGTCAAGGTTCATCGTGTCGGGGCGGGCATCGCACAGGCATGGCATCATGCCGTTGTCGCTGATGGCGAGCACCGAGGCGATATAGGTGTTGGCTGGCACTATCACATGGTCTTCGCGATGAAGCACACCGAGTTCGATATACGCTCTAAGTATTAGCCTGAGCGCGTCGAGTCCGTTGCTCACGGCGATGCAGTATTTAGCCTCGCACACTCCTGATATTTCCTGCTCCAGGAGTTCGGTTTGCTCGCCGTGAAGGTATCGCCCCGATTTTATCACGTTGCAAGCTGCCTCTTGCAGCTGCTCCATATATGGCTCATTGGCTTTTGCCAAGTCAAGGAATTGATATTTCATCTGATTCTTTAGCTGACAAGCTGACAAGAAACGAGCTGACAAGACAATGCTTTTGTTCAACCCGATTACGCTATCAATAAGACTTGTCAATATTTGATTTTTGTTAGTTTCTTAAATTCGTTATAGTCTCGCACATAGTCTTCCTCGTTGTAGTGCTCGGAGGCTAGCACTAGGCACACTGCGCCCGAAGAAAAATTGTTGATTACCCTCCAGATGCCAGGCACTATGAGTAACCCCTTGTAGGGACGGTTGAGGGTGACGCATCGCTGTTGCGCCCCGTCATCAATGATCACATCAAACGAGCCGCTAATCGCCACCATGAATTGCCTGAGTTGCTTGTGAGAATGACCACCACGCTCTTCGCCGCCAGGCACATCATAGAGGTAATAAACCCGCTTGATGTCGAAAGGCACCTGCGCGCCGTTCTCCACCACCGAGAGATTGCCGTTGGCATGATGATGCTTGTCAAGCTCAATTACTTGGCACTGGTCGATACTTGATGTTTTATGATAGTCGTTTTCAGCCATTTTTCAGTTTAATAAACTCGTTGAAGTCTTCGATATAGTCGCTAGGGTCATAAATAGTGCTGCTAAGCACCAGTGCCACAGAGTTGGTAGAGAAATTGTCTATTGCGCGCCATGTCATACGAGGCACATAAAGACCATAGTAGGAGCGTGCCAGATGGTATCGTTTTTCGCCGGTGCCATCGTTGAGCACTACGTCAAAGCTTCCCGACAGCGCCACGATAAACTCGTCCTGCTCGCGGAAGGCGTGACCGTCACGATACATTCCGCCTGGCACGTCATATATCCAATAACAGCGTTTTACCTCAAACGGCACATGTCCCTCGCTCTCAATGAACGAGAGGTTGCCTCGTGGGTCGCAGATTTTGGGCAGGTCTATTAACTGTGGTTTTGTCATATTTTATATAAAGCTAACAAGCTGACAAGTAAACAAGCTGACAAGGCAATGGAGATTTGTGCTGTTTATTGTCGCTGTTTAGTTTACCAAGTTTAAGATTTTCCGATTAATTTAAGCAGATATTTGCCGTAGTCGTTCTTGGTGAGTGGTTTGGCAAGTTTGCGGAGCTGTTTATCGTCAATCCATCGCTTGCGGTAAGCAATCTCCTCAAGAGCTGCCACTTGTACACCTTGACAAGTCTCAACGGTGGCTATAAAATTACTGGCGTTGAGCATTGATGCTGGGGTTCCAGTGTCGAGCCACGCGAAGCCACGTCCCAAAGTCTTAACCATCACCTGGTCTTTGGCAAGGTAGTGCTGGTTGACAGTGGTGATTTCCAGTTCGCCGCGAGGTGATGGCTTGATGTTCTTAGCCACTTCAATCACGTCGTTGGGGTAGAAATAGAGACCTGTCACTGCATAATTTGACTTGGGTTGAGAGGGTTTCTCTTCAATGTCGAAAGCTTTGCCGTTCTCATCAAATGCAACCACACCATATCGCTCCGGGTCTTTCACGACGTAGGCGAAAAGCGTGGCGCAATTCTTGCTGTCGGTCTGTGCCACAGCATCCTTAAGCATACCGGTGAATCCCTGACCATAGAAGATGTTGTCGCCAAGAACGAGGCACACCGAGTCATCGCCGATGAACTCCTCACCAATGATGAAAGCCTGTGCCAATCCGTCGGGTGAAGGCTGCTCGGCATAGCTGAACTTCACACCGATCTCCTCACCGCTCCCTAAAAGCCTCTCAAATTGCGGCAAGTCGTGAGGTGTGGAGATAATGAGTATTTCCCTGATGCCAGCAAGCATGAGCACCGAGATAGGGTAGTATATCATCGGTTTGTCATATATTGGCACCAGTTGTTTCGATATGCCTTTAGTGACGGGATAAAGTCGTGTCCCCGAGCCACCTGCAAGTACTATACCTTTCATATTGGTTTATAGTTTATTGGTTATTAGCTGACAAGGAACAAGCTGACGAGGAACAAGCCAAATGATGAATAATCCGAGAATACAACTATTGCCTTGTTAGCTAGTTAGCTGGTCAGCTTGTTAGCTCATTCTGCATTGACTTAACGGTTTCCGTACATCTCTTCGTAATATTTCTGATAGTCTCCGCTTGTGACGTCGTTAATCCATTGCTGGTGGTCGAGGTTCCAGCGGATAGTCTTCTCGATACCCACGGTAAACGGTGTCTCGGGATACCAGCCGAGCTGAGTGGCAATTTTTGTCGGGTCGATGGCGTAACGCATATCGTGCCCTGGGCGGTCGGTGACGTAGGTTATCAAGTCGTAGTTGATGTCCTCAAGCTTACACTTGAGCATCGATTGATATTTCGGCTCCTCACGCATGATGCGCGCGATGGTGTCGATGATGAGCTTCACGATGTTAATGTTGCTCTCCTCGTTGAAGCCGCCAATGTTATAGACCTCTCCAATCTTACCTTTGTGCAGCACCATGTCGATACCCTTGCAATGGTCTTCAACATATAACCAGTCGCGCACATTCAGACCCTTGCCATAGACTGGCAGTTTTTTGCCCTCTAGAATGTTGTGGATTACTAGCGGGATGAGTTTCTCGGGGAAGTGGTAGGGACCGTAGTTGTTGCTGCATCGGGTGATGTTGATGGGGAAATTGTAGGTGTGGTGATATGCCATCACTATCATGTCGGCGCTGGTTTTGGAGGCGGAGTAGGGCGAACGTGGCGACAGCGGAGTGTCCTCGGTGAAGAACTCCTTGCCGAAGGTTGTGAGGTCGTGGCGGTCTTCAATCACTTTCTTCAACTCGTCATCAACGTGGAGTGGTTGTGCCTCGTCAAAGTCCTTCTCAAGCGAGCCATATACCTCATCGGTAGAGATTTGCAGGTATTTCTTGCCTTTTTTGTAGGCAGGCTTGCCAGTGTCGTCTTTGCCGAGGGTCCACGCCTCGCGGGCGCAGTTGAGTAGGTTCTGAGTTCCAAGGATATTTGTCTCAAGGAACAGTTTGGGGTTCTCGATGCTTCGGTCCACATGACTCTCGGCGGCGAAGTTCACAACGAAGTCGATTTCGTTGTCATCAAAAATCTGCCTTACAACACAGTAGTCCTTGATATCGCCTTTCACAAAAGTGACATTAGGCAGTTCCAGCTCCTCCTTGATGGAGCTGATATTTCCTGCGTAGGTGAGCGCATCGAGCACTATTACCTTGATGTCGCTGCCATGCTTGGCGGTGATATATTTCACAAAGTTGGCGCCAATGAAACCTGCCGCGCCAGTAACAAGATAGGTGGTCATATTTCTTTATAGCTAACAAGCTGACGAGCAAACAAGCTGACAAGGCAATGCTATTTTACTCAACAGCTTCATTTATATTTTTAACTTGCAAAGATACTTTAACTTGCGTGATTTTCAAAATATGAGTTTGATTTTTTTAGAGATTATTGTTGATTAGGACTTTAATTTATTTATGATGATGTTAATCTCTTTTGATAGTTCGGGAATATTTATCACTCTGTAGTTTGGATAGTCGGGATGCAGTACCACGAGGTGCATGGCACTGATTTTTAGACCGTAGCATTTCTCAACTATGTATTTGTAGAGGTTCTGCTGCAAGGCATAGTGCGCATAGCTGCTGTCGGGGACATGCTCAAGGCCGTTGATGCCGCGAATCTCAAACTTGTTTGTCTTGCACACTTTGCCCTGCTCATCAATCAGCGACTTGCTTCGTTTCCAGTCGTAGAACTCAAAGGTGCCGTCCTGGCGGCTGCAAATCAGGTCGATCGTGCCCGCCATGCCGAGCTCCTCGTCAAAGACTCGCCACTCGGTGCGGAAGGGAGTGAAATCCACCTCCTTGACAAAATTATGGAAGTATTCTATCTCCTTGTTTATTCCTATGATTTTGTCTTCGTGGATAAACTCGCCGTCGTAGGTGAATCGGCACATTGGAGCCATATATTCGTCGCCATTGAGATACTCCTCAATCTGCTTGTGCAGGTGGGTGCCGGCAAAGCTCGCCATCATGCCGTTGCACTCCCATTGTTCCATGAGCTGATCGGCGGTGATGGGGGTGTCCTCGGCTTTGCGCTCCGCCCATTTCTTGCTGTCAAACGGCAGGAAGAACTTGCTATACACCCTGCTCACGGGAGTGAGCCGCCGCTCGCCGTCGAGCAGGTAGATGTGACCATCCTCCTGGAAGCTGATGCGCTCATCCTGCGGAAAATATATATCGGAATTGTCTAAGTTTTTTATCATAAAATCTCATTTTGCCACAAAATTACGAAATACTTTTCAGTTTTGATCAATTACACGCCAGTTTTTTGCCTGATAGTTGTTTGAAATGCCGTCGTTTGACAAAAAACATCTAATTGAGCGAAAGATGTGAATCTTTATCAAACGAACAGAAACGACGACAAACGACTCCAGTGCCTATCTGTTTAGTCAAATAATTGGCGAGCGTGTGCTTTTCATTTAAAGCCAGACAATGACAACAGTTGTTTCTAGTCGTTTCTGGTCGTTTGACTCTACAATAACCACTAATTCCCACTAAGATTTGTTTGTAATTGTTTGTAACTGTTTGACACTTCACTGAGAACGTTTGTAATCGTTTGATTATTTCTTGTTGCGTTGCCAACGCAACATACTTGACTTGTTGTGAAAGTAATTGTTTGTAATTGTTTGACAAAGAAACTGCCTCGATGCCTGTGGGTCTGTATGTCAAAAAAGAGCAGTCTCAAAATTACTGATTAGAATTTGGTACAATCAAATATAATGTGTAATTTTGCGACAATTCCGGCAAACTTGTGGAGTCAAGCTCTTACCGGAAGACATATTAGAAAGCGTTTTTGCGTTATCCTTTAACTGAAATTCGGCAAATTTCTATGCTCAAGGATTGGCAGTAAATGACGCTCATGCGTGCCTATACCTATCCCCCAATAGGCGGGAACAGTATATGGTATCGCGTGAGGGATGACTGTTTATTTCAAGTTGGGCGTTTGGCGATGCCTCGTAAACAATAAACAAGACAAGTCTCCACGCTATCTTTTTATACTCACCATTAACGAATTAACCTCAATTCGGGAGACTAGAGAGGATATTTAATAAACTTTTTTACTAACTACTAAACATTTCATGCGTATGCAGAAATTACTATTTCTCCTGTTGGCAGTGCTGTTGCCGCAGCTTGCCAGTGCTTATAAGCAATTCACGATCAATGACCTGTCTTATCGTACTGATGGTGATGCTGATGTGGCTACAACAGTGACTATGTATTATTGCAACCGTGACGTGAGCGGGGCTGTGATTATCCCCTCAACTGTGACTCACACATGGACGCAGGACAATGTCACCTACACCCGAACTTATACCGTCACTGCAATAGGCAATTCGGCATTTGACACCTGCACCGGGATGACCAGCGTGTCAATCCCAAGTACAGTGACGTTTATTGATGAATGGGCATTCCGTAAATGTGACGGCTTGACTTCTATCAATATCCCTAACTCTGTGACTAAAATCAACCATCGTGTTTTCGCATTTTGCAAAGGACTAACTTCAATAACTATTCCTAACTCGGTGGTAGAACTTGGTAAACAAATCTTTTGGTTATGTACAAACTTAAGAACTGCGCATCTTGGAAATCAAATAACAGAAATTCCTTCGGGAACCTTTCAAGAGTGTAGCAACTTGATTTATGTGTATATTCCAAACTCGGTCACCTCAATAGGAGGAAGCGCTTTTTATTCGTGCACCTCTCTACCGTCAATAGATATACCAGAATCAGTTCGTCAATAAGCGGTTTTAGTAATTGCAAGAGTCTCAAAGAAATCACCATCCCCAGCAAGGTGACAACCATTGGGCGTTATGCATTTCAAGGATGTGACAGTTTGGAGACCATTCATTTCAATGCCGAGTGGTGTGATGCCGTCAATTCTCAAGGCACCGGTCATCCGTTTTTCCGATTGTCAATCAAGAATCTTTATTTTGGCGAGGGTGTGAAAAAAATACCGAATTATCTTGCGGAGAGTTTCTATGATATTACCGAGGTAACCCTGCCGAATTCGGTGGAGGAGATTGGAGAGGCTGCGTTTAAGAATTGTCATGGATTAATAACATTGAAAATCGGCAATTCTGTGAAAACGATTAGTAAAGAAGCATTCTACTGGTGTAAAAAATCAAATCTATAGTTCTACCCAATACTGTGACTAGTATAGGCGATTATGCTTTTTATTATTGTTCAGGGTTGAATAATATCAAGTCAAAAATAACAGAACCACAAAACGTGGAATATGGAGGGAATTTTGTTTTCTCTAACGTTCCCACATCAGCCAATATATACGTTCCTGTAGGAACAGGAGAATTATATCGTGCCACTAGCCCTTGGAGTCGTTTCACCAACATCATCGAGCTTGTTGATGGCGATGTGAATGTTGACGGAGCAGTGACCAGCACTGATGTGACATCACTTTACAATTATCTTCTAGACGGTGATGAGACATATCTTGCCACAGGCGATGTAGATGGCGACGGAAGCATCACCGCTGCCGATATCACCGCTATATATAATATCATACTGGGAAATTAAGGCATCACAAACCACTAATTTGCACGAATTTCCACTAAAGAATAACATTCATATAATTAACCACTTGGAAAAAATCCAAGTGGTTTTTTTATGTCGTTTTTTCTGTTCTCATCGCATTATCTTTGCAATTATTATGGTTCGTCCGATATTTTGAGTGAAGGATATGTAGCATCTGGCAAAGTGTTATCTCTCTGATAAATCTTGCGAGAAATTTTTAGGTGTTAAGTGCCGACTCACGACATCTGCTCGAGTGCGTTGGATACTCGGAGGGCACGCTACGCGCTTTAAATTAAATAAAAATTTCAAGTTTCGCAAGTTGTTAACTTGCTCAAAGTTTAATGTTTAGTGGTTAGAGTTTAGAGGATAATCAGTGTGAAATATAGAAAAATTTGAAAAACATTTTTTCTCTAAACACTAAACTCTAACCTCTAAACTTCAAGTTTATAAAGTTTTAGAACTTTAGAAACTTGAGTAAAGATATTTTTAATACATTGAAAAATCAATGATGTGTAAAATCAGAGTGTTCAGATAATTCAGTTGTTTATATTAAAATCCGATTTTTGCAATAGCCTGACCGCCGTCTTACCGCAACACGGACATGGCATACCGTGTCTCTACAGTAGGATCTGGTGCAAAAATGCTCCTCGCTGACTGCGAGGAGCACATTGTTTAGTTGACAAGTAAATTTCTGTGGACAAGGCTTGCCTTGTACACATCGGGTATTGAACATCAGTTTCCGAGCAGGATGTTGTAGATTACGGTGATATCAACCGTTGTGATGAATCCGTCGCCATCTACGTCACTGGTGGCGATGTAGGTCTCGTCGCCGTTGAGCAGATAGTTATAGAGGCAAGTGATATCAGCGGTGGTGACACTTCCGTCGCAGTTCACATCGCCTGTGATGTTAGGCTGCTCTTGCTTGAGAGATGTGACTGTGTAGCATCCCAATCCCTCACCAGGCACATAGACAATGACATCGGCGCTCTTGCCGTCGCTGCTTGTGATTGCGGCAACTGGCGCGCTGAATGTCTGGCTGTTGACAGCACCCAAACCTTGTGCCGGGAAGACGTGAACCAGCTCCATGTCGGCAAACTGTGGCGTGTCTCCTACGGTGAGTGCAAACTGGTTGCCGTTGCTTGCTGTGTGGTCGTTGTAAGGATAAACCATGCAGTTCATGCCGTCGACGGTGAATGCAGCTCCGCCATTGGCATTTAGGGTTTGAGCAGCGAGTGCGGTGTTGTCGGCAAAGCTCTGCTCAATGCCGCCATCGTCTAGGTTATAGAGTGTGAGCTGGGTTGCAGTGCCTTTAACCATTGCGTGGTTTTCGTCAACAGGAACCACGCGTGGCGCAATGCCAAAGTTGCTTGCCGAAGCAGGATAGAATGCTTGGGCAGTAGTGGCGTTGGTGCTTATGAGGTTGCCGTTGGCAAATTTCCAAGAAACTATCTTGTTGTTGCTGGCTGTTGCCGCCATCACGGTGAAGTTGCCGGTGTTCACGCTTCCGAGTATGCCGCAGTAGTCGATGCGTGCGTCCACACCGTCGCAGGTGAGACTTGCCACTTGCTCTACGCCACCATTGACAGTGTCAACCTTGAAGATTACCAATGGCTGAGTGTTGATGTGCAGCGTGAGGTTAGAAATCAGCACGTTGCCATCTACATCGGTCATGGCGTCGTTGCATGGGAAGTAAGGCACTGTTGCGTCGCTGCCCAAGTCAAGACGCTTGATGTAGCGGCCAGTTGCCTTGTCATAAACGTCTAGATATGCTGTCGCCGACGACGAGTTGGCACTGCGACCAGTAATGTAGATATTATCTCCACTCACCGCCATGCCGCGGTTGAAGATGCCGTCGCTTTCGAAAGAAATGTTATCATATTCGCTTTTCACTGAACGAATCCAGTTGTTGGTGAGGCTAAGGTCAAGAGCGTCGTCGTAGGTGTCAATATCTTGCTTGATGACATATTCCTCGGGAGTCACGGCATTCTTGACTACTGTGAGCGACCGCTTGGCGGGTGTGGTACACTCGTTTGTCGCTAGCGGGATGGAATATACACCCACACCCGCACCGGCTACTACTAAGTTGCCGGCATAGTCAAATGCCATCTGGTTAACCTCCTTTGATGCGTTGCGCACTGAGGCGACAAACGAAGTTTTTGCCGTGAGCGTTGGGGTGGTGCCGTTCCAGCTGATATCATAAACTTGCACCACGCCGCTGCCGTCGTTAATGGCGAGCATGGTGTTGTCGTGGCTCACGGCAAAGCCGGCTTTCAGCGAGCCGTCAAGACCTGGCAGACTGGTACCTGAATTATAAGCAATGCTGCCAGTGGGATTTACATAAATGAGTGAAGGCACGGCTGTGGTGTTGTTGCCTTGCGAGCGATGCTGTGATACCCACACTCCGCCATTGTCGTCGGCAACCACCTGACTGTTTCCGTTAAGCTCTACGGAGTTCACTTGCAGAATCTGCGATGGCGCGGCATCCCACGAGGTGGCGACAGTGCCGTCGGCATTGCCTATGTTATAGACCGCCACATTGTTGGCTTCGAAGTCCTCGAGGAAGGTGTACATCTTGGTGCTAGCACCGCTTCCCGCCACGTCAACCGAGATATTTGAACAAGCCACTTGCACACCGTTGTTGGTGATGATGCCGTTGCTGTCGCGAGTGCCTTGGAAGAATTGCGGGAATGTGCCCTCAAGGTTATCGGGCGAGGCGACAAACACTCCCGAGTGGCCGTCACCCCAGTCGGCGATATAGATTTTGCCGCTCTTGTCGGTGGCGAGACGGTAGTGGTTGCCGAAAGTCTCACCGCCACGCAGAATTGTGCTGTTTATGCGGCTGTAGTCGGCGTTAAACGCCCATAGTCCGTTGGTGGTTGCGCTGGCTCCAGTTCGGTCGATGACGTAGAAGCGTCCTAAGTAGTCGCTCTCGGGGCTGTCGTCAACGGCAACGCAAGCGCGTGTGTAATTGTAGATGGCGTCATCGCTGTTTAGTTTGCTCACGGCGGTCACGCTCTTGCCAGTGAGTTTGATTGCCCAATTCATCTCTGTCTCCTCATCCCCGGGCAGGTCATCTTGGGTGATGGTAATGGTGTTGTTGCCTTCCTTCACATCGCTTAAAGCCACGGTGCCTACAGTCGCTCCGCTGGTGGCGTCGGTGAATATGATTTCTCCTGCCTGCGCATCGCTATTGGCGGTGAAAGTGAAGGTGTAGGAGTCATCATCGTTCTTGGTGTCGCGCAGGTCGTAAGCATAGATGCGCTTAACCACCTCTGTTGGGTCATCACCGCCGCCACTGCCTTGCCCCTCGGTCATGTAATACTTGGGGTAGGTGGTGCTGTTGGCAGTCACTGAAACAGTTTGGTTGGTGATGTCGTTATATTCATCAGCAAAGGCGCTGATGGTGTAGGTGCCTGGGGCGAGGTTACGGAACACGAACACGCCGTTGAAGTTGTTATCGGTTGTGTAGGTGCTTACAAGTTCGCCATCTTTGTAGAGCTTAATTGTTGCGCCGTTGATGGGTTTGTAAGCGTCGATTGAGCCGCTGGCGTAATGATAGAGGTCGTGTTCAAGGGTGTTGTTCAGATCCTTGACCGTACCCATAATGTAGCCGGTGGTGGGGGTGTTGAGTGAGAAGTAGTCACGAATGCCGCGAGCGTAACGCACTCCCTCCATCTTGCAGTAGTCCATGTTGAGCGCACGGTGGCGTGCCGGCTGATAAGTGTGGAAATATCCCTCGCTCAAGAATCCTGGGGAATTGTGCTTGAGCACTCCCAAGTAACCGGTAGTGCTGCTGCTGTTGTAGAATGAGATGTCACCGCGGATGTCGGTGGCGTTGCGGCTGTAGTAGTCAATCTGGTTAGAGCCATACTTGAAATACTGCCACAAAGCGTTGCACATCGCCTTGCTTCCCGTTACCTGCTCCTGCGCATCGGTGCCGCGGTAGAGGAACAAAGGATAATTGGTCGTCGTTCCGTCGGTAAGAGCGTTGGAGTGAACAGATAGGAACATATCGGCGCCAAAAGTGTTGACCTCAGCGCAGATGACAGCCAACTTTTTGTTATACGTGTAGTCCTCACCATTGTAAGGATATGGTCCGCTAAGCCAGCGAGAGAGTTGGATGTTCGATGCTGGAACGCCCATTTTGATAAGCTCGTCGTAGAGTCCATACACCTTCCACATATTGGTGTTGCTCTCATAGAATCCGCAAGTGTCGGGGCGGCCGGTGCTGCTTAGGTTGGGATATGGGATTGTCGCCATGGGACGGTCGTTTGGTCCCCAACTGCCGTGCCCTGGGTTGAGATAAATCTTCACTGTGCTGGCAGTTACAGCATTTGCCTGGAAAGCAATAGATGCCACCAGACTTAAAACTAAGAATATAGTAGTCTTTTTCATGGCATTGGGCTATTTAGTGAAGTTAATGATGTAAATTTCGCCGTTAATGGTCGAGAACGCAATCTTACCGGCTTTGTTGCTGACTTGTGGAAACAGTGCTATCATGTCGTCGCCGGTAAGTGTCTGTTCTGTGCCGTCGAGGGACTTAGCCACGATGGTCGAGGCAGTGATGGTGATGCCGTTGTCATAGTCGCACATTCCCACCACAGTGTTGTCGTCAAGCCACTGGGGAGCACTCAACTCGCCAAGTTTTACCATATCGCTGCCGTCAAGTTTGCACGAGAAGCAGCCGAGTTCGCTCACATAATACAGCACTCGATTGCCATTGGGAGAGATTGAAGCCCAGATGTAATTGAACTGGTCGCCGTTTGGGGTGAATTGTCGAGTCGTGCCATCAACGGTGAGCATGAGTTTGAGGTTGTTGTTGCTCACGATTGGGCGAGTGAAAGCACCTTTGATGTTTACTTGATGGTTGCTAACAGTCGCCATGGCGTTGTGTTGCAGGTCAAAGCCTTGAAAGTCGCGAGTGGGTTGCAGCAAGGTTTGTGTGCTGCCGCTTTTCATGTCAATGGTCTTTACACCTCGCATCAACAGTCGGTCTTGGTTGAATGTCACCTCCTGGAATGCTACTGTGTTGCCGTCGTCGCTGATTTTAGTACCGAAGCCGGCACCGCGGGCAGTTGTAAGCGTTTTGCTCTCGCCAGTTACTAGGTCGAGTTTGATAAGACCTTCCTGCGACTGCGAACACAGCAGCAGGTAGTCGCCGCCTGGGCTAATTGACGCCACTTGCTTCGCCATTTCGGAGCTAGGAGTGGCAATCTTCTCGATCGACTGCACTTTCAGCACCTGTGCCGATGCCGTCGCGGCGAGAAGGATAAATAATAAAAGGATACTTTTTTTCATGATTGTAGGTTATTTGATGATTATTTTCTTCGAAATGATTTCGCCGTTGCTTAGGTACTGCTTCTCGATGCAGATGCCATGTTCGGGTTTGCCGTTTAGCCGCATGCCGTTGACACCGTAGTATTCGGTTTTGACAACTGTGGCATCATCGGTCACTGGCTTGGTTATATTTGTGATGATGTTGTCATTAGTGAAGTCGAGCGGGTATATGGTGAACTCGTCGCCAATGCTTTTTGCGCCACTGATATTGCGCATGATGATGGCGTTGAACTGGTAAGCCGCACCGTCGATGTAGAGGTCGGCGGGTTCATCGCTTGTGAGGTCAGGATAATCCATCAGGCTAAGGTCAACACGGAAGCCGCCAGTGAGATTCGCTGAGTTGTTAATGCTTGGAACGATAAACGCTCCGCTTGCCTCATCCCACTGCGCCCAAGTGATGAAGGCATATTCGTAAGGTTTTGGCTTGACGAAGAAGTAGTTTGGATTGTTCCAGTTCTCGCTCACGAAGTTGCAGGTGATATAGGTGTTTGGAGTAAAATCAACCTCGTCGAGTGCGGTTGGCATGGAAGCGACAGTCATGGCTGGATTCTCACGATTGGTGAGAGTACCGGTTATGCCGGTGATATTGCGTCCGCACCAGTTGCCGTCGCCGGTGGTAAGCTCTCGCGGTAGGGTGATGGCAATCCAGTTGCTTTGGTCGTGAGTGCCTTGTCCGGCGAAATGCTCGGCGATAAAGTCGCGCTGGTCACTGGTAAGAACGCTCTTGTCGGCATAGCCGTTATCATCTTTGCAGTAGATAGTGCGGTAGTCTTTGCCAACATATACGCAGGTGAGATAGTCGTCGGCGATGGTGTAGGCATTGCCAACAATTACATCTTGGTCGCTTACAAGTTCGGCAAGGGTCTTGTCGGCACTTTGCTTGACAATCGTCAGAGCCAACTTGGCAGGCACAATCGACGAGTTGTCGCTGACAGGAATAGAGTAGATTCCCAATTTTGTGCCGGCGACATAAAGGTTTCCGCCCCAGTCAAAGTCCATCTGTATAACTTCGCCACAAGAGTGTGAGATTGATGTTTTTTGTGTAAGTGTTGGCACAGAACCATTCCATATTATATCAAATACTTGAATAACATTGTCGGCATCATTAATGGCAAGGATAGTGTTGTCATGGTTCAATGCAAATCCTGCCTGAGGAGAACCGTTAAGACTTGAAAGGTCATCGCCAGAGTTAAAGTTAATGTTTCCATTTGGGTCAACATGAATTAGAGAAGGATTAGCATGGGCATTGTTGCCTTTTGAACGGCGTTGAGATACAAAAATGCCACCAAACTTGTCGGGCACAATATCGCTGTTGCCGTTAAGCATAAAAGAATTTACTTGGTATATTGCCGAGGGGGCGTTTCCCCAAGATGTTGCTATAGTCCCATCGGATTGACCAATATTATAGACAGCCACATTATTTTCCTCAAAATCCTCAAGGTAAGTGTATAGTTTGGTGTTTGCTCCTGTACCACCAATGGCAACAGCGATATTAGAGCTTCCCACGTTTTGCCCATTATTAGTTATTAGTCCAGTGCTTTGACGAGTGCCCTCAAAGAACTGTAGATATGAACCCTCCAAATTGTTTGGAGATGCCACCCAAACACCAGAGTGGCCATCGCCCCAGTCGGCGATATAGATTTTGCCGTCAGGATCAGTGGCAACACGATAAGGGTTAGTGTAAATTTCGCCACCTCTCAAGATTGTGTTGTTGATGCGACTATAGTCAGCATTGAATGCCCAAAGACCATTAGTTGTTGCATTCTTGCCAGTACGATCAATTGCATAAAATCTTCCAAAATAGTCGCTCTCGGGGCTGTTGTCAACGGTGACACCAAGGCGGGTGTAGTTGTAAATAGCATCATCGGAGTTAAGTTTATTGATTGCGGTGATATTTTTTCCCTTTAGGTAAACTCCCCAGTTTAGGACTTGGTTGTAGTCGCCTGGGATTTGGCTCTGTGCTAAGGTGACGGTATTCTCAACGCCTTCACTCACGTTGGAAATGTCAACTCTTCCCACTTCCTGTTGTGTGCTGCTGTCGAAGAACACGATGCTTGCTTCGTGCGAATTGGCGTTGGCGGTGAACTGGAAGGTGTAGCTGCCGTCGCTGTTGGCGGTTCTGCTAAGTCCGTAGGCAAAGATGCCTTTTGGAGTGGAGTCGTCGTGAATGACTACAGTGCCGCTGGCATTCCATTTGGTGAGCAGGTTGTCGCGCAGCAGGTAGATTGTCACATCGTCGCCCTCGCTATATCCGTCCGCCATTGTGTAGCTACTCACCTTCTGAGACAATTCTGTTCCTGTCGCTGTGATTGCCTCTTCCGAGCCAAGTCCGGCATTGGCGGCATAGAGCGCGATGCCGGTGTTGTCAATACCGTCGCTCGAGAAGGGAGTCACATAGATGTTGAAGATGTTGTGCTTGAAGAAATTGCCGCCAATCGAACTTGCATCATTATTCTCTAATGTGCCGAGCGGAAATACCGATGTGGCGTAAGCATTCACTGTTTGACTGTCAATTGTATAGGATTTTTTGTCGGAGTCAAGCGTGTTGACCTGCACCTCAATCGTTTTGTGCAGCGAGCCGTTGAGCACCACAAAGTCGCGGTGCCGCTTGCTGTGTGTTAGCTGGTAGTCTTCTCCAAACGAAACGGCAGTGGCAACGTCATTGCTCTTGTTGATGACAGTCTCTATCACATTGTTGTCAAGAATGGTGAAATTGATTATCCTTATTCCTCTTGACGAGCCGGTGGTAGTGGCTGTGGTGATGAGTTTGCCCGAGGTGGAGTTGCCGTAATATACCATAGTGTTGCCCACGTCGGCGTTATACCAATATCCAGCCGCTTGCGATGTGAACCACAGCGAGGGATTGCCAGTCATAGAGTCCCATTTATACACTCGGAAAGTGCCGCGGGTTTTGCCGCTATCCACTTGAGATGCCGAGTTCTGGCATTGCAGTTGGTTGCAGGCGATGAGCTTGCCGTCGCTGGTGATGGCGATGTCGCTAATAGTGTAGAGGAGACTGCCCTGGTTATTCTCGCTGGCTACATCGGTCACTCCCGTGGTGCTGATGGCAGTGGCTTGCTGGGTGTCGGGGTCAATCTGGTAGATGTAAGGAGCATTGTTGTTGTCAACGGCGAGCACATAAAGCAGACCTTCGTGAAGAATGGCACGTCGCACAGTCTTACCCTCAAGCACGCTGATGCTGCGGTCGGTGAACTCTTGTGTGAGTTCGAGTTCCAAGTCTGACTCTTGCATCGTCGTGCTTGAACTTTGAGTCATGTAGAGTTTGGGATAAGTCGTCTCATTTGCTGTAACAGTAAATGGTCCCTGATGTGTGAGAGGTGCATAACCCTCGGCTCCCACGGTTATGTAATAGTCATTGCCTGGCTCTAGGTTCTCAAAGACGAAGATGCCGTTATAGAACTCGTCGGTAGGGTAGATGCTGATGAGTTCGGTGCCCTTGTAGAGCTTCACCAATGCGCCATTGATGGGCAGGTAAGAGTCTTCGCCGCTATGATAGTAGGAGAAAGGCGGGTTCTGGCTTTGATCTTTTACAGTACCCATTATGTAGCCGGTGGTCTCGGGTGTCATGTTGAAATAGTCGCAGATGCCGCGTGCCAGGCGCACACCTTCCTGCCGGCAGAAGTCGCGGTTGAGCGCACGGTGAGTCTCTGGCTCGTAAGTGTGGCAGAAACCCTCTATGAGCACACCTGGATAACCGTGCTTCAGAACTCCCAGATAGCCTTCGTAGGCTATGCCAGAATATATGTTGTTGGTGACATCGATGCCACTGCCATAAAAATCGAAGTCGCCGCGTATGTTGGTGTTGGTTCTCGACACACCAGGCGAGATGTAATCTATATCATCCATGAAATGCCTGTCCCACAGAGCGTAGGCGATGTCGCGGCTGCCAGCCGACAGGTCGCCGCCCTCGGCATCATGACCACGATAGAGGAACAGCACATGGTTGTCGAGTAGATAGGACGATTCACCATAACTGGTGTTGCCGGCGTCGGAATGGATAGAGATAAACAGGTCGGGTGCCATCTCCTCGGCCTCTCCGGCGATATTCTTGGGCCACTTGCTGATGTAGTCGTCATATCTGGAGTAGGTGGTTTGCGGAAAAGGTCCGTTCACGTCTCTCGACATCCTGATGTTGCTTGGGTCTGCCCCCATCTTGATGAGCGTCTCTTTGAGAGCCTCACACTTCCACAAGTCGGTGTTGCTCTCAAAGAATCCGCAGGTGTCGGGCAGATAGGTGGTGGCAGAGGTCCCACTGCTGTTGTTGGTGTAATCAGTAATCGTGATTTGTCTGCTTGGGAACGGTTTGGTGGGTTCTGGTCGGTCTTCTCGTCCCCATCCGCCGTGTCCGGCATTGATGTAGAACTTCAGTTCGCTGGGTTGTTTCTGCTCCTCGGCCCATGCAGATATCACTGTCAGCATAACCCCAAAGGCCAAGAACGTTCTTAATAATTTTATCATGTTATAATGTTTAATTTTTATTACCTATTGCTATTAACTTGCAAAGATAACTATAAATCATGAAATATAAAAATATTATTATATTTTGTAATGATGTTTATAATAAAAACACGATTTTGTAAAGTGAAATCACTTTTTTTTATAAAAAATGCTGAAAAATTTTGTTTTACTATCAATTTTGATTATTTTTGCAATTTCTTGGTAAATATTTCGATTTAGATTGTTTCTAATAATTAGCCAAGTTCCCACTTTTAGAACACCCCTTCAGCATGTCTGAACAAAATAAGATATATGGCTTAATAGGTAAGACTCTTACCCACTCGTTTTCGATGGACTTTTTTAACCAGAAGTTCATCGCCGAGGGGATTGACGCCTCTTATATCAACTTTGAGATTGATGACGTTGCCGACTTGCTTACTGTCTTGAGCGAGTATCCCTCTCTGTCGGGCTTGAATGTAACTTCGCCCTATAAGGAGCAGGTGATGCAATATATGGACGAGCTGGATGAGACGGCGCAGCAGGTGGGAGCGGTGAATGTCATCAAGATAATGAAAGGAAGCGATGAAGGCTTGCTGAAGATGGTGGGATATAACTCCGATTTTATCGGTTTCAAGAACTCGCTGGAGCCGATACTCACTCCCGAGATTGACAGGGCGCTGATTTTGGGTACTGGCGGGGCATGTAAAGCTGTTAAGGCAGTTCTCACATCGCTTGGCATTGGCGTGAGCCTGGTGTCACGCAAGAAATCGGCCCAGACCATTACCTATGAGGAACTCACAAAACAAATGATTCATGACCACAAGCTCATTGTAAACACCACTCCTCTCGGCACCTATCCCCACAACGAGACCTATCCTCTTATTCCTTATCGCTTTATCAGTGCGGAACATTTGTGTTACGACCTAGTGTATAACCCCAGCGAGACGGTGTTTATGAAACTCTCGGCAGCGCAAGGGGCAACAGTAAAAAACGGTCTTGAGATGCTTTTGCTGCAGGCCTTTGAGTCTTATAGAATCTGGACCGAACTATAACCCCTTCTTATGGGCAACCCAAGTATCTTGTCGCGATTGCCGGTATTAAGATTGCTATTGCCTTTAGTAGTCGGCATACTGCTGTTTAGGGGTGTGCCTTTTGCTTGGTTGCCTATTGCATTAGTGGCAATGGCCTTAATTGCCTTGATATTGCTTGTGGTGCCGAAGAAATCGCCCACAGTAGCATTGAAACTGCGGAGTTTTCATATTTTCCCCTTGTCAATGTTTATGATTGCGGTGGGGTGGTTTGCCGCATATATAGCTTCGCCACCCGAACTTAATCTCAAG
>ERZ842401.2335-NODE-2335-length-25468-cov-61.985559_pt1 | contig 25468 bp, 23 predicted proteins | sample MGYA00521270_ERZ842401 | MGnify/ENA primary metagenome ERZ842401 (study PRJEB31892, sample SAMEA3878208) | bioreactor metagenome | biome: Moose rumen | place: Sweden | collected 2011-10 | study: EMG produced TPA metagenomics assembly of the PRJEB12797 data set... | reverse complement strand
CATCCTCATAGAACTCATCTTCGATAAAGACTACTCTCCCCTCTCTATCTACATACGAAAAGCCTTTCAATGTGACTGGCATACCATCGGCATCGGTGCTGACATTATTACCGTCACTATCTGTAAAGTCAAGAACGACATTACCATCGGGAGCAAGTGCCACATAGTCATCCCACATGCGTATTTTAATTTCCAGCTTCAGTCCGTCACTGATAACCATGTGATGCAGTTTCCTGCCATTCTTCCACGCTACAGGACGGAAGGTAACAAAGAAATAGATGATAGCAGCAAGGAAGTTCTCGGCTGAGTTCGTAAAGAACTTATCTGATCCACCACCGCCAGCCTGTCCTGCGCCCTTGTTCAAGGCAGCAAGCAGAGTGGCCGCAGTCTCGGAGGCAGCACTCAGATCGGGGATATACTTCCGTTGGATGGGATTCACACGGTTGGAGTACTCCACATCGGTAAAGTTGATGATATTAAAGGCCATGTCCTCCGGGATATTCCCAAGCATCTTGTTCTTGTTGAAGTGGTAGAAAGTCATCTCTGCCAATGCCGGGAACTTATAATCATAGACAACGAGCGAAAAACCCTTAGCAGAATGCTGCCTGATAAAAGGCTCTACAACGGAAAAGCTCTTACCACTACCTGGCGTTCCGACTACCCATGTCCCTCGGAAAGGGTTCACCACATTACACCAGCCCTTCCGCATCCTGCCCTTATAATAGAAAATCATCGGAATATTGACCGAATACTTATTCTCAACCAGCTGCTCACATTGCTGGAAGCTCTCGTTCTCAAAGTTGAATCTGTCTTCACCCAGCTTGCAGTTGAAGTACTGAGCAATGGCATCGAGGCTCCGATGGATGCACATAACACCTGTTATCGAGGTGACAAGATAGAGGATCCGGTTCAGCGAATAGCCTGCAATATGGGTTCCCCAATGCCCTTGCTGCAAGAAGATACACAGCACAATCAAAGTAATACCCGCCACGCACGGATAGACAACCATCGTCTTCATATCGAATTTCAGACTCCGTCTGGCAGTTGTTCCTGCACAGGTAATCAGAATAGTGACCAACTCAATGACCTTACACGAAACAACGGAATTAAAGAAACCGAGCCTGGCTATCATATCCAGAAAGGAGCCGATGATGCTGCTCCCTGTCGTAACGGGCATATGCATCACCAGCTCAATAATCAAGAAGATATAGATGAACGAGCGGAACAGATTATACATCTGCTGCTGTTCCTTGGATTCCTGAATCATTCTCCTCTTTCTTTAATCGTCAAAGCAATCTGCATTCAGCACATCGTCATAATTGATGTCGAGAGTGATGACACGGCCCGAAATCTGATTCTCGCTGACCTCGATCCTCAACACCTTGGCATCAGGGAAGGTGAGCTTTTTTATCACTATCACATTGCGATAGCGCTTCTTGAAGTGCTTATTGTTATGCAGCATATACTCCGGAGTCAGCTCGATACTCTGATAGTTGGTGGCCTTCTTCTGCTTCTTATCCTCCAGCTTTACACGAATATCCGAAATATCATACGGTATCTTGGTATTGTTCTCCATCGAGATGTCAATAAAGAAGTAATCTCCTGCCGAACAAATATGGTTTACCCAGGCCTTCATCTTATCCTTCTTACTATGGATATTTTCAACTGTTCGCTTGGCATTGAACATACGAATGGCATAGCGGCTCATCTCTGCAACGGACATCTGTACGTCGGGATTCTGGTAGTACTGCATATCCCAATACGGTACGGTAAACCTCGTTACAGCCGGTGTAGTACAAGTACGATATACCAGACGATACTGGGCAATATGCCGCTCTCCGATGACAGTCACAATACCTGCCTCGTCATAGTCACTCATTTCGTTCTTCGGTTTCAAGCGCACGATATTGTCATTGACCTGGTTCCCAACGATGGTGTCAGTAGAGATATCCACAAGCCTGATGGTCTCAGGCATCACCAGATGAGTGGTGACGTTCTCGTTCACATAGATGGTGCCAAGGCCGAAGTCCGTAGCCTGATTGGTCTGGGCGTTTACAATGTTGGTTGTCATGGTGGCCATAGCCACTAATGCGAATAAATACTTTTTCATGGTTCTTTTCATTTTTGGTGTTATACTATTGTTCGTTGATCAGATAGACGATGGTGTTATACTTAATCTTCGCCCTGTTTTTCTTGATAGCCTGTGATACGGCGCTTGATGTACTCTGATAGACGTTTTGAAGTGCCTGAAGAGCCAGTGCCTCTGCTGAGATACCGCTGCCACCTCCTGAGTCAAAGCTGATATTGCTCTGCATAGCTGCACTTCCTGCATTCTTCATCATATCCCTAAAGGCTGACTCCGGCACATAGAATCCCTGCATACCATCAAGGTCATAGACAGACAGGTGGATCTTCAGGAACTTATCCTTCACCAGAATACTCGTGATATCTGCCATCACTCGCTGCTGACCGAAGCCGACAACAGTACCATAGAGATATGTGCCTTTCTTCAGCTTCACGCCCTTGACAACAACATCATCCAACAGCTTAAAACGGAGTCGTGTTCCCTCATGAGCCTTGGTGGTCTTGTCTATCATAGCCTTGATAAGCGGGTCGTCCAGCTTCTCTTCGTCAGCAACGGTATTAAAGCCGTCAGAACTCTGGGTGTCTGCTTTGGTGACAACAGCTACAGTGTCCTTTTTTGGCTGCTGAGCATAGACGGGATTGCCGTAGATGTCATAGCCAGTAATTTGGGCATTGCCATAGGGATTCATGGTTTGCTGATTCTGGGCATTAGCAGTATTCACTGCATCATCGCCTGTAATGTCACGTGCCATTTTTCTGCTTCGCTCCTGGATCTGACGCATCTCCTGCTCAAACTGCTCCATCTCTCGCTGCTGACTGCCATTGCCACTACTATGACTGGTATAGCGGTCATCATACTGGTTGATGTGCATGCGTGACTCTCGGAGCTGCTGCTGGAGGGCGTTCATCTCATCTTCCTCGCGTTTCTTCTGAGCTTTCTCCTTGTCTATCCGGTCCATCTCACTCTCGGAATAGACATTTTCCTCATCGTCACCCGCTGTTTCATCACCCAGCGCACTGATGGCGGTATAGCCGTCACCTCTCAGGAGGTTGTCCTCCATGGCTGCAAACTTACCACGTAAGCCGTCACCAGCAGGTTCTGGCATCATGGTATTGATACTATCAGTGACCATACCCTCCTGAACTGTCGTTCCCTTGAACATCTCACAGGAGAAATAGGCGATGGCCACCAAGGGAACAAACAGCACCAGCGGGAACCAGTACTTCCCCTGGCGCAAATCGATTTTCTTGAAATCTATCTTCATCTTTCTTCTCTTTTTGATTATTTGTTCATTATTGTCTGTAGTTCTTCATATTTGGCGAGTGCCAGGACAGAATCAGCATGGCTTTTGTTAGGTTTGGCCATCAATGAATCGACTTCATGCTTCAATGTCACCACTCTACTGCCAAGCTTGACAAATGTGTTCTTCTGAACGGTCTTCATGTCCTCGATGCGATGCAGCTGGGTAAACATCGGCTGAACCTGGGCAAAGTCCTGCATCGGGTCTTTGATGCTACTGCCGTTACTCTCCTCTGACATACACAGCAGGAAACCTATCAGGTAGATGCAGAAATTCACGGAAAAGAGAATCCCTGCGGTCTTTCGTCTGTGACCGTCTGCCCAAGCATTGGCCTTGGCAACCTTTTCACCGATGCCATACTTCTTACCCAGCTTATAGCCCCAGATTCTGGCTTTTCTCAGTCGGTAACGCTCCTTCTCCTTATACTCGTTGGTCTGCTTGTTTCTAAAAATCTTCATAGCCGTGTCTCTTTAGTACGATTTCAGATCTTTGTTCTCCAGCGTTCGCCAGTTGGTAATCAGCAGACCGTGTGGGTTATTCTGCGTTCTGGGCACATTCTGCAACTTACCCACAGTAATGATGCTGCGCTTCACGCTGTTGGTACGACGCTTGATCATCTGAGTTCCGTAATACTTGAAACTCATCTGCTCCTTATTCAGCTCGATACTGTCTGCAACGATGGTCTCAATAGCCGAACTTGACAACAACTGCGAGTAAAAGCCTGTTTCCTCGATGGCCTGCTTTTGACGCAAAGCACTCTCATCGGCCAGATACATGGCCTTACCAAACGTCCACTTCAGATACTCGTCATCTGGCGAGAGATTGAAAAAGTACTGATGGAAGAGCTGGATATGAGCCTTAGCCTCGATGTCAAAGGTCATCTCGTTCTTACTGCGCTCCGCCATGAACGGAATGCTACCGTCAAGGATATACACCTGCTGCTGTTGGTCTCTGACCAGTTTCATACTAAACCAGAAGCACAGGCCGCAAGTCATGGCGCTGGCACTGATTGCCAGCAAAACCGTGAACATGGCCAACTTCGTCTTCTTCTCTAAACTTTCTATCAACATCGTTTTATCTATTTACATTTTTCACTTACTTATACTGTTTGTCTCTCATGTGCGTACCGACATTGAAGTCCATACCACGCTCGAATCCGCGTCTGCCTCCAGATACAGCACCATTCCATGCGCCACTCCAGCCACCACCATCAGATGAAGCATATCCAGTTACGCTACCTTTTACAGCACCTCCAACAGTATGTCTCGTTACACCGATGGTTGCTCCTGTGACACCTCCTACCGCGCCTCCTACGGCAGCTGCTCCTGTGGTGGTCATTCCACTAACAGCTGAACCAATACTGCTGCTGGCTCCACCCGGTACGATCCATGATGCCAACTCTGGCACGAACTTGATAAGCATCGCTCCTACAAGGAGTCCTACGACATACATACAGGTACTTCCGATGCCCTGCATACCCAGACCGCCAATCTCTCCCCACGTATAGCTGGCACTACCAAGCAACGTGGTATAGGCGGTGGTGTCCTGAAGGATGGTATATTTCAGTATCATGTCAGCATAGATGCTACACATATATATCAAAGGTGCCCATAGCGACAGACTCACATACTTACTAATCCATTGGCTCCACGCACTGCCCCAGGGTGGTACGATACTGAGTGCAAAGGCTACAGGACAGAAGATTTTCAGCACGTTCATCATAAAGGCCTGACCAAGGAGCATACCGAAATAGACAACTTGATAGATAATCTCTCCGATATAGCGAATAAGCATATTGACCATTTCTGCAGTCTTGGTCTCTGCAATAACGGCTGCTTCCTTGGCCCACTCTTCTACGGCATTATCCATGTTCTTCACAGCGTAGGCCACTTCCTCCCACCAATGGGAATCCTCACTTAGTTTGGCTTCGGCTCTGCGTTTTCTGTCTAATGAGTCATTATGCGCCCTCAGCTTGTCAAGGTACTGGCTTTGCAACTTAGCCTCGTGTTTCTCCAAAGCATCGATACGCTTATGACTGGCCAATGCTTGGGCTTTCATTACGCGTCCCATTTGTTCACCTGATGCCGCTACAGCATCGGCAATGGCATTGGCCGAGACAATACAGAGCGAGATTCCCACGATACGAAACAGCTTCATCACGTCGATGCCACGCCGTCCAAGCATCATCATCCAGCACTCATAGCTGGTCACACACATGGCGAGTATCAGTCCCAACGACTTGGCAAAACCGCCCCACGACCCTAAAAAGAGTGCATGCTGGTGGATATAGTCCAGCACACTGGTCATCACAGGGTCAAGCGTAGGCATTCCCATCGTCAGGAACAGACCGCCAATGTTACAGTTCAATAATAGTTCATTCATGGTTCTATCTTCTTTAACTTCTCAAACTTCCTATAACTTCTTTAACTCCTTATTTGGATACTTCAACGTACCGCATCAGGTCGATGGTGCTCTGCGTCACCTTCTCCATGTCGGCCTTCAACTTGATATAGCACTCTTCCCGTTTGGCATTCTCCAGCTCATAACCGTTACCACTCTTATGCACATAGCTGACCTGCTCAGTGATAAACTTGTTCTGGTTCGATAGACTGTTTACCAGTGAAATGACATTGGCATCGCCCTTGCTATTGGCGAGGCAGTAGGTCAGCCCTGCAGAGATCTTGTTCTGCATATTGTCAAAGTCATCCTTGAAAAGCAGATAGGCTCCATCAACCCTACGGTCTGCGGCAGCAAGTGTTTCTTGCTCCAACTGGTGCTTAAAGTCCTTCTCCTGGGAGTCGGTTGATTCCTTCGTCCATGCATCGGTGGTGGCACCGAGGGTACGCTTCGGCACCACTGGCTTTGCATCACTCTTGTTGGGCTTCAAGTGAAGGTACAGTCCTGACTTGAAACCGTGCCACTCCCATTCCAGTTCATGATGAGCATAACTATTGTGGAAAATCCAATAGTAGTGCTTTGGTTCAAACCCAAGCGGACCGGTCTCCATCGACCGCCACTGCAAGTACTTCTCTTCGTCATGCACCTGCGCCATTGTCACCTGTGGCACAAGCACCATTCCCAATGTTATTGCTATCAGTGTTCGTCTCATCTTTTTACCTTTTTACCCTTTTACTTTTTTACCTTTAAACTGGCCATCCGTTAATCACTGCCTTCCCAATATCCTCCAGTACCGACGAGTTCAGAATCTCCCAGATATGGTCTTCATGCACATAGCCGCCAACTAACAGGTCACACCATATATAGGCTTGCTGGATGACATCACGCATACGGGTGATGCTCTCGTTCAGCGTCCAGATGATATTCATCCGCTCTTTATTGGTAGCCCTGAAGAACTTGGTTTCGGATGCAGCCACTGCCAAGTACATCTTTCGGATATTTTTTATTTCCTTATAGACCTTGTTATTAGCCTCCAAGGTGTACCAGGCAATCATCGGCTTACTGCTGACATGATGGGCTGCGAAACTTGTAAACTCAGAATATTCCTTCGTCAGCTTGACGGTATTCGTCACGCATCGACTCATCTCAGCAGCAAGGGAGAGGTATGTCAGGGCATCACCGCTTTTCTTGTCCAGCGTACTCTTCACGTCGTCATATTTCTTGGCGACATCCTTCACCATCGCCTTGATAGAGGCATTGGCCGCGAGTTGCTGATTACTGGCATCCTCTGCCCGCATATTCTGCTTATGCTGGTCTATCAATGCCTCAATCGTCGGCAGGTCATGCGGCAATATCCCCGCCAGTCCCGTCTGTGGGTGTGCCACACCCACCAATATCGCTATTGCAAATAGTACCTTCTTCATTCTCATTCCTCCTGCGGTAGCAAATTCTTCACTCTTCACTCTTCACTTTTCACTTAAGAAAAATCTTCCCATCCTCTAACGATCTCATCCACCGACCATTTCATCTGCATGGCACTGCACCACGTATCAGGGTCAAGCTCCATCAGCAGGTCTTCCAGTCCGTTATTAGTTTGGCACATGAAGATGATGTAATCGAGATTGTTCCTGACAATCACCAAGTCCTCCAGAATGTCATTGGCCATACCCATACGGTCAGCCCTACTCATGAAGTTATAGCCGTCATCCTTACCGATGTTGGCCCTGCCACCACCTCCAGGTATCAGGGAATTGTCCTTCAATGGCGACTTGACATGTCCGTTATTCACGATGTTCACGAAGCCAGCAATACACTGTTCTGTCTTTAACGTCAGATTACTGATCTCGTTTAAGCACAAGGGCAGGTTAATGCCAGGCTTCTTCGTGAGCCAGCTCACGGCTACAGGGATATTGGTCACGATATAGAGGGCATTTTCGCCTATCAACTGATAATACCTGCTCTCCTGACCGAAACCGCCCGTGTTCTGCATTGACATCTTGTAGAGTTCCCTGATGACATGGATGGCAGTGGTATATTCAGCAATCTTCTCCTGTTTTTTCTTCTGCTCATTCAGCGTCGCATTATGCGTCTCTTCCACGGCAGAGGCAGCAGTGGTGTTGGCACCGACCTGCACCACTGTCCTCCAGTCATAGTTCCAACGCCAATAGGCATTGGCATGCTGTGTACTGATGAGAACAGCCAGCAGCAATGCTGTCAGTCGAATTTTGTGTTTACTTATGCTGTCTTTTCCCATAGTGGCATGATGTTTTGTTGTTTGTTGACTTCATTCGCGAATTTCAGGTACTTTCCAGTCAATCCCGCCTTCTCCATATCCTGGCAGAAGTGTCGGATGCCCTCTATAGTATCACCGCCATAGTGCTTGATATAGATTTTCAGGGCTTCCTTCTCTGCTCGCTCCGTGGTATAGGCCATATAGCACTCAGGCGGTTCCTCCACACCATAGACCTCAGAGCTTTGTCCTCTACAAATCCAGACTTCCTTGAAGTAGTTTCGTCCGTCATGGTTGTCCAAACTGTTGATCGTAAAAATCTGCTGACGCTGTACGTCGGTGATACCGAGAATGGCAGCAATCTCATCATACCTGTCCTTGAACTTGCTCTGGTCAAGCAGTATCTTAATGTCGGAGTTGTTGATGATAGCCTCTTTGACGATAGGAGAGTCTATCACGTCACCCAGTTCCTGCGTCACCACACCTGCAATGCCGTGGAACTTTCGCACGGTCTTATACAGGTACTTGATGTACTCAGCCATCGTAGGCGAAGAAATGGCCTTCCATGCCTCTTCGATAATCAGTGCCTTGCGTCCCTTCTTGATACGCATCTTCTGCAGGAACACATCCATGATAATCAGTACCACAATAGGAAAGAGAACGGGGTCATCCTTGATCTTGTCAATCTCAAACACGATGAATTTTTCGTCGAAGAGGTTCAAGTCCATGTCGTTGTTCAGGATGGTGTCCATCTTACCACCTTTATGGAATGGTTCCAGGATGGCTGCAAATTCATTGATGGGAAAGGCGATGCTCTTCTCTTCCATCATCTGCGGAATACGCTCACAGGCATACTCATAGAAGGTATCAAAGCTCAGACGAGTCACCTTCAGGTCACGCTTCTGTCGCTCCATACGGGCAATCCTCTGGTCTATCTTCATCAGGTAGTGACCTTCTATCAACTCCGGCATCAGGCGCATCAGCTGGTTATTGGCATGAACACGCTCACCGGCACTGGCTCCTTCGTCATTAGCCAGATTATGCAACTTCTCCACGATACGCTGCACCTTGGCATGGTGTGCCTTTTCGTCCTCTGTATAGGTCTGTTTGTCAGAAGATGCTTTGTCCGTTTCTTCTGAGCTGATTATATCAGCGTCCTGCTCAATGGCCTCGATATACTCCCCATACTTACCATTACGCTTGTCTGCCAAAAGGAGCTGCTTGCGCAGTTCATCCTTCTCTTCGTTGGTATAGCCACTAAAGGGATGGAAATAGGCATCGTAATACTCGTTCAGCACGGTGTCAATGATGGTATCCTCCAGCTTCTCGGGTGCCTTATTGCCCTTAAAAATCTGGAAGATGAGCGACTTCAGGAAGTTTTTCTTCTCTCCGAAGTTCTGCTGGTACTCCACATCACTCACCTTAAACGGATTCATGGAGATTGGATGTTCCTTGCTGTACGAAATGTAGGTGCCGTGGAAATAGCCGCAGATACCCTCATACGAGTCGCCGGTATCGACCATCACCACATCGGTGTCCTGCTCAATGAGCTGGCGCACCACGGTATTGGTCGAAAAGCTCTTTCCACTTCCTGACGGGCCAAGGCAGAAGAAGTTACTGTTGTTTGTCAGCTTCAGCTCGCCTTCCTTACCTGTAAAGTCCATGGCAACGGGGACGCCCTGTCTGTCGGTATACCATACCTTCAAGGGGGTCACTTCGTCATGCTTCATCCTCTCCTTATAAAAGAGGCACAGAGCCGAGTCCTGTAGCGTCAAAAAGAGGTCGTAGTCCTTATTGAAGCAGTACACATTACCAGGAAAGGAGCACGTAAACAGCTCCAACTGGTTATAGGCAGACTTGCTAGGGGCAATGCCCACCTCAAAGAGCTTGGTTTCCAAATAGCTGGTAACCTTCGTCAAGTCCTTCTGCTTACAGGACACGAGGACATTGAAGTTCGTCCAGACCATCGTTTTCTGCTCTGTGGCAATGACCTCCAGAACCTCATCAATGTCTGCCTTGGCAATCTTGTTGCTGGGGTCTGGCATCGAAGCATGGCGCTTCGACTTGCCAATCAATCGCTGTCTCTCCCTGCGCTGGGCTGGAATCTGTATCACCTGGTTATAGACCACACAGTCTGCCAAGGGGACAGTGGAGAGGAATGACAGCAAATCAGTACTCACAGGATAGCCGTTCACAGGCTTGGTCTGCACAGGATGAATAACCGTCGGCAGGTCTATCACGTCAATATCGACGAGTGAGAAGCTTTTTACCAATCGGTCACCCATCTTCAGACTGTCATCAGTACACTTCAGATTCGTCATACCGAAAGGTCCTTTCTTGAAGTCAAAGGCCATAAACCTATGGAGATATTCGTCTATCTCCTGCCTGTTCAACAGATGATGCTTCAACCCCTTCTCTTCCAGAATATCCTTCACCTTCTGTATCTTATTATTGAACTCAGCCCATTTTTTAGGGTCGTAGGCAACAAAGGTGCTTTTTCTGGTCTCCTGGGTAATGATGATAAAGGTACGAATCTCGGTATAGGGTCTGCCCTCGTAATACTTAAAATAGCTCTCGGTCAGAAACTCCATCCCAGGCGTGATGTCATGGTGGAATGCCTGACGACAAAAGATGTCCTGCTTCTGCAAAGCATAGCCCTCACCGAGTGTCTGGAGAATATGATCCAGCACGTTCATAAAGGCATAGTACTGGTCGGCATCGGTACAGTATTGCTGCACGGGGTTCTCGATCTCGAAGATGGAGCTGTAGTTACCGGCCTTGTTATACAGCACGGTATTGACCAATCTGCCTTTTGCATCAGTAATGTCCTCAATCCCCGAAAAAAGTCCGTCTAATGTGTTTTTCCTAGCGCTCATACAGATGATGGTAGTGTTTGATTCCTTTTTCTCTCTGTTTCGTATGCAGTCCCTTCCGCTGCTTCATGTAGATGGTCAGCAGACCGCCTCCGGCACTCACGCCCAGCACCAGCAGGGCGATTCCCAGTCCAAAGAGGACGTAACCGGCAATGAAGCCGAGAAACGAGACGCCGAAGGTGACTGCGGCAATGAGGATAAAGCGTCCCCGGATGCCCATAAACTCCAAGGGCATCTGGAGACCTTTATACACGGGGTAACCTGCGTAGTTCGCTTCCATAGCTTAATAGCCAAAGAACTTAGGCAGGGCAACGGCCATAGCAACCAGTGCGGCACAACCGCCAATGGTCATCATGATGGTCTTCTTGACATCCTGGTCGCCATTGTTCATCTTGTAGAACACATTGAAGGCTCCAATGATGCTGACCACTGCGGCAATCACATAGAGAAGGTTTCGCACTGGGTCGATGTAACCCTTGAAGGTACCAACGGCACCTGTGATAGCACTCGATCCGGCATCAGCCATCGCATAGCCAGTGCTCATCATAAACAACAGGGCCAGGCTGGCCAGTCTCAGACCTTGATACGTAAGAGCATTCTTACAATTCTTAACGAGGGAGCAAATCTTACTCCAGTTTTTCTGCATAATGTGTTTTTCATTTTGTTATTTTGTCGTTTGAACATCTTAAAGTGGGGATTGCGTGTTTTTCATCCCGTATCGTGTAAATCGGTTATTCGTAGAGTTTCATCACGTCTTTTAGTGCGGTACTTCCCGGATTCTCCTGCTCCTGACAGAGTGCATGGTGCAACTCATCAATGGTATAGCCACCGCACATCTGGGTCAATCCGTCATCCTCAGCCGTATCAGGCTTGGTGTTCGTATTGATCAGCGGAATATCCTCCCGACTGACCCTAACAGGCTGGTACTTCTCTACCTCGCCCGTAATGTCCACCTCTTCCTCTATCCTCAGGTCATCACTCAACAAACTACCTTTATTAAAAAAGAGGTCGTGAATGATCTGATAGGCATAGTAGATGACGTAGCCCACAATGATAATCGTTAACAGTGTTGTGAATTTCATGTTATTATTCCTTTTTTTATTTTGTTTTCGGGTGGCAAGTCTCGTGCAAGCGAGAGCAGAGTAAAGTTCACTTTCTATGCCGAGCGCAGCCGAGACTCGCGGATGAATCTGAATTCAGCCGCAAAGGTACTACGTTTTTTCGAAACAGCGAGCACTTTTTTCTCTTTTATATACTTCTCATTCCCTCCGTTCACCAGCAGACACAAAAAAACGCCGACCCTTCACGAGCCAGCGCCTTAATATATATTATATCGTATGAACTAAAATCAAATATCTATACCTCACGCTCAAAGCAAGGTCTTACCTTACAGTCCTTGGTGAGCAGCAGCCAGATAAAGTATATACCCTTATAGGTCCACTGTATCTCTGGCTTTCCGTCTGCACCAGTCTTTTTCTGGGTAAGGTCATTGGCTTCCAACGCCTCTGACAACTCCCAGCCGTCTTCACCTTGACCGTTCTCTACGATGATACCGTTCTGCTTCAGGGTACACAGCAATCCCTCTTCCGGCATACCGAAAGCTTCGGCAATATCTGCGGTACGCTCTGAAAAACCTGACTTCTGCAGGAACTTGTCAAAGCAGGTCTTGGTATACAGGTCACCACTGGCTTCCATGATACCACTATAGCGGGAATCCTGCACCTTGGGCTGATAGCCATTGATGGGCTTCTGTACAATTCTCCGATGCCCGTCATCATCCTTTACGCTCTTGGTCTCATAGTGAACAGGGATGTCGTAGATGGTCATCAGCTGCTTATAGGTGGTGTCACAGAAACTGGCAAGCAACTCCAGCTTCTTGTCCTGCATCACTACATGCTGGGTGAAGCCCTGCATACACATCAGGTAGTCATCACCTTCAGGACTCTTCACGTAGGAGAATCCTTCTGCGCCATGCTCTAATAGTTCTTTCACTGCCTCGTCCCACGAGGTAAATACAAGGGTGTATGTTTCCCTCAAACTGTATGGAAACAAGTCACCATGCAAGAAGCACTTAAAAGTGCGAAGACCATAGTCTTCGAAGCCCTCACCAGAGGGCAAATTAAATGATTCCATAATTTAAAATGTTATGATTATAATTGATTGTATTTCTTCTAAGCTACCAAAGGGTGCAGCGGCTGGGTCAGGAAATTGGCAGTCACATGCACGCTCACCATCCTGGCTATTTCATCGAGGTAAGTTTGCTGCACATGGAAGTCATTGGGGATAAACCCGTCGATATACTCCTTGGGCCACGACTTCAGCGACAGTCGCCTACAGGCAAATTCTTCATTGAAAGGCAACTTACAACGCTTGGCCTGTATATAGCCGATAAGAATGTTCTTCAGCACGTCCTCAAAGGATTGGTTCTCAACCCTCACTGGCATGCGACCATTCTCTACCTGACGGACTAACATCATCCGCCTACTATCACTCAACTCTCCCAACAGATAGGCCGAATTCAGCAGGTTCCCCTTCATCTTCCTGACCTTGTGGGTATTGCCAATCTCCACCTCATACGTCAACTTCTCCAACTCTTCCAGTCGGACCTTCTTCTCTTCACTAAGCTGCTTCATAATACTGATAATTGGTTTGTAGTGTTATCCTGTACCTCCGGATGATGAGCGAACCACGCCATCTTCCGAAAATCGATGTTCTCAAAATGGATGTAGTAGGCCATCTCGTTCATCCTGGACACTATCCGTAATCCCAGATGCTCCCTCAACTGGTCACTGTCCAGATTGGTACTCACCACCATAGGTAGGCGTAGTTTATACCGTTCCGTGATGAGTTCCCGCACTGGATAGAGGGGATTGCCCCACCTCAGTATCTCAGCAGGTTCACATCCCAGGTCCTCGATACCGAGGTACGACGGCCAGCCCATCAGGTTATACCACTCACGAGTGGAATCCCGCAATCCGGGGATGGCTGTAGCATCTAGGATTTTAAGCTCCATATCGTCCGATACCATCTTGTGCTCTGCCAGCCACCACAGCACCTGCCGCATAGCCTGCATCAGCGTGGTCTTGCCCGTGGCAGTGCTGCCGTCAAGCACAATCATAAAACGGTTGTCCTTCATGTCCGTCATGAAATGGGCCAACTGTCTGATGGTTCCGTTGGTCAGTGCATTAGGCACATAGGCTACCCTCCTTCGGGCCACCTGCTTCTGGTAGGCCATCGTCAGGAGCTGTATCAAGCCCTGCTCGTCCACGCCCAACTTAAAGCGGTCTGTCATACCCTGCTGCATAAGAAGACGTCCTTGATGCTTCAACTCCTCTACGAGGGTCGCTATATCCATTGGTTCCATACTGCACTTGTTGCGTTTGTTGCTTGTTGTTGCGGTAGAAGTTCTCCAGCACCTTTTGGAAGTTCTGTGGCACCATCATCCAGTCGAAACTGGCAACCCAGCCCTTCTGTCCCTTCCCATTCAGGAAATCGCTCTCTGCTGCATTCACGATGGCACACTTCACGCTCTCAATGCTTATCTTCGTGGTTTGAATAAGCGCATCGAAAGCCTGTCTGCGCTGTGGTGTTTTGATGGCTACCTGCGGGATGACCTTCCCCGTCATCTGTTCATTGAAGAACGCTACAATCTCGTCAAAGGAATCGTTCTCACTCTTAACTCTAAACTCTTCACTCTTAACTGTTATGGCCGCCGCCTCGCGCGTACGCGCAGCCTCTCCTCCGGCTATAATATTTATATTTTTATCATTAAGAGGTGAAGATTTCATTTGGCGGTACATTTGGCGGTCAACTTCGTGGTCAATGTTTACCTCCGGGTTTACCACTGGCTTTACCTCTAATTCCGACCAGCCAAGTGCTGTAATCGTGATAATGGTCTTGTGGCTATCCACCTGTCTTTCAATCAGTTCTTCCTGCTCCAAGTGTTGCAGGAATCGTATCACTGTCGGCTTGCTCACCCGCCACTGCTTTACCAGCATGTTGACCGATACGAGTAACTGTTTCGGTTGGAGGTAAACCTGTTGGCGGTTGAACCATACTTCTCTTTCCGCCCAACTGGCTTCTCGCCTAAGCCATGTCCACCATTTCAGGTAGCGGCTGTCCTGTCCTACCCAGCTGTCCAGCACGGCCATCGGTATGGTGATGTACCCCGCCGTGCCTTGCCGTTGCTCTTCCGTTTCTTCTATCATAACTCTAAACTCTACACTCTCTAATCGTTTCTTTAGTACGCTTGCCATAGCAAGAACTCTAAACTACAGAAGACTTTTGCACCTCACTGCTGCAAACGCTGCCTCTATCTGACACTTTGAATAATAATAAGGTGAGTTCTGGCTCGTGCCTTTCTTAAAGCCCTTGATCATGCCTTTACGCACCATCGCATCAAACTTCCTGCTCATCTTACTGTCATTACCCAACCAGACTCTCACCTCCGAGGCCTTCAGCTGGTCTTTCACCGGGTCGAGCTTCTTCACCGCCGACATCGCTCCGAGCGTAGCGGCATCCGTAAGCATCTCCTGTAGTGTACTAACTGGAATTTCCATCTTTCTACCTTTAAATTATCTTTTGTTATACTAATTTATAAATATTCTATAAAATTTATGCCATTTTTCTTGCATATTTCGGAGATAATACGTATCTTTGCACCCGAATAGCAGTCAAAACGGCTGCAAAATTACAGGTTTTTATAAATTCTGCCAAGAAATTTAGAAATTTCATTCCTAATTACTGTCATATTTTAGCAAAATTTAAACATTATGGCCACATATAACGAACAAGAAGCCATGCAGGGGGTATCAGAAAGATTCGCAAAAGCAGCAGAAGAACTGCGCCTCTCGGGAGCGCAGCTATACCGCGAAGGTATCGTTACAAACGATCAGGTACTGAGCAAAATAAAAAACGGGTGGCAGAAGCCAACGAAGAAAGCCATAGAGCTTTTCTGCCAGAAATACGGTGTGAGTGCAGCGTGGATGTACACGGGTGACGGAAACATGTATTTAGGCAGGACCAAGCCTTTTGCCCCCACTACGGAGAACAAAGAGGAGAAACTGTTCTATAACACCGACTTCAAATTATGTATCGACGACCAAGGGGAGCCTATACCGAATGGGGAAGAAAAGCCTATATATGTCCCTCAGATAGGTGATGTTGATTTTTGGTGTTTAAACCTGGACGACTCACTGACTCCTGCTATCATGCCGGGCGACATGATTGCATTGAAGAAGTTCCCCACATGGAAGGAGTATTTACCTGCAGATTTCGACTGTGTCGTTGTAACGAACGGATTCAAGGTGTTACGCAAGGTTTCTGCAAAACAGGACGACGAACAAAGCATTGTTTTTATCCAGATGATTGACGGGAAACCCGTAGAGTCCAAAATTCCTAAAAACATCATCGTCGAGATTTACAGTGTTGTCTGCAATCTGCACCGCAGGTAACTCTAGCCCCTAAACGCGACATCCCCCGACTCAGTTCACGAAGAACCGAATCGGGGGATGTCACTATATACCACCAGTATGTGAAGCCGTCTGTCGACCTCACATCTTACTTCTTACCTCACACTTCTAACATCTTCCTTCTCTTCAGCCCTTCCTTCACCAATCTACCAGGCACACCTTTCCCGTAGCCCAGAAAACCTCCAAACCCAAAGTCCATGAGGTATGCCGGGATTCCCGTGTAGTTCGATCTATAGAGCTGTCTCATTTTCTCCTTATCTTCTTGTTCAGTTTTTCGCTATGTCATAGCGATTCTTCTTTATCTATTGCAACTGTTCCCCGCGGTTCTCCGCAGGGAACTTTGTCATTACTCCACCCAAATAGAGAATCATTACGAATTTCATCCGTTCCTCTTCTGTCTGACGCAAATACTCATCACATTTCCCTTCGAGTTTATCCAATAACATCCTTATCAACTCAGGTTTATGAATCTGTGCAGGTATCTTCTCTGCCAACAAACGATTATACAACGGATCAACTGACTCTATCACCTTCATCATCTTCTCAGATATATCAAAGTAGCGTCCTCCTTCCTGAACTATATTCATAAAGTCAGCAAAGGCTTTATCAAATATATGATTCTTCAACACATCACTCAAATATTCATATCCATCCAGCCTATCCACAAACGTAAAGTTATTCCTCATTGAACCCGCATTATCAGGAGTCAGCTGCTTTTGAATGAAGACACACAGTTCAAGATTCTCGCCAAACTTCATCAGCACATCAGAATAGTTCATGTCATCGAAACAATATTTCGCTAGTGGGTAGTCCTTGTGCTTCAGATACACCAGTACAAAAACGCCCTGTCCTCTCTCAAATTCAAACAATCGCTCATTCTTGACTATGTAATTCCGCAGGCCATATTTTTCCTCAATAAATGCTGGCCTATAGTTTGCCAATGACAGTATTTGAAAAATCATCACCGGCTGGTAAGTAGTAATATCTGCTATAGGTGTCCACCTTTCACCTTGACCATACGGATTGAAATACTCCTTTCCAGATGGATTCAGAACCTCTACTAAGATTGACCCGTCCTTATGGTAGGTAAATTCCACATACTTTCCATCTATGAACCTAATCAACTGCCCAACATGAAACTTCCCATCAAACCGATGCTGGTCATCCTTTGTCTGCATATAGGTCTCTGTCAGTCCTTTGATTTTCAGTTCAGGTACAGTTTTCGTACCAAAGTTAATCGCCTCCAATAGTCTAAAGCACTGGTCTTTATATTGGAAGTACACCTTCACCCGTGGATTCTTATGTTTATGCCTCGACATTGTTTATCACAATCTTTGTTAAATAGTCAGCCAGTACATCAAACTCATTGTAAAGTCCATCCTGGACTTTCATAAAATCAGAACTTGAAAGCAAAACTGGTCTTCCTGCATAATGCGAATAGCTATCACCAATTTTTCTATTTGCTTTCCTTATATCACCATCCGACCCGTGCTCATAATCATGACGTAAGTCTGTCCGCATATTCTTCACGTGGAATATACATTGGAACACAGCATCATTTCTGACTACTTCATCTGGAACGACTTCTTTGATACGGCTCAGATTCTCATAGAAGAAATCGTATAAGCCATCTATAATGACCCCAAATTCATCTTGTGTCGAACAGAGTGTTCCTCCCATCGATGCTGCAGCTTTGGTTGTAGCACCTGTATATTTGAACAATGGTTTCTTGCCTGTTCTTTCACAGAGTTTATTGATATTTACTACTTTGTTTATCAAACTTTTCCCTTTTTCTGTAACCCTATAGACATTTGTTTCCACCAAGGCTTCATCTGTCTTGATGTTCGCTTTCTTTTTCTTCTCATTTTCAAGTTCTACTTCAAGGAATGAGAGAAAATTAACCTTTGGCGTTATGGAATCCAGTTCTTCGATTTCCACTAATGGTCTTTCACCATAAACCGACGAACAGAATTGAGAAGCCCAGTCCACCTGTCTGTCCACCATAATTGATGCACTATCAACAATCCCGAGTTTCCACTCAGACGGAATGCCGGTATTGATAATGGTCTGATGCGTATCAATGGCTATCTTTTGCAAGTCTGACAGCATCAAAGATGGTGCAATCAATTCTTGAATACCTTTTGTCTGGGCAGAGAGCATCCCGGTGATTGAAGATATCTGAGATGCTACACTTGTTATCTTGGAAATGCCCTTGTCAAGAGCAATCATGCTGGATTGCATCTCTAAAGCGGATAGAACAGAAATCTTTGGTTCGAATAAATCCTTGGGAACTGTTGGTAGCACAGATATTGCAGAGCCTAATGGATTCACAGACAGTTTAGTTGGATCGGCAATCAGAGTGTTTGCTAATCCTTTCCCCAACACGACATCCATTATTGTATCCTGTGGTTTTACCACATTACTTAATATAGTTCTATTGGCTAAAGATGTTATAGTGGAAATGCAGTCTGGAACATACATCCTTTTGCATATCTCACTCATTTTCGTCGAAAGTGCAGAGAAGTTCAGCACTGACGCAATTGGATTTTCCTTAGTAGTCATACCAATATTAGCCAATGACGAGAGGGGAGAAATCACTCCATCCTCATCATATTGTACCAACTTGTCTCTCTTTTCTTTGTTCATATTGAAAAGCTCTTACAGTTACACACATTCTCCCTATTCATATTGGTTTTTGTGCTTATAAATCTCTCCAAGCTTCAGCAACTTCTCAAACCTTATCATACGCTCTGGCTTCATCGTCCCTGCATTCATCAGCTTCTTATTGTGCTTAACCCAGTTTCTTATTTCCCTTTCTGCACCATTGAACTTAGATGGATTACGTTTGTTTGTCTCGATAAATGTCATTGCTGTCTGACATTTTATCAACCACTTCTCATCTTGCGTCATAACAGTCTCTTCTTATCAATCATGCCAACCATTGGGATAGAGATTCTTATCTTCTAAAAACTCTACACAATGTTCTAAGAAATGTTCATTCCTCAAAAAGGTCAAAGCAGCATTAAGTGCATACCTCCAACCTCCACAGCATTCTGGACTAATAGCAATTGTCAGAACCTTTATCTCATTAACATGACTCTTTATAACACCTGCAATATTTCTTATGTACGCATCCGTTAAGAACTTGATTGAAGGGTCTTCTATAAAAAAATAATCCAAGTCCAAATTAACAATCCATTTATCAACGGCTGCATTTCTGGCCATAGCCATTAACATTTCGTGTTCCCTAACACTAAGTTCATAATCAAGCGTGCCACTCAAATGGCAAGGAGATATTTCTTCTATCACATTACATCCTAAATTCATCCTTCTCTCACGGTCATCCAGGCTCTTATGTGTAGCATATACACATTTCCTAAACCAATCCGGAAAGAGTTGAATAGTTTGGTTGATATAATTATCCCATGTAAATGCCGGTCTATCCTGTAGGGTTACTGATGTGTTCCTAATACCAGTGTATTCATCAATCGATACACGCGGGTTTTCCTTAAGGTACTGATAACAGGAATAAGGAGCCAAAGCACCGAGATCATTATGTCTGTCAATATGGAAAAACTGATAGCTTTCTTCAGAACTGCACTCCTGCATCCAACACCATGCAGCAGCAAGGTGGTTATCCATTATGTAAAGAGGTAGTCCATCTGCTTTCCAAAGGAAATTCAAATGGGTATCATATGAGTTTCTTCGTAATATATCCTGAGTCGTTGCCTTAATCCACATAGCTTATCCCCCTTCTTTCGTATATTTTATCGATAATTCTTTTGAACCGGGACGAACTTAACACATCAAGATTGTCCGCATTTGCCCAGTCTATATAGTCCTTTATTACCTTCAACAGTCCATACACTTGCTCTATCTCTTTTAGTTTCACTTCCTGTGGTTCAGCCATATCGGGGTCAATATTGCGAAGTTTTTCTAGAATTTCCACCTGTTTGTCTTTCTGTTCTTTCCAATGCTTCACCAGTTCTACATAGAAATCATCGTCACGTATCGTGTCATCAACTACGACAGGTAGTATTCTGTCCTTATATCCATCATTATTCATGATGCCAGACAACTCATACATACAATTCTTCGACCTCAGATATGGTCTGCTTAGCACCACTATCACGGTTTTTCCCTTCCTGATGGCATTCATAAATTCTTTGATATTCTCCGTGTAGTGACAATCCTTCCTGTCAAGTTTGTAGGGAATGCCCATGTTTTCTAATACAAATCCCAAATAATCTACTATATGTGCAGAATGGCCCTCCCAGTTATACGAGATATAAATGTCTTCGTCATCACCCCAAGGCTTACATACTACCATTTCGTCATCGGTCTTCGTAGTATACACTCCATCCACTAACTGCATGGCTTCATTAATATCGCCTATACCGGAATAGGATGAATAATACTTGTCTTCAAACGTGAGAATATAGCGGTTCAAATACTTATACTGTTCTCCCTTCTGAGTCAACTGTCGCAGATATTGCTTCACTTCAATTAGTGCATCTTTGCTTTTCATAGCAATCTTCTCCAAGGAGTTTAATATGCTATTAAGCATAAAATGCCCATCAAGCTTATGCTCTTCGTTATAACGGATAAAGTAGCACAGTGACGGAATGGCATTCGGATTATCATAATTGAAGTGGTAGTCGTCCCCATCACTTATCATGTCAGGATGAGTAGCAAGATAATCCAGAGCGTCCATACTGCCCATACTTATTAACAGCTGCACAGCCCGCTTTAAATCGTATCCAGTGTAGCTCCTATACTCTGCCTCTAACTGTTCTTTCACCCAGGCACCTTCCTGGGTATTTCTAACAAGCGTAGAGTAGCAGTAAATCCTGTCTGACACCTTCATCCCTGCTACAGCATTCTTGATTTCTTCTACTTTAATTCCTTTTTTCACAAGCGTCTCTAATACATTAGCCGACATGGAGTAACCTTTCAAGGCAAAGCGAAGCGCAAGACTATAACCTTCCTCAAAGTGATTTTCAATAATAAAGTCTGAAAAGGCATACGACAATGGATACCTTTCATTTTCAACATTCGCACGTAGTTTCTCTATAACCTTCGGAGCTAATTCCGATGCATCCACCCGCTCTGTGATATAATCGAAAAGGGTATACTCTCGGTGATAGTAACCATCTGCATCCTTTCTTGATATTTTATAGCTTCCATAAATCAATAATGAGGGTAATTTTTCTATCGGTATTTCATATTCGCCCTTAAGCATCAGCCCTATTGCCTCACGCCAATAATATATTGTCTGTCCATCACAAAGCTTCATAACCGATTCTCTCGCCCAGTTTATCACTCGCTGCATGATTTCTTCACTTACAGTAACATCCAGTTCAGGCCTTTCCATCATCCCTGACACCTCCCTCATGAAGAAAGACTCGTAGATTGTTTGGTTCTTTATTCCTTTCACAATCTCTCCAACATCATAATGGTCACTGTCATCAGCATATTGCAGCAAAAATCTGAATGCATATTGATTGTACCCTTCGTCAAGGTCACGCAGTTTCTTATAATGCTCCTTTCTGGAACTATGATTGTCCAACCCAGTCACCATCTCCAACACAATCTGTTTGAATACAGCATAGTTGGCAAAGTCTTTGAAGGCTTGTATGCGTCTCTCTCTTCCCTTTGTAACCACAGCTGGTTGTGGAAACTTTTCTTTGTATAGCACGTCTGCGTATTCAGCGACATCTAAAAAGGGTATTTCATGATACCAGCTGGCTTTTGCCCAATCAGTTCCATCGACAGCAGTGTAATTAGCGAAGTCGTCTTTAACATCCTCAACTGTCATCCAAAGGCCAGCCATTATGTAGCATTGTTTAATAGCTTCCCATTTAGTCTTTTCTCCCTCTTTGGCTGAAAACAACTCTGCTTGCCGCATATAGAAAGCTTTTCGGCCACGCTCGCGTAAACCAGCAGCCGCATAATAGTACCTCAGTATCACTAACAATTCCTGAGATTGCTTGTCATGGTCAAAATAATGATAATAATCCTTGAATACATTACTATAATAATCCTCCACGATTGCCGCCAACTCAGCATGACCTTGCTTGATGTATTCACTCACTCGTTTTAATGCAGTTTTGATCATGTTTAGGAATTCCTCCTGCTCATCGTGGTATTCATAATTGGAGTGATAGAATTTGTGGGTAAGTATCTTCTTTGCTCCTTCAATGGTTTTCACCTTTGCCAGAGTCATATAGATAGCTGTTCGCGTCACTACGCGGGTGGTATGTCCCTCCTGCTGGCTGTGTACATATCCTTCTTTCTCCAGAATATAGTCTATGTATGCATCTGTTTTATCTGCCTCACCTATCAGCCTTGTCATAGACCTGATAGCCTCATAGTGATTAGAATCTTTAACAATGGCAAATAACCTTTCCAAATAAGACTGTTGAGTGAAGAAGGGATTTTCGAAATAAAGGAATGACAAATCATGTGATGTACCTTGGCTTTCCAATGATTCTTTTGTCTTTCGTAGCAGCACGCAAAAAAGCTGTTCTGCCTGTTCATCACAGTCTGCCTTCAAGCAGTCCCAGTTCAAGAAGTAGCATAGGCACATCAAATCGGAATAATACGCAGTACCTGGCTCTGCTTCGTTAAGTTCATCAATAACAAAGCCTACTGTATTTCGCGAATACCCGAACTTCCATAAATCCTCATAGTCGTGAGTCATGATATTAGATATTCTGATACCCAACGACTTGTATTCCAGCAGAAGACCTTTGAGAACTTCGTTTCGTGTATTTTCGTCCAGCATGTCCCGGTCAATATAAATGACCAATTCCAGACTTGCTTTCTTCAGCCAACCCAAGATGACTGCTACTTCTGCTTCTCTGTCTCTCCCATACATCGACAGCCATAACATAATGATATTATACCATTCTGGTTTAATGCGTCCGTTGGGATTAGTAGCCAGTTGACTGGCTTTGTCCAAGCCCACTCTGTTCAGGTAGTTTGCAACCAGCCACTCACGGAAAGCATTATGGGCAAACGAGTACTGTCCTTCCTCACAACGTATAAGGTCGTATCGCAAACACTCCTCTAAATTACCGTCATCGTTCTGGAGACACAGACGTAATTCGTCCTTGTTCAGACTTTGGGCATTGGTCAATGATAGTCCAAGGGCAATACGCTCAAGCAAACGTACAGATTCATCAAAACTATGTTGTGTTGCCAATGGCACATTCTTTTCATTCGTTTCTTTTTTGTAACTTCCTTCTATGAACAGATGATATATCTCGGCTTTGGTTTTGGGCAATTGCTTACTTCTCTCTACATATGCATCTATCAGCACTGTCAAGAAAAAGGGGTTTTTCACAAAGTCTTCTAACTGATTACTGAAGACGCATCTCATAAAGCCATTGTTCTTCCCTAATTTTCTATCCACATAGTCGTTAGCATCACCTACACTCAGCTCTTCAAGGAATAGATCTGTAAACAATTCCAGTTGGCGTTCTCTACGATAGTTGCTCCTGCACGAAAGAACCATCTTCATCTCAGGATGTTCGTAGGCATAACCGCCAATCTCTTCCAACAGGTCTTCATATTTTTGACCGTTCACCTCGTCTAGAGCATCGATTATGAGAACGACCTCCCGTCCATCTACGTTTTGTGATTCCGGCAAATCGTCTCTCTTCAGTTTCGTATTAGTCCTAACCTCAAAACTCACTGGGAGATAAAGACCACTTTGCTGCAACTCCCAGCATAGTTGTTTCAGTTCTATTGTCTTACCGGTCTGAGCACTGCTATACAGCACGTATTTATTATTCTTTCCTTCTATGCCTGTCACATAGTCAGCCAAAGTAAACCGCTCTTTCTTCCCGAGAACATAGTAAAGGAAATTACTATCCGAACGATCCGAAGTACAATATCTCCGTATATAGCCATCAACTGCTTTATGTATAGTTAGTCCTCTGCGTATATACAGTCCCTTATCTGATTTTTGTCTGTTCAGTAGTCCCGACAACTTATCAATCTTCTCATTAATTGTTAATACTCCCAGTGTTGTAATATAGTGAGACACTTCTTCATCCTTACATAATTCTTCCGCCCATAACTCAGTTAGGTTCTTCAAGGTCACACTTTCCTTATTCCAGTCCTCTGAACCGTACAATTCCTTTAGCATACTGAGGTCATAGAACCACTTTTGAACAATACGCTGCCTGATTGTATTATCAGCACACCATCTTGCCAACGCTTTTTGATAGCATTGTTCAATACGCACCTCTAGTGTAGCGTTATCCTTCTTTGAGAAGACCTCTCTCAAAGATGGCAACGAACCTGCCAAATAAGAGGCAATAAAACCAAATATGAATGAACTAAACTCCATTTGCTCTTTTAACTTTTTAAAAAAAACGGGCGACTTCCTACTCTCCCACATATTCATGCAGTACCATCGGCTCTTTCGGGTTTTACTTCTCTGTTCGGAATGGGAAGAGGTTAATCACCGCAGACATAGCCACCCTCGACTAATCTTCAATAAAGTAGCGTAGGCTACCAAGCAGCAGAGAACAGCGTAAAGGATATGACTGTTGCTATGTTCATCACTGTGACCGGCAAGCAGATACCGCATACTGACATTGCCGCAATAACAAAACAAATGAGCAGCAATATTTCTACTACCCAATCAATCCAACTTTTCGGTCGATTCTCTCTGAAGAATAACATCCTCAGCACATGTATCACATACGACCCTACGGTGAATGGGTCACATAGAGGAACACATACATGAAAGATTGCCATCGCTAAAGATGAACCACCAGTCACATTCTCCAATACATTTAACGTCCTTTTCAGGACGGGCACTGCCTAGCATCTCGCTAGACATGCCTAATCAAAAATAAATTTTGCCATAATTTATTTATTTAAGCGTTTACTAAAAAATTAATCTATCCCTGTCTTTCAACAGGGCTATATCTTTCTAATTACGAATTCCTATCCATAATCTCACTGATAATGAAATAGGCAAAATTGGGATTAAGCCTTAACTTATCAGCATGAAACCTAAGACCTCCTAGTGACTGCGATGTAACTGTTCGGTGAAGTACGTCTTGCATAGCTCATAAATTCTTCGTACTTTTG
>ERZ842401.2334-NODE-2334-length-25476-cov-5.430943_pt1 | contig 25476 bp, 27 predicted proteins | sample MGYA00521270_ERZ842401 | MGnify/ENA primary metagenome ERZ842401 (study PRJEB31892, sample SAMEA3878208) | bioreactor metagenome | biome: Moose rumen | place: Sweden | collected 2011-10 | study: EMG produced TPA metagenomics assembly of the PRJEB12797 data set... | reverse complement strand
CCTCTTACATTTTACTTAGATTTTAATAAAAATCCCCAAAACTCTTTACACTAACCAAACAAAAAAAGATAAAAGATTAATCTTTTATCTTATTTATGTAATTCTTTAGCATTATCATCTTTATCAGATGTATTAGCCATTTCTTCAACATAATCATTTACGATTTGTTCATTTGTCTTTTTAACTTCAGCTTTGCTTGAGCTAGCAGAACTTGATGATGAGCTTGCAGAGCTAGAGCTTGAACTTGAAGAACTTGAGCTTGATGATTTGCTAGAACTTTCAGACTTAGTTTCAGATTTAGTCTCAGCTTTAGCTTCGTTTTTAGCTTGTTTTTCGCCTTCTTCATCAAACTTCTTACCAGTTTCATTAGGATCTGGTAAATCACTTGGTGTCTTAGCATCTGTACCATCAGTTGTAATATGTTCTACTGAATCATTTAAGTTTCCTTGATCATCTTTGTGATCATCATCAAATGTTACATTATGATCTCCAAAGTCACTCTCATTAACTGGAGTTGTAGGTTTTTGTTCATCAGCAGGCTTTCCTTCATTTTCTTGTTCAATCTTTTGATTTTCTTCAATCTTATCATTAGCATCTTCAATCTTTTCTTGTAAGTCTTCTTCTTCTTGTTTAATTTCTTCTTTGATTTCTTCTGCTTTCTTATCTTCTTCTTCTTGCATCTCTTGACGTGTTTCTTCTGCTTCTTTTTCAGCCTCTTCTTTTGCTTCTTCGTTTTCTTTTTCAATTTCTTGATCAATTTTTTCTTTTTCTTCTTCTGGAATTTCTTTTTCTTCACGTGTTATTTCAGTTCTTGTTGTAGTTTTAGTTTTCTTCCAAGTTTTAGTACGTGTATATGTTTCAGTAGTATAGTATACTGATCCATCATAATATCCATCTTCAGTTAATCCAAAATGCCAATTAACCTCATCTTGGAAACTATCTAATTCAGATAATTCTCTATGAGCATCATCAATTACATATGCATTTTTATCAGTTAAATCTTTTTCCATTGCATTTTCATATTGATCATATCTTGGATTTGTTTTATCACTATTACTAATAGCTCCCATAGTTATTTGTTGAACTATTTCAAATTGATCTTCAGCTAAATTACATAATCCTAAATCATTAAAGTAGTCGATTTCTCCTTTAGCAATTCCTACATTACCATTAAGAATAATTTCTACTAATTCATCTTTTGACAATTCATTAACATCAACATCACCAAAGAAGAAACTATTTACTCCACCTTGTAATGTCTTATCAATATCTAAGTTTTGCCACATAATTTCACCAGCAGCTACCATTGGAGTAATTGCTAATTTATAAGATTCAACAGCTTGATGTGAATTAGAATGTGAAATACCAACTTCACGAGTTTCTGGATCAATTGGGAAATCACTACGTAATTCATTATAGAATGCTTCTACAGCAGCTATCTTGGCATCTCCAGAAGCTTCTTTAGCATCTAAGAATAAATTATGATATTTTTCATAGAATGCTTTTCCTTCTTCATCTACAATTATTCCACTCATATCAACTGGATGTTCTCTTGTTTCAATTACATGAGCACCCATTAATTGTAATGTAGCAGTTTTATATGCACTATCTAATTCAGCAGCAGTTATTGCTTTACCATTAAAGATAGCCTTAATTTCTTCAGGTGTAAATTTATTATAAGCTTGTGATAAAGCTACAACTTCTTCGAAACTTAATGCTGCTCTAATATCTTTTCCTTCTTCTAAATAGTTTTCAGCAAAATCAATATTATAACCATATAATGCATCATGAATTCTTTGCATTTCTGCTTTTTGTGCTTTATTATTAGTTACTTCAAGTAATTCTTCGTATGTATAACTATCATAGTAATCATTATTATCTCTTACTAATTCTTCATCTTTATCAGATACAGAAGTAGTTATATTCTTAAAATTACTTTTAGACATAACTCCACTTTTAGCTACTTTAGATAACCCAAAAGCAGTTCCACTAAGACCTACTACTGCAGCTAAAGCAGCAGCAGCGATCTTTAGTTTTAATGGTTTCTTTTTCTTATCTTTTTTAGCTTTTACAACTTTTCTTGCCATAACCTCTTCTTCAGGAGCTTTTACAGCTTCTTTTGACTTAACTACATCAACTGTAGCTTTAAGACCATAGTTACTAATTAAGTCCTTTTTAGATTTTTCAAAACGAATAATATCATTGTTTCTTAAATCTGCTAAAGTTAAATCATTTTCAAGTGCTTTTCTAGCAGCTAACTTTTTACCAAGTTCATATGAAGCTATTTTGCAAAGTCCATTTTCATGGAAAACACAAGCTTTTCTTTCATTTGTTTCTTCATCAACGAAGAAAACGATTCTTTTAATTTCATTCATTTTCTTAACACCATTCATTATAAATTACCTCCTATTTTACCTTTTTGTTTCCTGTTTTAACCCAGCCACTATTTATTAGTGTCATATCGTTATCAGTACTCCATTTATATTTAGTAATTTCACCACTTATTAAATCTCTAGTCTTTGTACTTTGGTAACAAACTGTACCATATAATGGTTCTCTTCTAGTTGCTTTATCAGTTACAGTAACATAACCATAAATTGGTATTGTCTTGTATACATATTCACCACAACTAGCTTCAGATGTAGTAGTTGTACTAGAAGTAGTTGAGCTAGATGTTGAACTACTAATAGGACCAGGTGTAGTTGTAGATGATACACTACTTAATCCACCAACATATGTATATGAATCATAATAGTAATTAGGTAATGATTGACATACATCAGTACAGTTACTGTAATCAGCTCCTACAAATTTATAACTCTTAGATGCAGTATCTGAAGGTGGATTCTTGTAACTTGCTCTACCATTGTATACCCAAGATCCAGTTGTATGCATTGTTGTAGCAGTTATAGTATTTGTTTGAGTATAAGTAGTAGTTGTTTTAGTTACATAAGTAGTTTTATTAATTTCTACATAATTATAATTAGCACATGATTTTTTAGTATAAGAACCAGTTTGTCTTAATTCTTGTCTTTCTCTAGAATAAGTTTTATCATATTCACCAATTTTTTCTTTTTGTTTATAGATTTGTAATTTCTTTAAACAGTTAACACTACTATTACTACAATTAATTTCTTGTGTAGCACAGTTTGTTTTACTCCATGCGCTCCATTTTGTCCATTCTGAGAACTCTGCAGCTGTAGTTTTCTTATATTCATATAAGTATTCAACTTCTGGGAAACATGCTTTCTTATAAGCTTCATAAGAAACTACTTTTCCCTTATCATCATAATACTTACCATTATATTTACCACAGTAATGAGTCTCTTCTCCTGAACATGCTTTCTTGTAAGCTTCATAAGAAACTACATTTCCTTTATCATCATAGTACTTACCATCATATTTAACACAATAGTGTTTTTCTTCAGGAACAGTACATTCTTTTTCATATTTTTCTTTAGTTGTTACTTTTCCTTCACTATCATAATACTTACCATTGTAGTATACACAATAATGATGTTCTTCTGGTTCACATGCTTTCTTATATTCTTCATAAGAAACTACTTTTCCCTTATCGTTATAGTACTTACCATCATATTTAACACAATAGTGTTTATTTTCTGGCTCAGAACATTTTTTCTTATAAGTAGCATAAGAAACTACATTTCCTTTGTCATCATAATATTTTCCATTATGTTTAACACAGTAATACTTCTTTTCTGGTTTTGTGATACATTGTTTCTCATATTCAGATTTTGAAACAACCCTACCATTTTTATCATAGTATTTACCATTTCTATATTCACATGTAACTTTTATATGAATTACTGGTGTAACTGATTGTGGTGGATAATAAACTCCATTATCAATTGATCCTTTAATAGGAACATAACCAGTTACCTTTGATCCTTTAACAGGAACATTAGTTAATTGCTTTTGACATAATGCACCTTCACAATATGTGTAGCAACCTAAGTGAACTAAGATATAATCTTCTCTTTCACTATCTTTTAAGTTTACTTTCAAGATGTATTCATCATCAACTTTAGTTATTTTTACATAACTCTTCTCAACATCACATGCTTTATTATTTTTATCAATTAAAGCAACAATTAAATGTTTACCAATCATATCACTTAATGTCATTGTGTCTGAATCACCTACGTTTTTAGGTAATCTTTCATCAGTATAATATGATATAGCTGCATTTTTCATTCTGTCTAAATTATCTGCAAAAATCTGTGATGTTAATGCACTGATTCCAGTAGTATCACAAGTACTAGAAGTGCATGCTTTTCCATCTTTATTATTATAGTTAACTACTGAAGGTCTCATAAACTTTGGTAGTAACCAGCATAATAAAAAGACAAATATTACCACTAAAATTAGTTTTAATATAAAGTCTCTAATTGGAAAACCTCTTCTTTCATAATCATTTACGTACATATTTCCAAACTCCCCTCTGACACATGTAGTTGCTATAATAACAAAAAAACCTCGAAAAGTCAAGGTTTTTTTCTAATACTTACAATTGTCATACCATCATTGAAATTATCTATGTGAAACTCTTCAACTAATTTATTTACTTTTAAAGTCTCTTGCGTAGTCTTTTTTATAATTCCCGTTCCATTACCATGAATAATAATAACTTGTTTACTCTTAATTTTATAATTATCTTTAATAAAATCATTAATCAAAATTCTTGCATAGTCTCGATCCAATCCATGCAAATCTAATGTTGGTAAATTACTATATAGCTGTATCATAATTAATTACTTCATCAAACAATGGTATTGAATAACGTGAACCAATTCTAGTTACTGAAATAGCTGAAGTAATAGATGAATAATGAATAGTATCTAATAATGAATAGCCATTAGCAATAAAATATGTAAATGCTCCATGGAAGATATCTCCAGCTCCAGTAGAATCTAACGCTTTAACACTAATAGATGGAATAATTTGTCCAACACCATCTATTTCAGTATAACTACCGGCAGCTTCTAATGTAATTACAACATTGTTTCCAAAACTATCTTTTAGTTCATTATATATATTATTTAAAGCTTCAATATCATTAATATCGATTTTTTTATTAGTAAAATCTTCAGCAAATTCTTTAGAACAAACTAAGTAAGTTACTTTTTTACCCAAAGCAATAGTATCATCATTTAATCTACCAGCATCTAATACACTCAAAGCTCTTGGATTACTATCTAATAATTCATGAGCTGATTCCGGATGCTCTCCATCTATTAAAATAACATCAGCAGGAATGCATAGTGAATTAGATAATTTTCTAATTGGATCATCTTTAACAGATAAAATAGTTCTAGAACCATTGCTCATATTAGCAATAATATAACTACTAGTGGTCATATGATTAGGAACTTTTTCTAAATATGATGTATCAGCACCTACTTTTTCAAAATCTGCAATTACTCTTTCACCATAATAGTCATCACCAACAGCAGAAGCAATTGTAGTATCCATTCCCCACTTAGCTAATAAATAAGCACCATTAGAAGCCGGACCACCACCACACTCAATATGATGATCTAAACGATATTTAATATTCTCAGTTGGATATTCTTTAGTTGGTAATGTTGTATCAAAGGTTGAATGACCTACACAAACTACTTTCATATACCTCACCTCATTACAATTATATCAAAGAAAAATCTATTCTTCTAATAATTACCATTATATAGCTGTAAATTTACAAGCCATTAATATTTAACAAGTATTTTTTCTAAATTGTCATTAAATTTTTCTTGAAAACTATTATCAGTTTCTAATAATTTTTTAACAATATCCCCATACTTATCAGCCGGTTCATTAATTATACCAATAAGTTTTCGAAACTCTTGAAGTTCATTTTCTGAATCCTTTGAATCCTGATACTCTATCTCGACATAATCACCAAGTAAATCTAATTCATCTATTACTACTTTTAAGTCATTAAATTTTCTTATTTCCCTAGTTCTACATAAATATAGATAAGGCTTCATGCCAATCAGTTTTAAATAATTAACACCAGTACTAAGTTTATCTAATTCAATTGTTTCTTCAACACATTCATTCTCATTAGAATAGTTTTTTACTTCTAATGTCTTTTTATTTCCTTTTTGGCGAACACGACAAATATATCCTAACTTAGATAAAGAATCAAAACCTTCAAAGCCACAGGTAATATCTAACATTTGTTCTTTCTTCTTACTTTCAGCAGCCAATAATAATATTTTTTCTTTTTGTTCATCATTAATTTTATATCTAACTTCTTTTTCTAATTCCATACTATCACCCAAAATTATTCTAACATAAAAAGCTATGGTTATCATAGCTTTTAAGATAGTTTTTTTGAAACATATAAAAATGGTGTATCACATAAAGCAATTACAATTTCAATTATAGTTGTAGTAGTTGCAATAGAAATAATTACTGACATTGGAAATATACCAATAAAAGCTAAAGTATTAAAGAAATAATTTTCAATACAATTACATAAGATTGTAGATACATTATTTCTTAACCATAACTGTTTTGGATATTTATCCTTCAATTTATTATATAATTGAATATCTAGCATATTACTTATAAAAAACATTAACATACTAGCAGCACTAGTTCTAATACTAATACTAAATAATGTCTTCATAGCCTCGTTTACAACATCATCTGAACTTGGTATAAATAGCAGTGTTAATTGAGTAATAATAATAAATGTAATACCACTAAAGATACTAATATATACTCCTTTTTTAGCATCCTTTTTACTATATTTTTCTGACATAATATCAGTTGCTAAAAATGTAGAGGCAAAAAGGACATTTCCTAAACTAGTAGTAAAACTGAACACATCAATCATTTTACATACTGTTAGATTTGCTAAAATAGTTGCAATACTAAGCCAAACATACAAGCCTTCTTTTTTAAATAATTTTTCAATTAATACTACCAAACTAAAAGTAACAATAATATTAATAAAACCATATAAAATATTCATAATAATCTCCTTCCCTTTTTTATACTAGGATGTGTAGGTTAACTAGTACTAAATAATTATAATACAAAATATTCAAATAAAAAAGAAAAAAACTAAGAACTTCTTAGTTTTAATTACTTCTTTGTTTATTATCTCTATCGTAGCATTTTCCACCTTGAGATTCATATATTTTTTTTATCTTTTCAAAATCTGATGCGGGTGTATTAATAAAGACTGCATCATCATTCAACTCACAAACACCAATTATTGTATCAATCTTAGAACGCTTTTTGTTATATTTATTATTATCGGCAAGCGCATTACTAATAGTAACAAAAGTAAGAATCATAACTATCAAGAATATCGTCATAGTTATAAAAACACCTAACATTATTCGATTAAGCTTATGCATATTAGTATTACTCTTATTAGTTTTATCTAATAAGATATCTTTGATATCATTCTCTACTAATTCATCTAAACTAATACTGAAAATTCTTGATAATTCCCTTGACTGTTTCAAATCTGGGCTCGATTCATTAAGTTCCCAATTACTAATTGTTTGTCTAGTAACTCCGACTTGCTCAGCTAGCTTTTCTTGCGATAATTTGGCATTCTTTCGTAATTCATAAATTCTGCTTCCAATTGACACATTATCACTCCTCATAGTGCTATTTTATAATACCAAAAGTCTGTTTTTCTACATAATTTGTTTTACATTTTGCTAATTTGTTTAACATTTACACATAGTGTTTAATCTATTCTAATATTGTTCTTACGCATGTACATTTCCGGTTTACCTATATTCGATTCTTCTGACACTTTTAAATCTAGGTCATCAATAAATCTTTGGATTTCATTCTTGACTTTTCTTACCTCTACATCTTCTTCGGTACAATATTCAACCTCCATAAATAATCCTAAATTTTTCACATTTTCAAGAACTATTTCATACTCATTGTACTTATATGCTTCCTTAGTATTATCTATTTTTATAAATTCTTTAAAACCTAGTTTATGAAATATATCACGTAGTTTTTTTATATCCGTAATTTCAGTTTCATACTCATTGGAATATAACCATTTGCCATTGTCAAATACATCATCTTTATAAGTAATAAAGTATTTATCATTCGTTGTACGCAGTCTTAAACACCTATCAAGCTGATTGTTCTTATCAGGCTTTAATTCATCTCTTTTAGGATCATAATAATACTCATCGATTGTTCTCTTTTGACCAAGATATTCAAATTTTTTAAACTTCTTTTTTATATTATTAAAGTCATCATAAACTTCTACTAAAATCTCTATTTCTTTCATATCTTCCCCTTATACAAAATACGCATCCACTAAAATATATTATACATAAAATTAGTCTTTTGACAACATAAAGATTATATAAAGATTACATAAAAAAACGACTACTGTCGTTTTTAGTATATTCCATGTCTTATTTCTAATTTCTTTACTTTACGTTTATCTTTACCCTGTTCATCCCACATATCATTATGTCCGTAAACAACTTCTTCTGGTTCTAAGTATTGAATATTACCTTTAGAATCAGAATAAACTTTTAAGAAATAACCACCAACATTATTAATTAAACCTTGTTTTTGTTGAAATTGAGTTTTACCACATAAAGCTGGTACTTCAATACATTGAACATTACGATAAACAAAAGCATATGATTTATGATAATGACCAATTAATAATACTTTTGGTTTTGTATGCGATTCAAGTATTTCAATTCTCTTTTGTGGTTTATATGATAAAGATTGGGCAGATCCTCCACCTGGATGATCTAGAACATATTTAACTTTATCAATCACTATTTCTCCAGTATCTTGACCTAGAAAATGCATATCAGGTCGACATCTATCAACCCAGAAATCAACTGTAGCTTGACCATTTTTATAATGTGTTTCATCATGACTACCCAAAATATAATAAGTATCCATTCCTTCAATTTGCGGATACATGTCAACTACATAACCAACTTGTTCATCAAAACCATGTAGGAACTGTTGACGTGGATTTTCAGGACGATTTGGATAATTACCATCAGTTAAGTCACCAACATGTAAAACTGTCTTAATTCCTCTATTGTATGCTTCTTGATATAAATCGTTTAATAAATGTAATTGATTATGAATATTACCAAAATGAGTATCTGATACTACTAATATTTCATTCTCATTTAATTGATCAATATTTTGTTTATTCATAGAAACAGCTTTAGGATTATTCTTTTTAAAGACCATTTCTTTTCCTTGAGGAACAATTTCTACATTTTTATTACAGCTTTCCCATAATAATAGTAATCCTTGTAATTCTTTATAACTTAGATGAAACTTTTCCATAAAGGCATCAATTGACATTCCATTTTTAACATAGTTAAGAAGCTTTAAAGCAGTCTTAATACTTGGACTATCCATATCAGGTACCTTTTGAGCTTGTTTAGATATATTCTTTGTACCCTTATAATCTTCTTTATTAGTAACATAGTATGGTGAATCAATTGCGGTAACAGTATCTAGTTTACCATTCTCTTTTAATTTTAAAGTTACATACCAAGCACCAATTGTATTAGAATATCTTTTAGTTTTCATTTCCTTATCTGTTGCGCAAACACTTGGTATAGAAATACATTGAACACCACGATAGTTATATTTTTCCATTTGTAGAAGACCACCATATAATAAAACATCTGGTTTATCTTCACTACGAACTGCATCAATTGTCTGTTGAGTACGATAAGAAGCTGTATAAGTCTTACTTAATTTAGAACTCATTACTTGCATCTTAACTCTATCGATATCAATATCACAAGCATCTTCTCCTAAATAAATCATATCCGGTCTTTGAGCAGCAATTCTTTTACCAATATTAATATTATTTTGAGTTAAATGCTTATCATCAAGCTTACCAGAAATAAAATAAGTCTTAATTCCCTCTACTTTTGGATAATTAGCTACAATATAATCTATCTGAGCCTGTGTATCATCAATAAAATTTGATTCTGTATCGGCCATTGGTTTTAATCCAGCAGAAATATTACCACACAATATAACATTATGAATTCCCATTTCACTAGCTTTACGATAAATATCGTTTAATATTCCTAATTGTTGAGACTTAGATCCTAAGCGGACATCAGATATAGCTACAAACTTAAATTCATTATTTTCATCAGTTTCTAACTCATAATGGCTCACTTCTTTATCAATTGGATCACCCTGATTTAGTAAATGAAAACCGTCATCATACTCTTTAACAATAACGTTTACCCCACTGTCTCGCAAATCATGAACTAATCCTAATATCTCAAAATGTGATAAATTAAAGCAATCTGCAACTTGTGAAATATTTTTTTCTTTTTTAATAAAATCTAAAAGTTGATCAATTGTCTCTTTTGAATATTCACGTTGTTCCTTATCTTCGACACTTTCTATTCTTTCCATATTTTCCTCCCTAAAAAAAGTGGCACTAATAGTGTCACCTTATAAATACAAAAGATTAAGTTGTCCACAGATATTATATTTCATATCATCAACCTACTCTCTATAATAATATTACCATTAATAATATCAAAAGAAAATTGATTTTATGAATTTTTACAACTTTTTACATTTTCCACAGATAACTAGACATTTGTTTACTTATCTGTATAGTTAGATAAATCCATTACTTTTTTATAACATTTTACGTTAGGTTTTTGCCAACTATCTATATCATCATTATCATAGTCAAAGAATATTGGCTTTCCACCGCGCTCAACCCATTCATCTAAATTTTTAAGGCAATCATCAATCAAGATATTACCAGCTGCATCAACCACATCACATTTCTTTAAATCGTAGGGAACTAGGATAACACTTTGTTCAATACCCTGCTTTCTAATCCATTTTATCTTAGAAGAGCCTTCATTTTCTAAAGAATGAACTTTAGTTAAAATAAAACTACTATTAGGATCCATATATTTTAAATAATATACTGAATCATTAATAACCTCAGAATAATTCAAAATATAATCCCAGTCAGAAGCTTGAATATATTTAATCTTTTCACTTTCTGGAAGTGAATGTCTATTTGGATTCTTTCTCCACTCTTTAAATAACAACTCTTCAGTATCTAAAATAACCCCATCAAAATCAATATACAACATAACCTTACCTCCCCAAATTCAGTTATTATTATTTTTTTAATACTTTATCTTTTTCCTTTACTAGTAATTCAATACCTTCAAAATATGGTGTATCTTCATCAACAAAATAACCAGTTTTGTGAATTCCACCAATATATTTAAAACTAGCTAATTCATAATTTAAATCACTAAGATAATCTTTAAAAACCTTCTTTAAATCACCTTCAGTTAACAAAATTGTAATATCTTTCTTAATACCATCATACTGTAGATGTTCTATTAAATAAAACTTTATATTAGGCTCATTCCCAGCAATTGTTAATTCTTCTTTTACTGAGACACGATAATTCTTATCTCTTCCAAAATAATCAATAATTGCCCCATCAACATCTTCTGGAAATAAAATTATTTTATTATTACTATTAATAGCTTCTTCAAATTTATGAAATCCTTTATTTTCATGCATATCTTGATATATATCAATAACTTCTTCTGTATTATGACATTTTCTAATTCTATCTTCAACAAATGAAACGACTTCTTCTAAAGAATAAAAATTAAACATTACAGTTTCCATATCTTGATCAGTAACTCGTAATCTATAAAAAACATTTTGATTATTTTTAGTAATTTCAATACTTACAAAAAGATTTAATAAAGATACTTCTAATTTATTATCTTTAATAAACCAATGATTTAAACCTATTTTTTTCATAATATACTCCTACATAATTAATTGATTATTAGTATAACACTAATTTTTTATAAATTAAATAAAAATGTACTATAAAATAAATTGAATAATAATTCCAGCAAGCAAGCATATAATCACCGCTAAACATTCTCCAATTAAAAAACCTTTAAAATGAAATAAATAATTATGATATTCATCAGTCATATCTTCAGTACCTTTAATTATAAAATGCTTATCATGACAGAACCAAATAATATCCAAAATAACTAAATCATACAAATTAACAATTGTCCATAATAGAAAGCCATAACAAAAGCTCTCAATAAAATTCTGATAACCGTTTATATATCTTAGTATTAAAACAATTATTAGTAAAAATATTATAGATGCTGTTAACTTTATAATAATCTTATTTTCTTTAGTCGGTATTTTTCCTTGATATTCTTTTAATGATTTAACTCTTTCCTGAATCTTAGGAGGATAATTATATATAGTTTTTATAGGATCACGAGACATTAAATAAACCATCAAAGTAAAAACTAGACATAAAACAATGCTTTCAATTACTAATACCATTATTATCACCAACTTTATAAATACTGTAATTATATTATAGCATAATAAAAGATTAAGTTTTTACTTAATCTTTTATATTAATTTTTAAGAATACCTTTTTACCTTTTTGAATAATTAGACTATTATCAATAAAATTATCTATAGTAATAATCTTATTTAAGTCAGACTCTTTTTCTCCATTGATACTAATACCATTTTGTTCTATTAAACGTCTTGCTTCTGATTTTGATGAAACAAGGTCTACTTCTACTAATAAATCTATAATATTTATTGGTAATTTACTAATATCAAAAGTAATTGCTGGCATATTATCAGAATTCCTTTTGCCACTAAATAATTCTTCAGCTGTTTCTTTAGCCTTAATAGCTTCTTCTTCTCCATGAACAAGTTTAGTAACTTCAAAAGCTAATAGTTTTTTTGCTTCACGAATATCTCTTTGACATAACTCTTTAATATCAGCTATTTCCATTCTAGTAAAGAATGATAAACATCTTTCTACATCTTCATCAAATGAATTAATCCAAGCTTGAAAGAATTCAAAAGGAGTGGTTTTATCCCTTGAAACCCATAAGGTTCCACTAGCAGTTTTACCCATCTTCTCTCCATCAGCTTTAATTAATAATGGACAAGTAAATCCAAATAATGGTTCTATTTTCTTGCCTTCACTAAAGCCTATCTTACGAGAAAGATCAGCCCCTGCTAAAATATTACCCCATTGGTCAGAACCACCTATTTGCAACTTACAACCAAATTCTTTATTTAAATGAACAAAGTCAAAAGCTTGCATTAACATGTAACCCATCTCTAAGAAAGTTAAACCACCTGTTTCTAGTCTCTTTTTGTAGCAATCTGCAGAAAGCATTGTATTAACATTAAAATGCACTCCAATATCCCTCATAAAGTCAACATAAGTTTGATTCATAATCCAATCAGCATTATCAACGATAATAGCAGGATTATCTCCATCTGTTTTAACAAATCTTTTAACTAATTCTTTTACTTCTTTTTTATTATGCATTACTTCTTCTTTAGTAAGCATCTTTCGCATATCACTTTTTCCTGTTGGATCACCTATTAAAGCAGTAGCTCCTCCAATTAGAATAATACCATGATGTCCAAAGTCTTGAAGCCATCTAAACATTGTTAAAGCAAAGAAATGCCCTATATGTAAACTATCAGCTGTCGGGTCAATTCCTAGGTAAAAAGTCATTGGTTCTCCATTAATTAAATCAATGATTTCTTTTTCATGTGTAAGATCTTTAACATAACCACGTTCTTTTAAGATCTCAAATAATTTCTTTTCCATTTTTATTTCCTCCGTTAGTATTTGTATAGTTAATTAAATTACAATCATCAAAGTAATAATAGTAATAATCATTATCCATACAAATCACCTCCTTCAAAATAAAAAGCAATCCATCCCAAAGGACGAATTGCTCGTGGTACCACCTTTATTTGTAATAATAATTTATTACCTCTTGTTGATAATGGATACTATCCAACTTAAAATCATCATCTGTATTTCATTATTCTAATTTTGTTTACTTCCACCTAACGCAAACTCTCTATAAATTATCTTAAAATAATTACTTCAATGAATCGTCTTTTAATTAACTGTTCAAAGTATACCACTTTTATACTTATTTGTCAAAATTCTTAATCTCAGAATATACTTTATCAACCATTTCTTTTTTACCTTCAATACCCACGATACACATTGGAGGTGAAGTATAATCATCTATTTCAAACTTAATATCTTTTTTCTGATAAATATATCTATTACGAGTATTATTAGCTGACTGATAGAAGTTTAAGACTTTTAGAATTGATTCGATTTGTTCTCTATTATCACTAGTAACCTCTAACTCTAATGATTCTTCCGCAACTTGTAGATTACTATCTTTATGACTAAAGTTTTTACAATCAAAAAAGCATGTTTCTCTACCATTTTCAATAGTAGTTGTAATTCTTGCAATTATATCTTTACTATAATTATTTTCATAAACTATTCTATTCTGTTGAAATATACCTTTGAAAGTATACTTATTGCTTTCACAATACTTTATATAAGGTTCAACAGACTTAACTTTTAAATTATATTCATATTCTTTCATTGGATTTTCTTTCTATTTAAATAACATAAGAGTTCCAAGCATTACTAAAAATTGACATATAACATTAGATATCTCAATAATCCAATGAACTTTAGGTTTCTTAAGATTAGCTTTTATACCAATTCCACATAACATTATAAATAATAATATTGCTAATGCATATAAAACTATTGGTAATACTAAACCTTTTCTAACTGCTAATATTATTAATGATAAATAAATTAATATATAACCAAAAGCTCCAGTTAATACTGCAATTGTATTTAGCTTTTTACTCTTTAAATATATTAATAATAAATCAACTACAATTAATAAGAGTATTACTAATAATAGAAATAAATTAATTGATAAAACATATTTTAGTAACATTAAACCCGAAATTAGAATACCAGTATTAACACAAAAAACTAAGCTAACTGGCATTTTAAACTTAATTATTCCTAATCCTACAATTACCTTTCCAGTAGGTATTATAAAGCCAAAGAAAATAGATATGATAGCTCCTATCCATAATATTACATTATAAGGAGATTCAATCAAATGATTTAAATACCTAATAATAGTAATCATAGTAATACTATAAAGAATTGGATTTACATAATCTAATAATCCTAATGGTACTGAAAATTTATTAAACTTTTTATTTTTCATATTAACCTCCATGTTTTATATATATTGAAAATTCTATTGAATCTTTAATAGTTTCTCTTTCATATGAAAATCCCAATCTTTCAAGAACTCTTTTAGAACTATTATTAGCTGAAACGACACTAGCACTAATACTTTCTATATTTAATTCGCTAAAGCAAACATCTAATATTTTTTGACATGCTTCAGTACAATATCCATTATTACAATGATCATAATCAAATATATAAGATATTTCAGCAGTGTTTTCTTTTTCATCAATATTTAAGTCTATAAAGCCAATCGGTACTTTTTCTTTTAATATAGTTAAACTAACCATACTAGATTCTAAATTATTTATCTTTTTATCAAGAAAGGCAATTCTTTCTTCTTTCGATTCATCTTTTAAACCACCCAAATATAATTGAGTTTCTTCTTGTTTATCCATTTTTAATAATAAATCAACATCATCAAGTATTGTATGTCTAATAACAAGTCTTTCTGTTTTTAATGGTAGATGATTAATAAATAATTCGTCTTTATTCATAGTATCACTCTCATTTATATTATAACACGGATTTTCATCCATCTATAACTATTCTACATTAACTCCTTTATTAAGTTCTCTCTTACAAATAAAATACATTAATACTATAACAATTAAATAAAAGATAATTGATAATAAAATTAATAGTTTAAATGAATTAGTATTTACTATTACATTATTTGTGAATAAACTCATGATACTTTTATCAAATAAGCCAACTATAAAGATTAATAATAGTACTAATGATTGTGATAATAAATAAGTAATAAAACCAAATAATACTGAAAAAGCTATTTTATTATGATTTATCTTATATCCTAAAATAATTCCTAAAAAGCCACATTGAATAGCATTAAATATTTCTAAGAAAACAACAATAATAATACTAATTACAAATAAAACTGTATTAAGATTTAATCCAGTAGTAATATTTTTCACAAAATTAGTAATCGCAGTCCAATTATCTTTTGTATAATAAGTAATAAATAAACTTACTAATATTAATATAAAACCTATTATAAAAAATATAAGTGTTTGCAGAAACTTAGAATTATATAAATCATTTTTAGTTACTGGTAAAGTATGAGTAAGATAAGCTTCATCTTTATAAAGAGAGTCTCTAAATCTTATCCAACTCCGCATCATTGTATTTATTAAAACATTAGCTGCCATAGAAAACATACAACCAACACTTATTTGACTTATTAATTTAATCATAAAAGTCTCATCTAATGAAAATAATATTCTAGTTGTGATAGCAAAAAAGATTGTTAGTATATAAAATATACTCATATTCCTAATCATATATTTTAAATCATATTTTAATAATTTATTTAGCATTTAAACATCCTCCTAAAGATCTCATCAATTGATGATTTTTCTTTATTTCTAAGTTTATCAGCATCACTTTGTAGTATTATTTTACCTTTATCAATAAATATTACTTCATCTAATATTCTTTCTATATCAGCAATTAAATGAGTAGAAATAATTACACTAGAATTCTCATTAAAATTAGAAAGAATAGTATCTAAAATATAATCACGAGTAGCTGGATCTACTCCTCCTAAAGGTTCATCTAAAATATATAAATCAGCATTACGAGACATAACTAAAACCAATTGAACTTTTTCCTGCATTCCTTTACTCATTTTAGTTAAAGAACTATTAATATCTAAATCTAAATCTTTCAGTAATTTCTTAGCCTTTTCTGAATCAAAATCTTCATAAAAGTCTTTAAAATAATCAATTACTTCTGTTACTTTCATTTGTTTATTTAGATAAGTTCTCTCTGGTAAATATGAAACTACCTTTTTAGTTTCAACACCAATTCTTTTACCATTTATTAGTATTTCACCACTTGTAGGAGTAAGTAAATCATTAATTAGTTTTATTAAAGTAGTCTTGCCAGCTCCATTCTTACCTAATAAACCAACTATTTTACCCTTATTTAACTTTAAATTAATATCTTTAAGTACTTCTTTATTACCAAAAGATTTATTTAACTTTTTTACTTCTAATAGTTTCATTACTCATCTATCCCTTCTAAATATTTTATTGAATCAGCTTTTCCTAAACCAATTCGTTTCATTCCATTAAAATAGCTTTTAGCTAAGGTAATAGCATATTCATCTTTTAATTTTTCAATTAGTTTTTCATCTTTGGTAACATATTTACCATTAGTTCTTTCCGTATAAATAAGATTCATACTTTCAAGTTCACTTAAAGCCTTTTGCATCGTATTAGGATTAACCTTAAAAGTAGTAGCAAATTCTCTAACTGAAGGTAATTTCTCACCACATTTAAAGACTCCAGAAATTAAGTATATTTTCATATATTCTAAAAGTTGAATATAAATTGGGATATTATTATCAAAAGTAAATTCCATAATTTCACCTCACTGTATTACTTGATTAATACAATAATATTGTATGATAGATATTCTACTATGTCAATATAAAAAGGAACTATTTATTTAGTTCCTTCATTATTTAGTTAATTCTACTCCATTTACATATAATTTATAACCATTTAGATTAATATTACTATTAGTAGAATCTGCATTATTTAATGACTTAAGATATGTATCACCAGTAAGTGTAATACTACTGGTTTTATCAAGTGTTAAAGCTACTTCTCCAGTATTACTATTATTAATAGATCCTTTAAATACTGAGTTATTTGATAATTTCATAGTTAAGCTAGATATTGAATCTACTACTATATTACCAGTTGCTTTTTGTTTAGTCATGTTTAGAGTAACTACTCCACCATTACTTCCAGAATTACCCCAAGAATCTTTCTGAATTCTTAAGAAATTACCAGTAGAATCATTATTAATTATCTTATTATTTTCTAAATTAATAGTAGCCGTAGTATTTGTTACATAGAAGCTATCACCTTTATTAGTAGTAATAGTAGAATCTTTAGCTGTAAATACTGCTTCTCCATTAGCGGCATCACCACTCATAGATTGGTATAAAAAGATATTTTTATAAGTAGTAGATTGACCATTTAATTCTTTATTAGTATCTGTTAAAGTTACATTTTCTAAAGTAATACTATTTTTACCTTCAATAATAGCTCCTTCGGAAGCAGTAGCTTCTAGAGTAGCATTTTTTACTGTTATATCTGCAGTTGAATAGATTGCCGGTGATCCTTTACCAGTAGTCTTATAAGTTCCTTTATTAACTGTGACAGTTCCACCACCACGATCTGATCTAATTGCTGCACTTGATGTTCCAGCTGTTGTAACAGTTAGATTAGTAGCCTTCATAATCCCTCCACCTGTAGTCATAATACCTCCAGAATTATCTTTACTAGTAGTAATTGTTGAATCTGAAATATTTACGGTTGTATTATCAGATGAAGAATTATTAGTAGTAGCACTTCCTCCATAACTAAAGACTCCATTAGCTCCAGTTGCATCAGTCATAATAGTCGCACTCTTAATAGTTACATTAGCTCCACCTTTCGCAAGAATTGCTGAATTAGTTCCATAGAAACTAGTATTATCACCACCGTCAGAGTCACCAGTCTTATTAACTGTAATATTTGATAATGTAGACGTAACATCACCACTCACAGAAATAACATTTTCATCAGCTGTAGTAGATTTATATTCTCCAGAAGTTATATCCTCATCAGTAGTTATTTCTTTAGCTGCTTTATATGATGCAGAACTACTACTATTCATACCAGAATTATTATTACTATTTCTACTATTATTACTTGTATTTCTAATTATTAAGAACCAAAGTAATCCTAGTATTAAAATTAAAACTATTATTGTAACTACATAAGCAATTTGTTCTTTCTTTTCCATTTTATCCTTCCTTATAACTAACTATTATTTTGTTCAGTATTTGATTCACTTTGATTACTATCTTGATCACTATTTTGAGTGTTATTCTCACCTGGTTTTGCTGGTGGTCCACCATTCTCATTACTTTGACCACTTGGCATCTCTGGTGGTGTTCCTCCATTCATTTGAGTATTCTGATTACTATTATTTGTATTATTAGTTGTTGTATAAACATAGAAAGCTCCAGTTGCGATTACAGCTCCAACTAATACTCCAATTATAAATAACATTATTTCTTTTTTCATATAATCAACTCCTTCCTTAAATCTTATATCATTATTACTATTATTTATTATATCACTTTATTCTTATATCTTCCTCCTTTTATATTTAAATTTATTATTATTTTACTTAGTGAAATTCCTTTCACAATTAAATAGTAAATTGTAAACCTTAAATGAACATTAAAAAAAGACTATAAATTAGTCTTTTGCTTGACAATATCTCTTATCAAGTTTTGGTGAATCAAATTTTAATTCAACATGTTCTTTTTTGATTTCATTATAGTCATTATCTCTCAATGAATAATCAAATTTCATATAACTAAAGTTATATTCACAAGGATGAAAATAAAAATCAAAAGTATTAAAAGAATGATTATATATGTATCCCCCATATCCTGAATTTACATAACCATGTGTATCTAAGTCAGCTTTTGAAAACTGTAATTCATAGGTATTATTAACTAAACCTTCAATATACAATTTGCCTCGATATTCGAATTCTTTATCTAAATACATTTTAAAATATTCATTACTATATATTAATTCTGTATTACTTACTTTTCTAGAAACGGTATTATCTTCTTTACCTTCCAAAGTCATAGTAACTCGCGTATTTTTACTATTAATAACAGGAATAAAATCAATTGTATTAATATTATTAATATCATAATCTGATAACTGTGAATACTTTATTATCATTGAATATTTATTATTATCTTTTTCAACATTTATTGAACTAATATGACAATTATTAACCCATATTTCTGCATAAGAACCCAAATTTATATTATTCTTATTACTATCTTGAATATCAACATTAAAAGATACTATTACACTATCATAATTATATTCTATTTTATCTTGAATTATCTTTACTCCATTTTCATCATATACAACTTTGCCATTAGTTAGTACATTTTTCCCTATTTTAACTTTTTCAGGACTTAAATTTGTAGCTTTAGACGCTTTATAATATCCTGGTAATGCAATAGCTCCGATTATGAAACTAACACAAATAACTAAGAGACATTTCTTGAGAATATGTCCCTTCATTATTATATTGATAATAAATACTATTGGTGCTACTGTTGATGCAGCTATATATCCAAAGCCTCCATATATAGTTGTATAATAACCCACTGTACTAGTACCTAAAGCACCAAATAATGCAAATACTACTAAAAATGTTAATACCCATTTTCGTATTATAAAAAAATTTATTAGTGATAAAACAAGAAATACAATACTACTAGTACTTGTTTTTTCTTTGGTAGCGGTTTCAGGAATATTACTATTCATAGCAGGTTGCTCTACTATTGGTTGTGGCATGCCAATACCGCTTTGAGCATTTGCATTGTTATACATTGGTTGCACATTATTTATAGTATTTTGCACATTAGTTGTTGGTTGAGTAATATTATTAGAGTGAGATTGTGATATTTGTGCACCAATTATAGTATTATGACAGTTAGGACAAACATTTCCATTAGCAAGTGAAAATTTAATACCACATATTGGGCATTCATAAAGTAATTGATTGTTTTGATCCATATATATCAATCCTCCTATTTTTAAAATTACTTTCTTCATATTTACCTCTTTTATAAATAACATTATACATTAAAAAAAAGTATATTCCTATACTCCTTTTTTCTTAAAATGAATGTTCTTTTAACCAATCAACACATTTTTCAACTAGCTCAGTAGCATCTTCTCCATTAGATAGTATTACTTCTTGCTTTGGAAGTTCTCCAAACAAATCTAAATGTGATTCTTCAACCAAGGCATTCTTTAAATAATTATTATCATCAGAGAATCCTGGATCTGGCTGAATTTGACAAATACTATATGCTTGTAGGATAGCAGTAACATCCACTCCATTCCATTTTAAACCTTTATATTTATCAATTTCACTTTGAGGAATAGGAGCGCTTTCACGATAAATTGTCATAGCTTTATCAAGTAACTCCTTTTCTTCCTCATTTAAAGGTGTAGTTTCTTTACTAGTTTTAATATTATCTCTTAATTGTTCTAAATTACTCATCCCCGATAAAGTTACTAAGACTCCATCTAATGAATAATCAAATCTAAGTGCCCAAGATGAAATAGATTTATCTGGCTCTTTTTCTTTTAAAATCTTTTCAGCAACCTCTGGTAATTTAGATAAACCTCCACCTTTTACTGCTTCCATAATAATTACATCTTTATTATGTTTCCTAATTACTTCGTAACATTCCTTAGCTTGGACAAATTCACTAGTCCAATCAATTGGATTTAATGCTATTTGAACAAATTCAACTTCTGGGTGTTCAGTAAGTATTCGATCAAGTAATTTAGCAGAAGAATGAAATGAAAATCCTAAATGCTTAATCTTTCCTTCCTCTTTCCATTTCTTGGCATGCTCAAATAAATGCGTAGTCTTTACTATACCACCATTACCATCTATACCATCATAATAAACATTTTGTAGATTATGAAGTAAATAATAGTCTATATAATCAACTCCCAAATCTTTTAATTGACTTTCAAATACCGAATCAACTTCTTCTTCTGGAACCAAATTAAAAGTTGGAAATTTAGTAGCTACTTTAAAACTTTCTCTAGGATGTCTTTCTACTAAAGCTTTTCTGACTGCTTCTTGACTCTTTCCATTATGATAAACATAGCTTGTATCAAAATAATTAAATCCTGCTTCTATAAATTCATCAACCATTTGATTTAATTGTTCATAATCAAAATCCGTAGGTCCACCTTTTACTGGTAGTCTCATCATACCAAATCCTAAATTCATAATCCTCATCCTTTCTTATGTAAACTATTATATCACTTTTTTAATATTTGTGTACATTCTAGGATTATATCCTTATATACTTCTTTTTCGTATCTTAATAACATCATCTTCTTCTAATTCTCCAATTAATAATGATGACTTTGGATTATGCTTATTATAATTATCATTAACTTGTTTTTCATCAAAGTTGGCATAACAATACTTACAAAAGTGTTTACAAGAGTTATATACTCCAATATCAACCATTTCTATACAATGACAATATTTACTGTTTCTAGCTTTCCATTCTTTTTTATAAATATTATTAGTTAATTTAAAAGCTAATTCTCTAGACATACAGTCTTCTTTAATAAAACCATATTCTTCCAAGTTTCTTTCTTCATTACAAGTATGAACTATTATATTATGTTCTTTAGCAGATTTAGAAAAACATTCACCAATTCTTTTATAATCATCTTCAGTAAACTCACAATACTTTAATACTTTATAATTCTTTCGAACATTCTTATAATCATCAATAAAACTAACTATTATTTTATTAATATATCCATCTAATAAAGTACATACTTTATTAAAAGCCTTAAGATGATAATCTACTGTATAATAATCATTTAATAATATTGGATCATATCTTACTACAACATTTTCTTTCCCTATTAAATCTGATATTTTTTTAATTCCTTCTATTATCTCTTTCTTAGGAGGTAAATTAGGTTCTATATCTTTCTTATATGGTGTAAAAGTAACATGAAAATATACTTTCTTATTTATATCCTTTAACTTATCTAAGATTGGTAATGGATTCTTAGTACAAAAGAATAATAAATCTACATCTTCTAACATTATCCTACTAACTAGTTTTTTATTAAAAGGATTTCTAACATCGATAAATCCTTCTTCTAAACGATTCATTAACCAATCTGAATAGAATGCGACAATATCTGTTCTACCACTTATATTTAAAATCATATTATCACATCCTTTCCATATAAGTATTATATCATATAAAAAGAGATTTTTTTACAATACCTTAGTATTAGATTTAATTAATAATTTATAACTTGATTTATCCTTTTAATATAATAATAAATTACATACCCAATATAACTAAATTAATAATAAAACAATTGATATTATTACAAAGATATTCATAATACTATTATCCATATAATAATTATTTAACTTTCATTTGATTTCATCAATGACTAAAAATTACTATTTTTCAAACAAAAAAGACTAGAATTATAGTCTTTACTTTATTCTTAGATTGTAACATACAGCGTATTTAGAGGTTATAAACAATAGTTTTTATAATATCTTAACATCCGATTATCTTAATTCTAATCCATCTTTAAATGCATTCCCTACTCTTTCTTCAACTTTATAGTATCCATGAGTATATGGATCAAAAGCTATTGCTGAAACTTTAGCAATATCTACATTATCTCCATTCATTACACTTTCATCTGCTGTTGTGTTAACTACTTTACCTAAAACACCACAGTCATTATATTCTATAAATTCACATTCTAAACATAGTGGAAATTCATTTATGATTGGTGCATCAACATGTTCTGATTTAGTAGCAGTCAAACCACTCTTTTCAAATTTATCTTTAGTATTATTACCAGACACTACGCCAAAATAATCAGCTTCTTTAACATGTTTACTATCAGCAATACTTACTGTAAATGCTTTTCTTTCTTTAATATTTTTTACTGTTTTATGTGTTTCAGTTAAATTTAAGATTACTTGATCTCTTTCAAACATTGTTCCCCATGCAGCATTCATTACATTCACTGTTCCGTCTTCATTGTATGTTGCAATCATTAATACGGGCATTGGAAAAATACCCTCAGTTGTCTTAATATTTTTTCTCATTTTATCATCCTCCATAAGAATAATATCATAAAGAAACTAGATTTCTCCAGTCTTTTAGTTTACTATTTATCTGTTTTTCTTTGGTTGCAGTTCATATTTCCATTCAACTCACAACACAAAAAGCAACTAAATCATATATTTAATTTTTCTAATAATCTAGTTAAGTATTCACTATCATCAAACTGATTGATTGAAAAACATTTTTTTCCTAAATCTTTAAAACTAGCGCCACAATGATATAATTCTTTTTTATCTATTATGATAAATCTATCATGGATATTATTGTTAATAACTAATTTGATATTATTATATTGCTTTTGATATTTGTTGTAATCATTATTATTATACTGATTAGTTATTAAAATTATATTTTTATTGGTTTTTGATAAAATGTCAAGAATATTTTTATCAACATAATTATCAATAATAATGATTTCATTTTTAGATGTATTAACAATATCAATCATAATGGAATAGGCATCATAAATTTGTCCATCAAAGAAAATATGATTATTCTTTTCTTGAAATTTTGAAAAAGTGCTTTCTACTATTTTTAGTCTTTCATCATGTTCTAAAACCATATTATTAATATGCTTTTGATTGGTTAAGCTAGATGATACGTATTTTCGCATTGCAACAAAAGCATTAATAATTTGAATACTTGTATTAATTGCAGTTTCAGTATGTAACACACTAGATAACATTGCTACTCCTTGCTCAGTAAAAACATATGGCAAATATTTTATATTATTTCCTCTTTTATTTCCGTTCTTGTTCAAGGTCGCAAATTGCGACCTTGAACATTTACTCAATTCATTTTCCGTAACTTGAAAACAAAATTGTAAGGGAATCGTTTAATATTTCGTCTAACTGCTTCATTTATTCTTTTAGTTTCAGTTCCGTATAACCTCGCTAGGTCAGAATCGAAAATAACTTGAACACCACGAATTTCATAAATTAAATCTTTAATTTTAACATTTTCTTTTTCAATCATATTATTCATCTTTCATTACCTCCAATGTGCGCAAAAAGGACGTTCCTTCCTTAGCGAACTTAATAGTATAGATATACACTACCGGAAGGCACGCCCTTATAAATATGTTTTTTTTAAACATAAGTCTGCGGAATAAATTTAACTAAGAAAATAATATACCAAGATATTATATTTAGTCAAGAATTAATAATTAATTTTAATGAAAATATTTACTTTACTTTAACTCAAAAATATTCTATTATTTAAATATAAATGCAATTATATATTTAGAAATACCGAATCTCATCCAGAATTTATTAAATTCCCTAATGGAATATGGGATAGTATTGGAACATTTAGCCCTAACGTATAATTAATAAAAGAATAGAGATATTAAAAAACTTTATTCTTTTTTATTTTATTCTATTTTGTCGACGTGTTTATTGTTTAAGAAATTAAAATATCCATATAATATATATGGAGGCTAATATGTTTATTAAATTTAGTGAAGAGGCACAGAAGATATTAAAGAGTTCGAAAATAGAAATGCAGAAGC
>ERZ842401.2333-NODE-2333-length-25478-cov-18.008457_pt1 | contig 25478 bp, 23 predicted proteins | sample MGYA00521270_ERZ842401 | MGnify/ENA primary metagenome ERZ842401 (study PRJEB31892, sample SAMEA3878208) | bioreactor metagenome | biome: Moose rumen | place: Sweden | collected 2011-10 | study: EMG produced TPA metagenomics assembly of the PRJEB12797 data set... | reverse complement strand
TCTTGTCGGAGGAAGATATAAGTACTTCAGGGAGCAGGGTATTTTTTTCCATAAAAATGCGCTATTTTATGCAAATATGGGCAAAATTTTCCAAATTCGGACCCTTTCTCGGGTAAAATTGTCGAAATTCAGACCCGACATGTACCGCGCGCGAGAAGTAGCAAAAAAACTGTATCTTTGCTCTCCGTGAAAACGCTTCTGCTCATATTTTCGCTTCTGCTGTCGCTTTTTTCGAGGGGCAGCAACAGAGCTGAGGCAGTCGTCGCTTCTGATAAAGGGTCGTACTGCGTAGAAGAAACACCTTCGTCCGACACCCGGGCCGATTATTCGCTGAACCGCGATATTTGCATCACGGCTGCGCAGGGGCTGACTTTCGCAGGCGACGGCAGTTCAAATTCCGTCTCGGTCCGTACCACCAACACAGGGCGCAGGACATCCCCGCAGACGCGTTCCACCTTCCGCATGATCAAAGGCGGCAAAGTGATTGACAATAACCGCACCCATCCTTTCCTGGCGCCGGTTTTCGTCCCGTTGTCCGGGACGCATATTGCTGAAAGGTATCTGCTCGCAATCTGCCGGCTCCGGCTTTAGCGGAGAGATTCTTCACCCCGGCCCCCTGGGCCTCCTCAGAATGACAGGTTCGCTTTCCCCGGAATAGCGAACGCCCCTGTCATTCTGAACGAAGTAAAGAATCTTCTGATACCCATTCATCAACTTGCAATCATCATGGAAATAAAAATCAATAAGGTCCATACCGCAAAGGACCTCGCTATATCTGCCACCATTCTGGCCGCTGGCATCGGCCTGTATTTCGTAAATGCCGGACTCGGCGGCGTGATTGCCGCCTGTGGCCTTCTCATGCTGGTTTTCTACAAAGCCGGTTACAAACGGGAAGGAGAAGGCATCGTCCTTCGGAAGGAAGCTCTGGACATCGCCCAAACCTGCAGGGAATCCCTGAAGGGGTTCCTGGAAGGGAAGGATGTCGAGCCGGAAGTGAACACCCGTCCCGATGGCGGCGTGATCCGCCTGGAGGCATACTACAATGCGGAAGCTGCGATTTGCTATGTCCAGCTTTTCGACTTCTCCAACTACACCTACGAGCCCGCCACCGGGATAGTGGAACTTCGTGGCCCCAGGGCACAAACCCTCATAACCAAACTATAAAATAAGGGCAAATAGGGGGCGGCTTAGCCCCCTTATCGGAAGTTCGCATCAGCGAACCGGCCGGGCCCGGGACTTTTGCCTGCAAAAGTCGGAAAGGGCAAAAAGGCCGCCAGGGGTAATAGGGGGCGGCCTAGCCCCCTTATCGGAAGTGCGGGTGGAGGGGTTCGAACCCTCACGCCTTGCGGCACAGGATCCTAAGTCCTGCTTGTCTGCCAATTTCAACACACCCGCATGACGGGAGGCGCGGGACGCACCTCCCTGAGATGCATCAGAACTTCTTGAAGAAGTCGTTCCCCTTGTCGTCGACGAGGATGAACGCCGGGAAGTCCTCCACGGTTATCTTCCAGATGGCCTCCATGCCGAGTTCGGGATACTCCACGCACTCGATGCTCCGGATGCTGTTCTGCGAAAGCACCGCGGCCACGCCGCCTATGGTTCCGAGATAGAATCCGCCGTGCTTGCGGCAGGCGTCGGTAACGACCTGAGTGCGGTTGCCCTTCGCTATCATCACGAGGCTGGCGCCGTGATCTTGGAATTCATCCACGTACGGGTCCATGCGGTTGGCCGTGGTGGGGCCCATGCTGCCGCAGGGATAGCCCTCCGGGGTCTTGGCGGGGCCAGCGTAGAGGATGGGATGGTCCTTGAAATAAGCGGGCATCTCCTCGCCGGCGTCCAGGCGGGCCTTGAGACGGGCGTGGGCGATGTCGCGGGCCACGATGATGGTGCCCCGCAGGTTCACGCGGGTGCCCACGGCGTATTTGGTAAGCTCGGCGCGCACCGAGTCGATGCCCTTGTCGAGGTCGATTTCTATGCCTTTGGGGCCCTCGCCCGGGCGGCGGTATTCTTCGGGAATGAGCTCCGAGGGGTTGCTGTCCATCTTCTCTATCCACACGCCGCCGGCGTTTATCTTGCTCTTGATGTTGCGGTCGGCGCTGCAGCTCACGCCCATGCCTATGGGGCAGCTGGCGCCGTGGCGCGGCAGGCGTATCACCCTTACGTCGTGGGCAAGGTACTTGCCGCCGAACTGCGCTCCGAGGCCTATCTTCTGCGCTTCCTTCAGGAGCTTTTCCTCCAGGTCGATGTCGCGGAAGGCGCGGCCCGTCTCGTCGCCGGTGGTGGGCAGGCCGTCGTAGAACTTTATGCTGGCGAGCTTCACGGTGAGGAGATTCTTCTCCGCGCTGGTACCGCCTATCACGAAGGCGATGTGGTAGGGCGGGCAGGCCGCGGTGCCGAGACTCTTCATCTTTTCCACAAGGAATGGCAGCAGGGTGCCCTCGTTCTGGATGGTGGCCTTGGTCATGGGGTAGAAGTAGGTCTTGTTGGCGCTGCCGCCGCCTTTTGCCACCATCACGAAACGGTATTCATCCCCCTGCGTGGCCTCGATGTCGATCTGGGCGGGCAGGTTGCACTTGGTATTCACCTCGTTGTACATGTCGAGCGGGGCGTTCTGGCTGTAACGCAGGTTCTCCTGGGTGTAGCAGTCGAACACGCCCTTCGAAAGGGCTTCTTCGTCTTCGAAGCCGGTCCATACCCCCTGGCCTTTCTCGCCGTGGATGATGGCGGTGCCGGTGTCCTGGCAGAACGGAAGCACGCCCTTTACGGAAGTCTCGGCATTGCGCAGGAACTGAAGGGCAACGTACTTGTCGTTGTCGCTGGCCTCGGGGTCGCGGAGGATTGCCGCCACCTGCTCGTTGTGGGCGCGGCGCAGCATGAACTGGCAGTCGTGGAAAGACTGCCGTGCCACGAGCGAAAGGGCTTCGGGAGAGACCTCGAGAAGAGTCCTGTCGCCGAAGGAAACGGTCTTTACGAGTTTTTCCGACCCCGGAATCTTGTAGTAATCCGTAGTGTCGGGGCCCAGCTGAAACATGGGCGCATACTTGAATTCTGCCATATCAGTTCTGCATTAAAAAAGATTTCATGAAACGGTCGAGGTCCCCGTCCAGGACCCCCTGCGTATCGGCAGTTTCCTCTCCCGTGCGCAGGTCTTTCACCATCTTGTAGGGATGGAGCACGTAGGAGCGTATCTGGCTGCCCCACTCTATGCGCTTTTTCTGGCCTTCCAGCTCCGCCTGCTTTTCCTGGCGCTTCTTGAGCTCGATGTCGTAGAGGCGGCTCTTGAGGATGAGCAGGGCCCTCTGGCGGTTGTCCTGCTGGCTGCGGGTTTCGGTGTTCTCGACCATTATGCCCGTGGGGATGTGGCGCACGCGCACACCTGTCTCGACCTTGTTGACGTTCTGCCCGCCGTGCCCGCCGCTGCGGAAGGTGTCCCACTCGATGTCGGAGGGGCTGATTTCGATGTTGATGGTGTCGTCGACCAGCGGGTAAACGAACACGCTGCTGAAGGTGGTCTGGCGCTTGCCCTGCGCGTTGAAGGGAGAGATGCGCACGAGCCTGTGTACGCCGTTCTCGGCCTTGAGCCAGCCGTAGGCGTAGTCTCCTTCGAACGAGATGGTGCAGCTCTTGATGCCGGCCTCGTCGCCTTCGATAAGCTCGGTGACGGTGGTGCGGCAGCCGTGGCGCTCGCCCCAGCGGAGATACATGCGCATGAGCATGGCGCTCCAGTCGTTGGCTTCGGTGCCGCCGGCGCCGGAATTGATGGTGAGGACGGCTCCCAGGTTGTCGCCTTCGGCCCCCAGCATGTTTTTGAATTCGAGGTCTTCCAGCTTTTTGAGGGCGCCGGCGTAGGCGCCGTCGATGTCTTCGCCTTCCGGTTCAAGCTCGTAGAGCACGTCCACGTCGGCCGCGGCGCTGCACAGGGCGTCGTAGTCGGTCACCCAGGCCTTCTCGCCGCTCACCTTCTTCAGAAAGGCTTCGGCGGCCTTGGGATCGTTCCAGAAATCGGGAGCCTGGCTCTGGGCGGTCTTCTCTTCCACTTCCTTCCGGCGAGTGTCTATCTTCAGGACCTTCCCGAGGATGTCGATGCGCTGCCGGAGTTCTTTTATCTGTTCCTGCGTTACCATTGTTCAACTTTAGCTTACAAAAGTAGCGATTTTCCCAAAATTTTCCGATATTAGCATCATATTAAAATCCAAATCATCATGAAAAAGTATTTTGCTGAATGTATCGGGACCTTCGTCCTGACGCTTCTGGGCTGCGGAACCGCCATGTTCCTCGGCTGCAGCACTCCTGCAGGCGTAGTGGGTACCGCCATCGCCTTCGGTCTTACCGTGATCGCCATGGCATACACCATCGGGTCCATCTCGGGCTGCCACATCAACCCTGCCATCACGCTCGGCGTGGCCCTCAGCGGCCGCATGAGCTGGAAGGACGCCTGCGGCTACTGGTGCGGCCAGATCGTGGGCGGCATCGTCGCCGGAGCCGTCCTGCTGCTCCTCGCCAAAACCATGACTCCCAGCCTCAGTCCCCTCTTCGCAAAGCCCAATCCCGCCGGACTGGGCGCCAACGGCGTAGCCAATGCGGGCGGCCCCTGGGGCGCACTTCTCGTGGAGTTCATCGCCACCTTCATCTTCGTGCTCGTGGTGCTCGGCACCACCGACTCCAAGAAGGGTGCAGGCAACCTCGCCGGCCTCGCAATCGGCCTGACGCTGATTCTCGTGCACCTCGTGTGCATCAACCTCACCGGCACTTCCGTGAACCCCGCCCGTTCCCTCGGCCCCGCCCTCTTCGCAGGCGGCGACGCCCTCAAGAACGTCTGGGTGTTCTTCGTCGGCCCCCTCGCCGGCGGTGCGCTTGCCGCTCCCGTCTGGGCAGCCCTCAGCAAGGACTGATCCCACTGCAGCGCAAATTGAAGAGGCCGGCCCGCATTGAGCCGGTCTCTTTCGTAATGTCTGTGCCGCTGGAACAGGTAGCCGGTGTTGATGTAGAAGGCGCCGGTGCAAACGCAGAAACTCCTGCGAGCAGATTATGCCTTTCTGGCCGCCCTGCGGTCCTTCAGATTGAAGACGCCCGCCACCGCAAGGCCGGCTATGATATGCCAGATGCCCCACCAGGCGGTGATGACCAGCATGCCTCCGGGAACGCCGTTGGGATATTCAGGCATGAAGTTCGCGAAGATATGGTTGGCTCCGAGCATCAGCGCGAGGCCCAGGCCGCTGTTCTGGATGCCGGTCTCGATGGTCATGGTGCGGCGGTCGCGCTCGCTCACCCTGAAGGCGCTGGCGGTGCCGTAGCCAATGCAGAGGGCCAGCAGGTTATGGATCAGCACGACGAGGAAGATGTACTTTACGCACTGCATGAAGGCCTGGATGTTGCCCATGAACGAGAGCACCACCATGGCCAGGAAGAAGATGATGCTGAACCACTGCATGGGCTTCTTCATCTTTTCGGCAGCCTTCGGGAAGAAATGCGCGGTGAGTATGCCCAGCGTGAGCGGAACGCCGAGCAGGATGACTATGGTCTTGAACACCTCCCAGAAGGGGATGTGCAGGTTGGGCACGCTGCCTACGAGACCGGAAAGGTCGGCCACTTTGATGTAGAGGTTGCCGTAGGCCCAGAAATTGAACGGCGTCATGAGCATCGCCAGCGCCGTGCTGATGGCCGTGAGGCTCACGCTCAGCTCGATGTTGGCCTTGCTCAGGCTGCTGATGAAGTTGCTGATGTTGCCGCCGGGGCAGGAAGCGACCAGGATCATGCCCATCGCCATCGAAAAGGAGATGGCCGGGCCGAGCGCCCATGCAAGGAGGAAGGTGAAAAGCGGCAGCAGCACCAGCTGGCAGAGCATTCCGAGCAGCACCGACTTGGGCTTCTTGAAAACCTCCACGAAGATGCGGGGCTTGATGCCGAGGGCCACACCGTACATCACGAAGGCCAGGATGATGTTGATGGTGTTCATGCCGCCAGCGTTGAGCGTCACGACGATGGAATCGATTTTCTGGACGATTTCGGGAGCCATAGGTTTCAGGTTTTAAATCCTTGCAATTTAGGGATTTTTGAGGAAACCGCAAAATAATGGGCAAGTCAATATTTTTATGTATCTTTGTAAGATATGCAACTGAATTCAAAAACTCTAAGTATATGAAAGTTGTCCTTCTTGCAGGTGGCTTCGGCACCCGCATCAGCGAAGAAAGCCAGTTCAAGCCCAAGCCGATGATAGAAATCGGGGGAAAGCCCATCCTGTGGCACATCATGAAGGAGTATTCCCACTACGGCCACACCGAATTCATAATCTGCGCCGGCTACAGGCAGGAATACATCAAGGAATGGTTCGCGAACTACTTCCTGCACAGCAGCGACGTCAGCTTCGACTTCCGGGGCGGGAACAACGAAATGACCGTCCACGAGAGCCGCTGCGAGCCATGGAAGGTGACGGTGGTGGACACCGGCTTCAACACCATGACCGGAGGCCGGATCAGGCGCATCCGCAAATACGTGGGCGACGAGCCCTTCTTCATGACCTACGGCGACGGCGTGTGCGACGTGGACATAAACAAGCTGCTCGCATTCCACAGGGCGCACGGCAAGATTGCCACGCTCACTGCCGTCAAGCTCGCGCAGGAGAAAGGCATCCTGAGCATAGGCGGCGACTTCGCGGTCACTTCGTTCCGCGAGAAGAGCCTGGGCGACCGGAACCCGGTCAATGCGGGTTACATGGTCTTCCAGCCCGAAATCTTCGACTATCTCGACGGGGACGGCTGCGTGCTCGAACGCGCTCCGCTCGAAAGGCTCGCACAGGAGGGCCAGCTGATGTCCTATGTCCACGAAGGCTTCTGGCAGTGCATGGACAACCTTCGCGAAAAGGAAAAACTCGAATCCCTGCTCAAGGCTGACAAGGCCCCGTGGAAGAAATGGGAGCAGGATGTGCCGAACGTCTGACGGAAAGCGCAGCCAAATGCCCCGGACGAACATAGACATATCCAGGAAAGACATTGCATGGAGCTACGCGGCCAAGTTCTTCTCGCTGGCCACGAGCATCATAATAATGCCTTTCGTCCTGCATATGCTCTCGCCGGAAGAGGTGGGCATGAACTACCTCATGGCCACCGTGAGCAGCATAGTCATGCTCATCGACTTCGGCTTCGGGCCCCAGTTCGGGCGGAACTTCTCCTACGTGAGCAGCGGGGCGCAAAGTCTTCTGCGCGAAGGAGTGGATCACAACGAAAGCGGCGAGGTGAACTACCGCCTGCTGGCCGTGCTGCTCAAGACCGCGAGAAAGGTGTACAGCCGCCTGTCGCTGGCCGCCCTGGCCGTCATGCTCACGGCGGGAACCGTATACATCTACTTCGTCACCGACGGCTTCGTCACGGTTCCCCACTCCCTGTGGATATGGCTCATCTACTCGGTTTCGGTCTATTTCAACTTCTATTACTCCTACTACACCACCCTGCTCACCGGGAGCGGCATGATAGAGGAATCCAGCAAGGCCACCATCCTCACCAGGGTGGTGCAGATAGCGCTCAACGTCACCATGCTCTACATGGGCATGGGGCTGTTCTCGGTGGTGATCGCCAACCTGCTCGCCCCGTTCGTGCAGCGCTTCTACTGCTACAGGACGTACTTCACCCCGGAGATGAAGGCGAAGACCGCCTTCGAAATCACGAAGGAGGAAATCTCCTCCACCTTCCGCACCATCTGGTTCAACGCCCGCAAGATGGGCATCAACCTGGTCGGTTCTTACGCCATCAACAAGATAGGCCTCTTCCTCGTGGGGCTGTACCTGCCCCTCGCCGTGTCGGGAAGCTTCGGCCTGCTCATGCAGCTGTCCACCATCATATCGGGCGTCGCGGTCATAATGGCCAACTCCTATATGCCCGTGTTCTCGAACTACCGCGTGACCGGACAGACGGAAGAGCTGAAAGAGCTGTTCTCCTTCTCCATGCTTGTCTACTGGGCAATCACCATAGCCGGAATCCTGGCGGTGGTCTTCCTGGGAGAGCCGGCGCTTTCGCTCATCCGTTCGAAGACGCACCTGCCGGCGGCCTCGCTCTGCGCAGTCTACCTGGCGGTGACCGCCCTGGAGGGCAACCACGGCCTCTTCGCTTCGCTCATAACCACCAAGAACGAAGTTCCCTTCGTGGAAGCGGGGCTCATCAGCGGCGGCATCATCGCCCTGCTCACCTTCCTCTCGCTGCAGTTCACGTCGCTGGGGCTGTGGGGAGTCGTGCTGATTCAGGGCATAGTGCAGCTCTGCTACAACAACTGGTACTGGCCCCGCTGGGTGCTGAAAGACCTGAACATGACCCTCCCCGGGTTCATCGAATACGGATTCAATCACATCAAAACGCTGAAGAATGGAGAAAAGCATTGACACGCTCATGACGCCCCATGACAACTTCGGGCGCTACGCCGGAGTGCCTTCCATTCACGTATGCGGCACCCCCCCGCCCCACAGGGTCACGATAGCCATCCCCACCTACAAACGCGTGGCGACGCTGAGGGCTGCGGTGGAAAGCGCCCTCGCCCAGAAGGGCTTCGACGACTTCGACATCCTCATCTGCGACAACAACCCGGAGCGCGGGGACGAGACGGAAGAGTACGTCCGCTCGCTCGCCTCGCCGGCGATAGCATATTACAAACACGCCGCCAATCTCGGCATGATCGGCAACTGGAACCGCATCGTCGAGCTCTGCAGGAGCGAATATCTGGTAATGGTGCACGACGACGACCTGCTTCACCCCGAGTTCCTTTCCAGATGCATGCGGATAGTGACCGACAAACCCGGAATCGACTGCCTCTACCCCAGGAAACAGTTCTTTTCGGGCGAGGCCGTGGAGTATCCTACGCTTTCGCCCGCGCCGGCATACAGGCTCAGTCTCATCGACTACCTCCCCGGCCATGGCGACGCTCCCACAGGCGTGATGTTCCGAAGGGACGCGGTCCTCAAGCTGGGCGGATGGCAGGAGGAAGGCTATCCTTCGGCCGACTACTACTTCAACGCGCTCGCCGCCGTCAACCTGAAAGTGTACCGTTACAGGGCTCCGCTCTGCATGTACCGGTGGAGCATCAACGACTCGCTGAAGCTGGAAACGCAGCTGGGTTTCATGCGCACCTGCCAGCCGCTGAAGGCATGGATGGCCGCAAGGCTGCATCTGCCGGGGTCGTGGCAAAAAGCCGTCGTAAGGCAGTTCAACACCTTTATCCGGGACCAGATAAAAGAGCAGAATCCCGACGAATTCCCCGACGTGGATTTCAGCGGCTTCGAAATGGCGGCGGACGGGCGCGAAGAGGCCGCCGACAAGCGCGTGATGCGCATGATTCAACACATCATCAGCGCCACGCATTATTTTGAAAGAAGATTATGCAGACGATACTGATTTTGGGAGGCGCCGGATTCATCGGAGCCGCACTGGTAAAGAGATTCCTCGACGGGGAGGACTGCAGGGTTCTGGTCCTCGAGCCGGAAGGGGCGGACATTTCAAGGCTGGAACCCTTCAGCGGCAGGATATCCCTCGTCCGGGCCACCCTCGACGAGGGCGCCCTGATTGCCGACGTGCTCGACTGCAACCATGTCGACGTGGTGATCCATCTGGTTTCCACCATGATTCCCGGGAGCGGCCTGGAGCATTTCCAGCGGGAAACCGCCTCGGTCGTCAACCCTTCGGCCGGCCTCTTCAGGCTGTGCGCCCAAAGGGGCGTCAGGCTCGTTTACTTCTCGTCCGGCGGCACGGTTTACGGGAACGGATGCGGCACTCCCCACCGCGAAGACGACGCCCTGAGGCCCGTCTCCTACTACGGCCTTTCAAAGAGCCTCGTGGAGGAGATGATACGCTTCGAGCAGCGCCGCTCCGGCCTTGAATACCTGATTGTCCGGCCGTCCAACGCCTACGGACCGGGGCAGAAACCCGGAAGGAAGCAGGGTCTGATAGCGGTTGCGGCAGGCAAGGCCATGAAAGGCGAACCGCTGCAGATCTGGGGTGACGGAAGCGCCGTGAGGGACTACATTTTCGTGGACGATCTCGCGGATGCGGTTTACAGGCTTGTCCTGAAAGGGGTTTCATGCGAGACGGTCAACATCGGAAGCGGAAAGGGCCACACCGTGAACGAAGTGCTGGATATACTCCGCAGGCTTATGGGCAGGGATCTGAAGGCGGAGTACACCGAAAGGCGCGGCGTGGACGTCGACTCCATCGTGCTCGACTGCTCCAGGCTCCGTTCTTACATCGACTTCCGCCCCACCAGCCTCGAGGACGGCATCAAAAAGTTTACGGATTCAATCGGAAAGATATGAATGACAATTTGACATTATCGATCTGCATTCCCACGAACGGGGTGGTCCGCTGGGTTCTGCCTGCCCTTGAAAGCATCTACGCCCAAGGGTGCGACACCGGCAGGTTCGAAGTGGTCATCACGGACAACGGCCAGGGCGACGAGCTGGAAAACGCCGTCGCGGGGCTTCAGTATCCCAACCTCACCTACCGCCGCACGAGCTCTCAGGGTTTCCTCAACATTGTGGATTCCCTCAAACTCGGCCGCGGCCTGCTGTGCAAGGTGCTGAACCACCGCGAGGTGCTCATCCCGGGAGCCATGCAGCACTGGCTCGACATGGCGGAAAAGTACAGGGATGGGAAGCCCGTAATCTACTGCACCTGCGGGCATCTGAATGCAGGGCCCCTCATCGAATGCGAAGACTTCGACAGCTTCGTCGCGGCCATGTCATACTGGTCCACCTGGATGGGCGGGCTGTGCGTATGGGACACCGACAAACCTGCACTGGAATCGATAGAATACGACAGGATGTTCCCCAACACTTCCCTGCTCTTCGAAATGAGGCAGGAATCCCGCTACGTCATCGATAACATCCCGTTCGCCACCCAGCCCGACGACAGGGGGAAGGGAGGATACAACATCTTCCGAACCTTCGCCATAGACTACCTCGACATTCTCAACGCCCTCCGGAAGAAGGGCAGGATAAGCCCCGGCACCTTCGTGAAGGTGAAAGGGGAACTGTACGGCTGGCTCACCGACCTCTACTACAAGGAAGTGTTCAGCAAATCGGCACACAACTACGATCTCACCGACATCGACAAGTCGATGGAAGTGTACTTCACCAGGGCCGAATACCTTAAGATGAAGCGCAAGGCCCCCCTGATCTACGTGGAGAGGCGCGTTCAGAAGCTGGGCAGGATACTCCGGAGCGGCTTCACCACCGGAAAATTCAAGGACCCGAAATGGTAGCGGCAATAGTCATAAACTACCGGAGCGAGGAACGCACAGTGCGCTTCGTGAAGGAGGAGCTCTGCAAGATTTCCTCCCCGCACGAGGTGGTGGTGGTGGACAACGGCTCCACGCCCGAAAGCGCGGCAAAACTGCGCGAGGGCCTGCCGGAAGGCTGCAAAGTGCTGGAGATGAAAGAGAACGCAGGCTTCGCCCGCGGCAACAACGCCGGCGCCGCCCTCTTCCCCGAAGCCGACTTCTACCTCTTCGCCAACAACGACATAGTCTTCACCGACGCACTCGTGGCGGACGCCATGGCCGAAAGGCTCGCGCAGCTTCCCGATTACGGGGTGATAGGCCCGCGGGTGGTCGGGCCCGACGGCGCCCTGCAGAGCCCCCGCCCCTACAGGAGCTTCTGGCACAGGCACGTGGCCATCTACTGGAGCAACCTCTTCATGTCGCGCTCAAGGCACAAGGCCCGGTTCGAGACCGTTCCGGAGTGCCCCGAGGGCCCCTGCTACCTGGTGTCCGGATGCTTCTTCATGGCAAGGGGCGAAGACTGGCGCAAGTGCGGCGGAATGGACCCGCACACCTTCCTCTACGCCGAGGAAGGGATACTTTCCGAACGAATGAAACGCATCGGCAGGGGCGTATGGTACCTGCCTTCGGTAAGCGTGCTGCACGAGCACGAGGCCACCACGGCAAAGTATTTCGATGCGCTCAAGCGGCGGAAGATGGCCTTCGGGAGCGACTGCTACTACTACCGCACCTACATGGGCACTCCCCGCTGGCAGATTGCCTTCGCAAAATTCACCTACTTTCTAAAAAGACTCTTCCGCCGATGACACTCAGCGTTATCATACCCGTCTACAACACCGAGGCCTGGCTGGAAAAGTGCGTCCTTTCCTGCCTGGGAGGCGACGCGGAAATCATCATCGTTGACGACGGCTCCACCGACGGCAGCGCCTCGCTGGCGCGGAAACTGGCAGGGGAGCATCCCGGCATCACGGTGATTTCACAGGAGAACGCCGGACCGGGCGCCGCAAGGAACGAGGGAGTGCGCATCGCGCGCGGGGAATACATCTGGTTCGTCGACTCCGACGACACCCTGGAACCCGGAGCCGTGGAATGGGCCTGCAGGGCCGTCAGGGAACATCCCTGCGACTATGTTTCGCTTTCGGCCCGGAACGGCGGCTCAGGGCCTCTCAGAAACGTCCTTCCCGAAGGCGCCGGTCCGTCGGAAGTTTTCCGTTCCCTCAGGTGGCTCGACTGCGACGTGATGTACCTGTGGCGCAGCAGTTTCCTCCGGGAAAACGGACTCCGCTTCAGGGAGGGCATATTCTTCGAGGATTCCGAACTCATTCCCCGGGCCCTGTTCCTCGCCGGAAGCTGCTTCGTGAGCAACAATCCCGTCTATGACGTAACGGTACGCGAGGGCAGCATCACAAGATCCCGCAGCGTAAAGAAGAGCCATGACCGCATTGCCGTGGCCGAAGCCCTGCTCGACTTCAGGGACAGGGCAGTGCAGGAGCCCGCCGACCGCGCGGTGTTCGACCAGCGCATCTGCGTGATGGTGAACCGCGCCCTGCTGGGCATGACGGTTTTCGGGCGCAGCGAAAAGCGGGAATTCAACGCCTTCCTTGCCGGGAAGGCCGGGCTGTTGGAAGTCTTCCGACGCAGCGGAATAGCCCGCTACCGTTTCGAGCACCGGCTTTTCCGCCTTAGCGGCGGCAACTTCGTGGCCGTATTCCGCTTCCTCAACCTTTTCAAAGGCTTGAAGGCTTAGCCTTTACCGGCTTCACCGGAGGGGTGTCGAAGACGACGTCCGGGTGATCTACCATCCGGTAAAGCCGCCTTTCTATGTAGCGCCATTCCATTTTGGCACCGACCAGGTCCAGCGATTCCTCGTTCTTGATGTCGTCGAAATAGAGCAGGCCGCGAATGGCCTGGACGGTGCTGTTCAGGTCGTAGGCCTGGAGGTAGCGCTGAAGCATCTCGCCGAAGGACATTTTAGTAGAAAGGTAAGCCACGTCGATGAAATCCTTGCGGCGGGTCCCCTCCTTTCCTATGGCAAGCAGCTTCATGGCGGCGATGTCTTTGTAGCTCACCAGCCTGATACCGTCTTCCGTGACAATCAGCGGCTCGGTGAGCTTGTTGTAGGCCTTGATGAAATCGGTCTTGACTCCCTGGATATATGCCAGAATTGCACCTCCGTATGTTGCTTCACTGTCCAGTCCGTATGTTTTGGACAGGTGGTCTTTGAAAAATGCGGCATCGAAATGCTCTCCATAATAAAACATATCGAGGTCCACGCTTTTCCTATACCCCAACTGCAGTGTAAGGGATGTTCCTCCTACAAGATTGAAATCCTTGAGAACAGGATCGTTCATCAGCTTCCGCAACAACTCATAGGTTGTGGAAGCCACTGTTTCTGTAAATATCTTCATTGGCTTTTCTCCATTCCGGTACCGGCCGGTTAAGGCACAGCATGTCTTTTTTGTCTATACCGAGGACCTGCATGCCAAATCTGGCCTGGGCCGGTCCGATTCTTATTATTTGTTTGACAATCTCCGCCACATTATCCTTCCCCCCATAATTCTGCAGCAGGGCATACCACTCGATGTTTCCGCCCCGCGTCATGACCCTCTCCGCTATGAGCGTCTTCATGTTGTCCCAGTTTATGTATGAGGCATTTACGTCGTAGTCCCACAGGAGCCAGCGGGGGATGTCGTAATGGGGCTGCGAAAGCCAGTCGTCAAAAAGCGAAAGGCGTTTTGGGCGGAGTTGCAGGCCGTCAAGTATTTCACGCGCCTGAGGGCCCCTGTTGCGCCTGGCGGCATAGCGCAGCAGGGCGCTTTCGTTCACGATGAAGTCGGAAAAGGCGTTCCGCCATATCAGCCGGATGTTTTCCGGAGTGAGATAGTTGAAAGCGGAGCAGCAGAGAAGGTCAACCAGGACCTTTTCGAGCTTCGGGAGCACGAGACCGCCGGAATCATCAACCGGGGAACCGGAAATGTAAGGCAGTATGGTGATGGATTCTTTGGAGGATGCCGCCTGCTGCAGTGTTTTGCCCGGAGGACCGTAGACGATATCCGGCCCCGACCTGGCAATGAGATACTTCCAGACGGCATCCACCGAAGCGCGGGAGCACTCGATTATCATGGTCTTTTCGGGAATTATGACATCTATCAGCCTTGACAGCACGGCCCGGGAATTCCAGATGCAGAAAGGCTCGGAAGGAAAACCCTTCTGCAGAACGCCGTAAAGATAATCCGCCGCCTGGTCGTGCCCCGCCCCGAAGATTTCCCGGGGGATGCCCGTTACGGCACGGTACCTGCCCCGTCCTACCCTTTCCAGGCTTGAATCTTCCAGCAGTTCATGCAGCACGAGCGAAAGATAAGGCCCCGAGACTACGGTTCCCCGCGCCTCCAGACCGGCCGCTATTTCCTTTTTGCCGACAGGCCCCTCAGCCTTGGCAATGATGTCATATATCTGCTCTTTCTTGTCCATGGGACAAAACTATATATAATTATTGTCAAAAACAAAAATTTTTGACAATAATTATATTACGTCATCGCGGGGATTTGACCTTCCGCGATTTATTGCTATCTTTGTGCGGCCATGGCAGTTATCGGCATAATGGACTCCGGATGCGGAGGGCTCAGCGTCTTCCGCGAGATACGCACTCTTCTTCCCCGGGAGCGCTATGTCTACTATGCCGACAACGCGCATTGCCCCTATGGCGAAAAGACTCCTGAATACATACAGGACAGGCTCCGCGCCATCACCGAGCTCTTCCTTGAAAAGGGCGCCTCGGCCGTGGTGCTTGCCTGCAACACGGCCACGGCTGCCGCAATCGAAGTGCTGCGCCGCGAATACGCCATCCCCTTCGTGGGCATGGAGCCCGCCGTGAAGCCTGCCGCCCTCGGCACGAAGACCGGGGTAATAGGGGTACTCGCCACGGCAGGCACGCTGAAAGGGAGCAAATACCTCAACACCAAGGGTCGCTTTTCGGACAACGTGCGCATAGAAGAACGCGTGGGATCGGGCTTCGTCGAGCTGGTCGAGGCAGGGGAGCTCACGGGTGAACGCGCCGAGCGGACCGTCCGCGCCAGCCTCGTCCCCCTTCTTGAAGAAGGCGCCGACCGCATCGTGCTGGGCTGCACCCACTACCCCTTCCTTCTGGAAACCCTGCAGAAGGTAGCCCTTGAGGAAGGCCGCGGGGACGTCGTGTTCATCGACCCGGCCCCGGCCGTGGCCGCGCACCTTGCGGACGTGCTTTCGGAGTTCGGCATTCCTTCATGGGACAAAAAACCCGGAGTCGAGTATCTCGCCTCCGGGTCTGTGGAAAAACTTTCCTATTTCATCACTACGGTGTTCTCCTGAATCTGGCCGAGGACCTCGAAGTAAGGCACTCCGTCGGTGACCGTCATGCGGTAGATGGTGTCGTCCACCTTGTAGTACATGTTGTTGTCGGCCAGGGTTATGGTCTCGTAGTCGTCGGGAAGGGCCTTGATGAGGGCTCCTGCGGGAGGAACTATCACCTTGTACTCGCCGCCCGTGCTCTTGATGAAGAACACTCCGTCGTCGTAGTAGTACTCCTGGTCGGCCGCCGCGTAGCTCTGCACGAGGCCGAGCCTGGTCGCGAGGTTGTAGGATTCCGTGCTCCTGAGAGCGTTCAGGTCTTCAGCCGCGGGGGCGGAAGCGATGTGCGAGGGAGTAGCCTGCTGGGCCGCGATGATTGCGTTCTGCGCCGCGATGGTGGCGTTGTTCTCGGCGATGATGCGGTTCTGCTCGAGGATGACGTCGTAGTTGCTGTTGATCGTATGGTAGGTACGGTAAACATCGTTGTAGTAGGCGAACCTGATTACGTCGAGCTCGAGGTTGTACAGGTCGTAGGCGAAGCTGATTCCGTAGGGCGGACGGCAGATTACGTAGTGACCGAGCGAGTATCTGTACCAGATGTCGTTGTAGAAGTAATAGTCCATCCCCCAATAGTTCACCCTCCTGTAGTGGGGCAGGTAGCGGACCCTGTACCCGAAGTAGTGGGGATCGCCGCCGTAGAAGCGTCCGGGACGGTCCCAGTCCATGAAGGGACGCTGCTGCGGATGGACGCGCTGGCCGTGGCCATCGAAACGGACCTCGTTGGAGGGCGGACCCTGGGTCTGGCGGTTGTAGCTGTCGGCCGTGTTGTATCCGCGCGAAGCGGGGGCGGTGCCGTAGTTGCGGCCGTTGGCCGTGGTGGAAGTCGCACCCTTGTTAAGCTCGGTGGCGGGCTTGGCGGATGCGCCGCCTTCCTTGGTGATGCTGGAATTGCGGGTGGTGCCGCCGGAGGGCTTGGTCACCGCGGTGCCTCCGCTGCGGGAGCTGGAGCTGGAAGAGCCCCTGTTCGCGGTGGTGCCGCTGCCTGAAGTGGTGGCGCTGCTGCGGGTGCCGCTGCCGGAGCTGCTCATCGCGGACTGTTCGGAGCCGCGGGTGATGCCGCCGGTGCTGATGCTGCCGCTCCTGGTGGAAGTGCTGCGCGAAGAATTGCTGATGGTGCCGCCCTGGGCCCTGCTGGTGCTCTGGCTGCCGCTCCTGTTCACCTGAGGTGAAGAAGTAGAACGGGAAACGCTGCCCGAAGAGCTGACGGACGAGCTGGAGCGGGCAGGTGCGCTGGAGCGGGAAACGCTGCTGGAAGAACTGGAAGAGCCGCCAGATGCAGAGCGGGAAACGCTGCTGCTGGAAGAACGGCTGCTCGAACCGCTCCGGGAACTGCCTCCCCCGCGTGACTGGGCACTGAGATCGACTGAAGAAAGCGCAAGCGCTGCAGCTGCTGCAGCGGTCAATGCAAGTTTAAAGAATGTTCTCATGGTGCTCATGTTTTTAGTGTTCTTTACTCTATAGACGAAAAATCATGCCTTACGTAACATTATTTTGGAAAATTATTTCTTGCCGTAGTCGTGGGTTATGGTGCGGGGAATGAAAGCGGTGACCGCTATGGTGGCGAGACAGCAGACCATCACCAGCACGAAGAAGCCCCCGTAGCCCAGGCTCTGCTGCAGCCAGCCGGCGAAAAAGCCCGGAAGCATCATGCTCAGGGCCATGAAGGCCGTACACAGCGCATAGTGGGAGGTCTGGTACGCGCCCTCGCTGAAATACATCATGTAAAGCATATAGGCGGTGAAACCGAAGCCGTAGCCGAACTGGTCGAAGGCCACGCAGACGTATATCTTCCAGAGCTCAGCGGGCTGCGCCACGGCCATGTAGAGATACACCGCGCACGGAAGCGCGAGGCTCAGGGCCATGGGCCACAGCGACTTGCGAAGCCCCACCCGGGCCGCGAAAAGGCCTCCGAGGATGCCTCCCACGGTGAGGGCGATTACGCCCACGGTGCCGTACACCAGCCCGCTCTGCGCAGTGGTGAGGCCCAGGCCGCCGGCATCGTGAGGATCCAGCAGGAAAGGCGTGAGCATCTTGACGGAAAGGGCCTCGGGCAGGCGGTAGAGGAGCATGAAGGCGAGGGCCAGCCACACTCCGGGTTTTTTGAAGAAAGTGGCGAACGCCCCGGCGAAATTGCGTTTCTCCTGCACGGAGGAGGGCTCCTGCGGCCTTTCTTCCGGGGGAAGGGCGAAAGTGTGCCAGAGGGTTATGAGCAGCAGCAGCGCCGAAGACCCCAGCAGGGTGAGGACCCACGCCCGCGGGATGCTGCCATAGCGGGTTTCGAGAAGGCCCGCCACCACCACGATGACGCCCTGCCCGAAAACGCTGGCAATGCGGTAGAAGGTGCTGCGTATTCCCACGAAAAGGCTTTGCCTGTGGTCGTCCAGCGCAAGCATGTAGAAGCCGTCAGCCGCGATGTCGTGGGTGGCGGAAAGCATGGCGCAGACATAGAAGATGACCAGCGCGGGCACGAACGCCCCGACCGGCTTCCCCACCTCGCGGGGCAGGGAAAAGGCCAGGGCCGCAAAGCACGCGGTCATGGCGGCCTGCATGGCCAGAATCCACCAGCGCTTGGTCTTCACCACGTCCACCAGGGGGCTCCAGAGAGGCTTTATCACCCAGGGCAGATACAGCAGCGAAGTGAGCGCGGCAAGGGAGGCGTTGTCCATGCCGAGGCGCTTGAACATGGTGACCGACACCACGTTGACCAGGAAATAGGGGATGCCCTCCGCGAAGTAGAGCGTAGGCACCCACATCCACGGAGACCTGCCTTTATTCATGGCTTCCGCTGATTTGGGATCCCGGATAGTAATGGGCGAGGATGGCCGCGCAGTCGAAGCCCTTCGAGGCCATGACCGCGGCGCCTATCTGGCAGAGGCCGACGCCGTGCCCCCATCCGCAGCCGTGCAGGACGCACACGTCGCCGTCCCATTCCACCTCGAAGGCGGAGCTCTTCAGATGGCTTTCGCTGAGGGCATGCCGGATCGCGAGCTCCTTGCCTATGACTTCCGTCTTTTCGGAGCCTGTGATGCGCAGGTACTTGATACGCCCCGAAGGCCCCCTTTCGACGGGCTCCAGGGCCTTTATAACGCCGAAGCCGGTGCCGGTGCGGCGAGCGGCCAGCTCCGAGAGCTCCCCGCGGGTGAGGCGGACCGTCCAGCGATAGTAGTCTTCGGTGGCCAGGTCGTAGTCCTGCAGCACCCGGCTGAGGATTTCGGGACCGGCCACGCCGCAGTACGGGTCGGGCACGCTCTGCAGGTACGGCGGATCTTCATCTTCCCAGCAGGTGCTGAAAAGCTCGGTGCGGCCGCCGCAGCACTTGGAGTAGCGGGCGTCGCAGATTTCGCCGCCGCAGGTGAGGAGCTGCCCCCAGGTGGTGTCGACCGCGTCCCTTACGGCGGAGCCGACGGCCAGGTCGAGCCCCTGGTAGCGCTGGCAGTGGTCGTCGGCGCAGACGTCGAAGTCCTCGTGGCTGCGGAGGTTGCGCATGAGCCAGCTGCGCGAGATGATGGCGTGGGCCTTGAGGAATTCCGGCGGCGCCCCGGCAAGCATCTCGCTCGAGATCACGCTGAGCAGGTAATCCTCGGCCCCTATCGTGTTCACCGCCCGTATCATGTCCCCTTCCACGATGAAGCTGAGGCGCCCCGCGAAGCGGCGGGTGATTTTCCGCTGCCAGTGGAAGTCTATGCCTATGGGCATGTCGTACAGGATGAAGGTGGGCTCGGCGAAGAGGGTGGAACGGGTGACCGCGTCGAAGGTGAGCGAGTCGTAGAGGGCCCCGTTGTAGTTGATGCGGCCGTCGGCGAAGGAGACCCGCTGCGGGCCTGCCCCGTCGGAGATGATTTCGAAACTGATTTCCCGCGCCGCCATGATGCCCACCTTGATGAGGGGCTGGGTGCGCGTGAGACGCCATATCACCATCTTTTCCTGCTCCTCGCTCAGCGACACTTCTTCGGTGATTTCGGCCAGCAGGGCGCCGGTCAGCTTTTCAAAGTCCTCCCGCAGGGGGGCGATGAAGAACCCGGCCATTTCGGTGGCTCCCGGGCTGACGGTGAGATGGTCTTCGCCCTTGCTGTAGTAATGGTGGCTGCGGTACTTCGAGCGCAGCACCACGATGGTGCGGAACTCGTTGTCCTTGTACCAGCAGTAGAGGTTGAACCGGGGTTCGTTCTCGCCGTCCGTCCTGGGAGAACATTCGAGCAGGCGGTAGCACAGCTTGGCCATGCTCTTCTGGGTGAGCGCCTTGAGCGCGAACACCCCGCGTGTGAAGCCGTCGAATCTGTAGAGGGACGCGTCCTGCATCACCGCGAGGGGCTTTCCGGGATTGTCGAGGAAGGCGTCCACCTTCTCCTCGAGCGGCAGGCTCCTGCGGGGACAGGCCTGGAAATGCAGGTGGTCGGGGGCGGAGGCGCCGCTCACGGGGCCGTTGTAGAAGGCCGTGAAGTCGGGATACAACCTGCTGAACAGCAGCATGTCCGGGAAGTGATGCCAGATGGTCTGGGGCATGTGCTCCGCGCGGACTATCACCAGGTGCCCCCTGAAGATGGGGTAGGGATTCACCTGGATGTTGTACAGCCTCCCCTTCTTGCCCTCGTACCTCAAGTGGAACTGCTCCCTGGGGCGGTTTTGCGCGCACAGGAAGCACTTCCGGGCGGCAAGCGACCCCGGGTCGGTTTCCGCCGTGGACGAGGCTATCCGGCAGGGATTGAACTGGGCCTTCACCCTGAGGCCTCCCACGGTGAATTCCCTGTATTCGGAATTCTTGACGGCCCTGAAGTTGGCCGCGGCCAGGGGCCACACCGAAAGCTGGTCTTTTATGAATTTGTCCAAGTCGCTCATAGCAGTGAGAACAAAGCGTCCTTTATCCGGCTGTATTCCTGTTCAAAGACTGGAGTGAGCAGCCCCTCCCCCATGGCTTCGCTGATTTCCGCGTCGGTCCACCAGCGGCCCTCGGCCACCTCGAAGCCGTCGGGCCTGGGGGTTTGGGAGCTGATGGCGGCATACACGCCTGCGAGTTCCCTTTCGCCGGCTCCCTGGAATTCGCAGGCCCCGATGAACACGGGGTTGAAAAGCCTGAAACCGAGCTCCTCTGCGGCCTCCCTGTAAAGGGCCTCCTCCATCTGCTCGCCGTAGGCCACATGGCCTCCGACCGCGGTGTCCCACAGGAGGGGGAAGGTGTCTTTGTCCTTTCCCCTCCTCTGCAGATAAATCTTTGATTCCCTGTTGATTATATGCAGATGCACCACAGGGTGCAGGAGCATGCTGCCGCCATGCAGGAAGGCTCTGCCAGCCCTTCCCACCACAAGCCCTCCGGGCTCGATTACGGGTATCGTACCGGCGGCTTCCGTCCTGGGGCCCATCAGCGGGGCGGGTTCGGGGGGATAGAGGAGGGAAAACATTCGCTAATAGTTGATGATGCGGAGTTCCTCCGGGGTGTAGAGAATGGAGTCGACAAAGTCGGGCGCCACCTGGGCCAGCAGCAGGAACACGGCAAGGGCCACGGCGGCAAGGGCCACGATGACAAGCGGCACGAGCCACACCCATTTGCTGACGCGCACGCGCACCCTGGCCTTCGGGCGGAGATACTCCGCCTTCCTGACCCCGGTGACGGGCGCGTCGTATTCCTTCCGCTTCAGCGTGGCGGCGGGCTCGACGTATTCGGGTTTCTTCACGAGGGCGGCCGGTTCCACGTATTCCGCCCGGGCGGGGGCGGGTTCCGGTTCGGCGGGAACGGGCTCCGGTTCGGCAGGGGCGGCCGGTTCGACGGGGGCGGCCGGTTCGGCCGGCTCCACCAGGATGTCGGCCAGCGAAGACACCACGTGGCGCACCTCGACGGGGCTTTCCTCGTGGTTCTTCAGGCTGATCGGCCTGAGCCCGAAACCGTCGGGATAGATGTCGAGGGTTTCGTCGGTGATGAAAAAGAAGTTGTTCTCGCGCGTGGCCCTGAGGCGGCCGAGCCCCGGGAACACGACCGTCTTGCGGTCCATCAGCACCTTCCTGGTACCTTCCAGGAAGTGCTGCAGGATTGCCTTCGACTGGTCGGCGTCGATGCCGTTGCTACGGGCGTACAGCTGCACCAGGGAATCGTCCTGCGCCTTGCCGGGCACGAAGGTGACGCGCTTGTACGGGGGATTTATGGTATAGCCTCTGTCCGAGAAACTGGCCGGCACGAACTCCGAGATGAAAGTTCCCAGCCCGGGAAGCCCCACCTCCTGGTGGTCCAGGACCAGTTCGCCTATCATTTTGGACAGAAGTTCGATATCCATATCGTACAAAGATAGCAAAAAACCCTTAAAAAATTTTGCACAATTACTTTTTTGTGCTACCTTTGCTGTCCCAAAACGCAACGGCGCAAGGGAAATGCCTCTTTAGCTCAGTTGGTTAGAGCATCTGACTGTTAATCAGGGGGTCGTAGGTTCAAGTCCTTCAAGGGGCGCAAACGGCAACATGTTGAATTTCAACACGTTGCCGTTTTCCATTCAATCCCCCCCTCAGCGCCCGTTTCAGTCGAGCCGTTCGCGGTGGAGCATGAAGAAGCGCCCGGAACGAAGGGTTCCGCCCCTGATGTCGATGAAACTCTCGGGGTCGAAGGAGTGGCCGCAGAAGAGCGTCTCGAAGTGCAGATGCGGGCCGGTGGAACGGCCGGTGGAGCCGCTCAGGGCTATCAGGTCCCCCGCCGAAACGACGTCGCCCGACTTCACCTTGCGCTCGGAAAGATGCGCGTAGCAGGTCTCGAGGCCGTTGGGATGCCGGATTATGATGATGTTGCCGTAGCCCCTGTGATAGGTGGACAGCCGCACTATGCCGTCGAACGCCGCCACCACCCGGGTTCCGGGAGGAACGGGAATGTCGACGCCGCGGTGGTTGCGGCCGTGCCTGCGGCCGTAGTGCGAGAACACATCCCTGCCGTATGGGCAGCTGAATGCGCCGTCGAGCCGCACCAGGGTACGCTCCGGGATGCTGTCCAGGGGGATGTTGTAAGAATTGAGTTCGGCGGTCGACCAGTAACCTTCAACCACCTCGGAAGACGCCTCGAGCGAGACGAACTCGATGGGGCGCGCCGGTTCGATGGGGGGATAAACCACCTCGATGCCGTTTTCGCCGAGGATGAGGTACAGGCCTGCCGCCAGCAATGTCAGCAATTTCAAAACAAAAATCTTTAGGTGCCGGCCGCTTACGCAAGCGTGCCGGCGAAATCTTTCACTATAAGTTCGGCAGCCTCGTCTATCTTGCGTTTCAGGAGCTCATCGGTGGTGGCTTCGCAGATAAAACGCAGATAAGGCTCGGTATTGGACGGGCGCACGTTGAACCACCACTCGGGGAATTCCAGGCGGTAGCCGTCGAAATCCATCACTTTCTGAGGCTTTTCTTCGGCCTCGAAACGGGCTTTCAGGGCCTCCATGGCGCCTGCCTTGTCTTCCACGCGGAAGTTGATTTCGCCCGAATTCCTGTATTTCACGAGCGAATCTATCTCCTCGCTGAAACGGACGCCCTTCTTTTTGAGGGCGGAAACTATCCTGAGCACTATGATGCTGGCGAGCATGCCGCTGTCGGAATAGAAGAAATCCTTGAAATAGTAGTGGCCCGCGAGTTCGCCGCCCCAGAGGCCGTCTATCTCGCGCAGCTTGGGAGCCGCGAAGGCGCGGCCGACACGCCAGGTGTGCACGTCGGCTCCGTAGCCTTCCCGGAGGAACTCGGCCACGGCCTTGCTGGAACGTATCTCCTGCAGCACGCGGGGATTCTTCTCGCCCCTCTCGTCGCAGAAATACAGTGCCATCATGGCGATTACGAGGTCGGGAGCCACGAAACGGGCCTTGTCGTCGACGAACATCACGCGGTCGGCGTCGCCGTCGTAGATGACGCCGATGTCGGCCCCGGACTCGGAGACGAGCTTTTTCAGGGGCTCCACGTTCTTGGCCACCAGCGGATTGGGCTCATGGTTCGGGAAGCGGCCGTCCATGGTGTCGAACAGGTATTCGGCCCTCTCGCCCGCGAAAATGTCCTTCGCGAAGAGGGTGGCCATGCCATTCGACAGGTCGAAGGCTATCCTGAGGTTCGAGTAGTCGCCCTTGAACTTCAGGAGGAACTTCTCGTAGTCGGGCTTGATGTCGATTTCCTTCACGGTGCCGCGCTTTTCGGCCACGGGAGTGGGACGGCCCTCGTCGATCCACTGCTTTATCTGCCCCAGGCCGCTGTCGAGGCCCACCGGGAGGGCGTTGCGGCGGCTGACCTTCATGCCGTTGTATTCGGGCGGATTGTGCGAGGCGGTAATCTGCACGGAGGCCTCGTAACCGTAGTTTGCCGTGCCGAAATACACCAGCGGAGTACTGCTCAGACCGATGTCGTCCACGTCGGCCCCGGCATCGGTGATGCCCTTTATGAGAGAGTCGTGGATTTCGGGAGATGATACCCGGCAGTCGCGGCCGACCAGCACCTTCCCCGCTCCGAGAAGCCCGGGAAGGAAATATCCTACCTTGTATGCGGTTTCCTTGTCGAAATCTTTTCCGTAGATTCCCCTGATGTCATAAGCGTGAAATGCTCCCATACAATTATATCTTTATAAATTATTATCTTTCAGCGCGTTAACCCATTGCATCCGCGCCAAAAGTCACAAATGGGCAACAAAAAATGATGTAAAAAATAGCCATAAAGCGGCTGTAATCCAATGCACGGATTTGCAAAAGTACAAATTATTCCGGATTTTCACTGAAAAACAGAAAGAGAGCAGTCTACTCTCTGAAAAGATTGGAAATTGCAAACAGAGGCAGGATCTGAACACCAGTGTGGACCCTTATCCTCAAAAAGGGCTTAAAATGCTGATAGTCTGCTTATTAAGTGGACCTCTACCGACACCCCGCCATCGGGAATTACTTCAGACAAATGAAAAGAGGCTGACTAAAAAGATTCTTCACTTCGTTCAGAATGACAGTTTGATGTCAGTTTGATGTCATTCTGAGGCAGGTTTACCAGCCGAAGAATCTGCATTTTAGTCAGCCTCCTCATTGACTCACCGGGGCCAGTTCAAACGGCCCTTCGGCTTGCACGGTTATTGATTTGCAATGAACCGGATTTCTTGCCGGTGAAAAGATAACCGCTGACGCATAAGACAAGGCTATTTATACCTTCAGCCTCCTGTGAAGAAGATTAATGTAAGATGTCTTGAGCTCGTCAGAAAGGAATGAGCGCTGAATCTCTTCCTCAAACTTGGGAAGGAGACCCACATACTTCTTTTTCACGCGGTCGAAGACGATTTCAGGAACTCCGCAAGTACGGTATGCGGCTTTGAAGTCGGCATCCGTCATCCGTTTCTTTTTCCCACCCAGATTGAGCGCCAGTTCTTCGTCATCGGCAGGGTTGCTCACAACTGCATTCAGCAGGTCGTAGGCAGGTGTGAGAACAGGCTCATCCGCAGGGCAGTACAGGGAGAAGTTCTTAAGGTGCATATCATTGTTCCCGGTAAGCCAGGAGAAATACACCAATTCCAGGAAATCAACCATATCGAGCTGTGCGTTGGCGGAATACTTCCTGATGGCTTTCCCAATCTGCTCGTAAGAACTCCGATACTTATGCTCGGTCTGGCGCCCGGTAAGCTGGCACATATCTTCCATCGCAATCTTCTCCCCATCGGCCTTACGGTCAATCCGCCTGGTCAGGTAGCCGATGCTGCCGTCCTTCATGCGGATGAGGGTGTGGGGAACAGTGTTTATCCTGGCGATTTCGGCAAGGTGCATCGTCAGGTCCTCATTTTCCGGGAGCTGGGCGAATCGTTCCGTCTGCGGTTTGAAGATATATCCGCCCCAGAGGCCGACGATGGTCAGTTTTCCGGAACCCTTGTGCTTGTC